>ULSP01020616.1_pt1 | contig 18278 bp, 10 predicted proteins | sample 1956811 | NCBI WGS metagenome assembly ULSP01 (sample SAMEA4835711, study PRJEB28245) | human gut metagenome | biome: gut microbiome; material: fecal sample | place: Denmark | collected 2008
GATCTGATCTCCGTCCGCAAAAAGCTCCACCGCGTCCGCGTTGGGCTCAAGCGCGAGCCTGCGCCTGAAATCCTTTGGCAGTACGATGCGTCCGGTCTCGTCAATCTTCCTGACGATACCCAATGATTCCATTTTTAAAGACCTCCTATATTTGACCTATACCCTATTTCGACTCCATTGTACCATTTAATGGCAATACTGTCAATGATTGAGAGAAAAATTTAGAAAATTAAATGTAATTTGCAGAAATGGTTCGATGTGCTAAATATATTGTTTGAAAATGAGTTGAAATTTGCGACCCGAAGTTGACATTCCGGGCTGCGGGATTCTATAATGATAACAACAAAAGTTAAGGTAAGGGATAAGCTTTGGAAATTTTGAAGGAATTTATATTTGAAAACAAGCCGACTGATTCTTGCCATGCCTCGACCGTTCTGCCGCTGGACGACGGCAGAGTTGTCGCCGCATGGTTCGCGGGCACAAAAGAGAGCGCCGACGATGTCGATATCCTGACGAGCGTGCGCAGCGAAGGCGGATGGAGCGAGCCGGTCAGGGTCAGCGCGGACAGAAATATCCCGCACTGGAACCCGGTGCTTTTTCGGCGCGCGGACGGGAAAATGATGCTCTTTTTCAAAGTCGGCAAGAAGATACCGATGTGGAAAACATATTTTTCGCTCTCGGATAACGGAGTCGATTGGAGCGAGCCTGCCGAGCTTGTGCCGGGCGATATAGGCGGCGGCAGAGGACCTGTCAAGAACAAGCCGATAAGGCTCAGAAGCGGCAGAGTTATAGCGCCCGCTTCGGACGAAAGAAATACGCTCTGGGTCTGCTTTGTTGATATCTCGGACGACGACTGCCGCACATGGAAGCGCATGCGCACCGTGCCTACGAAGGCACTCAGAGGCTTTTATGTCCCGATGATTCAGCCGACCCTGTGGCAGAGCGAGGACGGCAATGTGCATATGCTCACAAGAACCTCGCGTGGCAGGATATACCGCAGCGATTCGTCCGACGAGGGTGAGACATGGTGCATAGCTTACCGCACGAAGATGCCGAACAACAACAGCGGTATCGATCTTGTGCTCGCCGGGAACGGGAAGATTTATCTCGTCTGCAACCCTGTCAAAAAGAACTGGGGCGGCCGTTCGCCGCTCGATCTGCTCGTCTCCGAGGACGGCGGCGAGACGTTCAATTTGCTCATGCGCCTTGAGGACAGGGAGGGCGGCGAGTTCTCCTATCCTGCGATAACCGAGCGCGGCGGGGTGCTGCACATAACCTACACATACGACCGCGAGTATATCGCTTATAGGCAGATAAAGATATAAATCTTTAAAAGAGCGACAACAAAATAAAAATAAAGGTCATATTCCACATTGTCAATCGTGTGAAATATGACCTTTGCTTTTTGCTCTTTGGTCTGCGCTGAATGCGGCAGTCCGTTATTTTACTATTAAGCTCTTGCCTGTCATCTGCTCGGGCTGGGGGAGATGCATTATCTCGAGCATGGTCGGCGCGATATCGCCGAGCTTGCCGCCCTCGCGGAGCTTGCAGGGATAGCCGACAACAACGAACGGAACGGGGTTCGTCGTGTGCGGGGTGAAGGGCTTGCCGTCGTCGCCGATCATGCGGTCTGCGTTGCCGTGATCCGCAGTGATGAGCGTTACACCGCCCTTGGAAGCGACGAGGTCAACGAGTCTGCCGACGCAGGCGTCGACCGCTTCAACTGCCTTGACAGCCGCATCGAACACGCCGGTGTGGCCGACCATGTCGCAGTTTGCAAAGTTGAGGATTATCGCATCGTAGATGTCCTCGTTGATCTTCTCAACAAGCGTGTCGGTGACTTCGTATGCGCTCATCTCGGGCTTGAGGTCATAGGTTGCGACATCGGGGGAGTCAATGAGGATTCTGTCCTCGCCCTCGTAGACAGTCTCTTCGCCGCCGTTGAAGAAAAATGTGACATGGGCATATTTTGTGAACTCGGCGATTCTCAGCTGGCGAAGACCCGCCTTGCTGAATACTTCGCCCAGGGGCATGTCTATTCTCTCGGGCTTGAATGCGACTTCGACGTTGGGCATCTCCGCCTCATACTGAGTCATGCAGACATAGAAAACTTTGGGCTCTTTCTCGCGCTTGAAGCCGTCGAAATCGGGATCGACAAAAGCTCTGGTGATTTCACGCGCTCTGTCGGGGCGGAAGTTGAAGAACACGATGCTGTCTCCGTCCTTGACGGGCTCGGCATCCTTGCTGACGCAGGGGACGATGAACTCGTCGGTCACGCCGTCGGCATATGACTTCTCCATCATCGCGGCTGCGTCGTCGAACTTCGGAGCGTCAAGGCTCGTCATGGCGCGATAGGTCTTTTCGACTCGGTCGAACTTGCGCTCTCTGTCCATGGCGTAATAGCGTCCCTCGACGGTAGCTATCTTGCCGACGCCTATCTCCTTCATCTTCTGCTCAAGCTCCTCGATGAAGCCCTTGCCGGAGGTCGTGGAGACGTCGCGTCCGTCCATAAGGCAGTGGACAAAAACTTTTTCGATGCCGAAATCTTTCGCCATCTTCAACAGCGCATAGAGGTGGGTGTTGTGGCTGTGAACGCCGCCGTTTGAGAGCAGACCCGCGAGATGAAGCGCGGAGTTGTTCTTCTTGCAGTTCTTCATGGCGTCAACAAGAGCGGGATTCTTGAAGAACGAGCCGTCCTCGATAGCCTTGGTTATGCGCACGAGCTCCTGATAAACAACGCGGCCCGCGCCGATATTGGTGTGACCGACCTCGCTGTTGCCCATCTGTCCGTCGGGCAGACCGACATCGAGACCCGATGCGCCGATATATGTCATCGGATTTTCCGCGAATATTCTGTCGAGATTCGGCTTCTTCGCCGCGGCGATAGCGTTGCCGTAGGTGTCGGGATTCTTGCCGAAGCCGTCCATGATGCAAAGAAGCACAGGCTTTTTACTCATTTTAACTTTCCTTTCAATTACCGCCGGTTCGGCATGTGACCGACCGGCGGCAAATCTTGTTTATTTTGCGCTTGCGGCGTTGACTATAGCGGTGAACTTCTCTGCAACGAGCGAAGCTCCGCCGATGAGACCGCCGTCAACATCGGGCTGAGCGAGCAGCTCTGCGGCGTTCTTGTCGTTCATCGATCCGCCGTACTGGACAACGATAGCGTCCGCGGCGTCCTTGCCGTAAAGTCTCTCGATAAGAGAGCGGATAACGGCGCAGACCTCGTTTGCCTGCTCGGGAGTTGCGGTCTCGCCCGTGCCGATAGCCCAGACGGGCTCGTAGGCGATGATGATGTTCTTGAGCTCGTCAGCGGATACGCCGCCGAGAGCTATCTCGGTCTGCGCGCTGACTATCTGAGAGGTGATGCCGTCCTTGCGCTCGGAGAGGACTTCGCCGACGCAGAGGATAACCTTCAGACCCTCGTTGAGAGCGGCTCTGACGCGGTTGCGAACGGTGACATCGGTCTCGCCGAAATACTGTCTGCGCTCGCTGTGGCCTATGATAACATAGGGCACGCCTGCTGCCTTGAGCATCTTCGCGCTGACTTCGCCGGTGAATGCGCCCTTCTCTGCCCAGTGGCAGTTCTCGGCGCCTATCTGTATGTTGCTGCCCTTTGCGGCCTCAAGAGCCGCATAGAGATCGATATAGGGGACACAGCAGACGACTTCGCAGTCGGCGTCCTTTACAAGGGGCTTGAGAGCCTCGATGAGAGCGGTAGCCTCTGCGGGAGTGTTGTTCATTTTCCAGTTGCCCGCGATAACGGGTTTTCTGAGCTGCTTATTCATTCTGAAACTTCCTTTCTTCCTGAAAAATCCCGCGGGTTTGCCGCCCGCGGGCTTAAAATTTGCAGATAATTATTTGTCGTTGAGCGCAGCGATGCCGGGCAGCTCCTTGCCCTCGAGGAACTCGAGAGATGCGCCGCCGCCGGTGGAGATGTGGCTCATCTTGTCGGCGAAGCCGAGCTTCTGAACAGCAGCTGCGGAGTCGCCGCCGCCGATGATGGAGATAGCGCCGCTGTCAGCAACAGCGGTTGCAACGGCAATGGTGCCGCCTGCGAAGTGATCCCACTCAGCAACGCCCATCGGGCCGTTCCAGATAACGGTTCCGCTGCCCTTTATGGCGTTTGCGAACAGCTCGCGGGTCTTGGGACCGATGTCCATGCCCATCCAGCCGTCCGGGAACTCGTCGGAGTTGATGGTCTTGTACTCAGCGTTCTCGGCAAACTCGTTGCTGATAACGTTGTCGATGGGGAGAAGGAACTTGACGCCCTTGTCAACTGCCTTCTGCATCATTTCCTTTGCAAGCTCAACCTTATCGGCCTCGAACAGGGAGGTGCCGACATGGTAGCCCTTGGCGACGAAGAAAGTATAAGCCATGCCGCCGCCGACGATAAGGGTATCGACCTTATCGAGGAGGTTGTTGATGACGCCGATCTTGTCGGAGACCTTTGCGCCGCCGAGGATAGCGACGAGGGGTCTCTTCGGATTCTCAAGAGCGCCGCCCATGAACTCGATCTCCTTCTGGATGAGGAAGCCGCAGACTGCCGGCAGATAGTCGGCAACGCCGGTCGTGGAGGAGTGAGCTCTGTGAGCCGAACCGAAAGCGTCGTTTACATAGATATCCGCAAGGGAGGCGAGAGCCTTCGAGAATGCGGGATCGTTCTTGGTCTCTTCTGCGTGGAAACGCACGTTCTCAAGGAGCATGACTTCGCCGTCCTTGAGATTAGCGGCAAGCTCTTTTGCGCTGTCGCCGATAACGTCTTTAGCCATCTTGACATCCTGACCGAGAAGCTCGGAGAGTCTTGCGGCTACGGGAGCAAGGGAGAACTCGGGCTTGAACTCGCCCTTGGGTCTGCCCAGATGGGAGCAAAGAATAACCTTTGCGTGATGATCGATAAGATATTTGATAGTGGGGAGGGAGGCAACAATTCTCTTGTCCGAGGTGATTTTGCCGTCCTGGAGCGGGACATTGAAATCGCAGCGTACCAGCACTCTCTTGCCGGAAACGTCGATATCCTTAACTGACTTTTTGTTAAGTGCGCTCATTTTGATCGTCCTTTCAAAAGTTGAATTTGCCAGCTTTTTACGCTTGCACCACTGATTATTTTATAACATAAATGTGAATATTTCAAGTGTATTTGTATGTATGATACCATGTAAAACAGGCAATTATCCCAAAAGTTTTTATATTGTTTTGCTCGAACCGATTCTTCTTGACTTTGAAGAGCTTATCTGATAAAATATTGAGCGTCAAAAAGCATATACGCCTCCTTAGTTAAATGGATATAACAGCCCCCTCCTAAGGGGCAGTTGAGGGTTCGATTCCCCCAGGGGGTGCCAAAGCCGTCCACTTTTTGCGGACGGCTTTTTTATGCAACAGAATGGATATAAGAACCTCAAGCTGACGCTTGAGAACCTTGTTGCTCGCTTCGCTCACAATAACAATGCCCCTCTCCTAGGGGGCAGTTGAGGGTTCGATTCCCCCAGGGGGTGCCAAAAATCCCTTGAACGCAGTTCGGGGGATTTTTACTTATTACTTATTAGTTTTTTGTTCTTACTTTTTCACTTCTGACAAGGGATTTTTGGAAAGTAAAAAGTAATAGGTAAAAAGTAAGAACTGATGTGCCTGTTTTACTTCATATTTGCGAAACTGCCGTTTCATGTTTGCGATGCAAACGCTTCATTCAAATCAATTTACAGTCAATCCGCAAAATCCCCCGCACGGCAAATTTCCGCGCGGGGGACATTTTTTATTTTCCGCTCTCGCCGTAGTTTGAGAGCACGCGGGCGGACGGGTCATTGACATCGCAGCCCTCCCATGACTTGTTGGGCATCCAGAAATCGACTATCATCTCGGACTGACCGGGATAGTACTTTTCAAATATCTCGCGGTAGAGCAGGGATTCCTTTGTAAACGGTTTCGCGTGGGTGTATTTTTCGCACTTCTCCTTGAATTCCTCTTCGGTGTAGAGCCCCTCGGCGTATTCCTTGAGGTAGTCAACCATCGAGTGACCGACCGCGTCGGAGAATGCCGCCTTTTCGCGGAAGAGTATATCATGGGGCAGATAATCGCCCTCGAACGCGTGGCGGAGCAGATATTTGCCCTTGCCGTAGGTGTTCATTTTTTTAGCGGGGTCGACAGACATGACATATTTTACAAAGTCGAGATCGCCGAACGGCACGCGCGCTTCAAGCGAGTTTACGGAGATGCAGCGATCGGCGCGCAGAACGTCGTACATGTGCAGCTCTCTTATTCTCTTCTGCGACTCCTTCTGGAACTCCTCCGCGCTCGGCGCAAAGTCGGTGTATTTGTAGCCAAACAGCTCGTCGGAGATTTCGCCCGTCAGAAGAACTCTGATATCCGTGTTCTCGTGTATCCATTTGCACAGCAGGTACATGCCCATGCTCGCGCGGATAGTTGTGATATCAAATGTGCCGAGCATACGGATGACACCCTCGAGCGAGTCTATGACCTGTTCTTTTGTCATGATGACCTCGGTGTGGTCACTGCCGATGTAGTCGGCGACTTCCTTTGCGTATTTGAGGTCAATAGCGTCCTCGCTCATGCCTATTGCAAAGGTGCGTATCGGCTTTTTGCTCTGTCTCGCCGCTATGGCGCAGACGAGGGACGAATCGAGTCCGCCGGAGAGCAGGAAGCCGACCTTTGCGTCCGCGACGAGTCTCTTGTCAACGCCGGCGATGAGCTTTTCGCGGATGTTTTTACAAACTGTCTCAAGGTCGTCATGGCAGACTTCGTCAACCGCCGCTATGTCGCAGTACTGGACAAACTCGCCGTCTTTGTAGTAGTGCCCGGGCGGGAAGGGCATAACATGCCCGCACATTCCGACGAGGTTCTTCGCCTCGCTCGCGAACATGATAACACCTTTTTTATCATAGCCGTAGTAGAGCGGGCGGATGCCTATCGGGTCTCTTGCGGCGATATATTTTTTCTCTTCGCCGTCGTAGATAATCAGCGCAAACTCGGCGTCGAGCATCCTGAACATATCCACGCCGTATTCACGGTAGAGCGGGAGAAGTATCTCGCAGTCGGAGCCGCTTTTAAATGTGTATTTCTTCGCAAGCTCCTCTTTTATCTTCTCGTAGCCGTATATCTCGCCGTTGCAGACGACATAGCTGCCGTCCAGCTCGAACGGCTGCATTCCGTCGGGCGTTAGCCCCATTATAGCAAGGCGGTGGAAGCCGAGCAGGCCTTTGCCGGTGTCTATTATTCTGCTGTCGTCCGGTCCTCTTGAAACGGTCTTTTTGAATCCTTCCTCAAAATCAGAAAAAGCGGCACAGCAGTCGCAGTAACCCATTATCGAACACATAGTAATCTTTCCTTTCGGTTAGTTTCAGCATTCGATAGGGCAAGTGCCAACTCGCTGTGCCACCTATCTTTGTTCTCTTTTCGGCTTCGAAGAAAGCCTCGCCGCTGTAACGGTCGGCGTGTCCGGCGCACCTACTCGGTAGTCCTTTCGGCTTGCAGCTTGTCGGGTGTTATTCGCGCGGCTCCTGTGCTGCATGGCTCTCACCGTCCCATGCTCGCTTTGAGCGGTATTCCGCGTTACTTCTCCCGACTCGGATGCTTTTGTTATTGTAAAAAGGGTTGTGGATTTTTATTTTACGCTGAAGAGCAGGTCGCTGTAGGTCGGGAACGGCCAGAACTCCTTGGCGGTTATCGTCTCAGCCTCGTCGCAGACGGCGCGCAGGGCATCCATCTTGCCGAGGATAACGTCTCTGATATCGTTCGCCGCTTCGGTGACATCCTCGATAGCCTGGAACTTTGCTATCTCGCTGTCAAGGTCTGCGGTCGCGTCAGCGATTTCATCGGACAGCTCGGAGAGCTTCGTGATGGTCGCGGTCTCGTATTTGCAGGGGAGACCTGCGACTGCCGCTTTCTTCGCGGCGAGGGTTTCTGCAAGCGACTTCGTGTAGCCCTCGACTGCGGGGAGAATCTCTTTTCTCGCCATGTCGACCATGGTCAGAGCTTCGATATTGACGGTCTTTGAGTAGTTTTCAAGAAGTATCTCATAGCGGCTGTGAAGCTCTGCAGGTGAGAATATCTTGTGAGCGGTGAGCATCTTCACATTCTTGTCGGCAATCATCGCGGGCATAGCGTCCGGAGTGGTGCGGAGATTCAGCAGTCCGCGCTCCTCGGTAGCTTCCTTTATCCACGCGTCGTCATAGCCGTTGCCGTTGAAGATGATTCTCTTGTGGTCTTTTATGGTCTTCTTTATCATGTCATGCAGAGCGGTCTCAAAGTCATCGACATTTTCGAGGCGATCCGCATATATCTTGAGCGACTCCGCAACGGCGGCGTTGAGCATGATGTTTGCGCAGGCGATGCTGTTCGACGAGCCGAGCATACGGAACTCAAACTTGTTGCCGGTGAACGCAAAGGGCGATGTGCGGTTGCGGTCGGTGGTGTCGCGGGTGAACTTCGGCAGAACATGAACGCCGAGCTTCATCGTTGTCTTTTCGCCGCCGCTGTAGGGCGTGTCGTTCTCTATGGCGTCGAGAACTGCGGTCAGCTCGTCGCCGAGGAACATAGAGACAACTGCGGGCGGAGCTTCGTTCGCGCCGAGTCTGTGGTCGTTGCCTGCGGTCGCGACGGAGACGCGGAGCAGATCCTGATAGTCATCAACGGCTTTGATGACCGCGCAGAGGAACAGCAGGAACTGTGCGTTCTCATAGGGGGTCTCGCCGGGGGTGAGGAGGTTGACTCCAGTATCCGTAGCCATGGACCAGTTGTTGTGCTTGCCCGAACCGTTGACTCCGGCGAACGGCTTCTCGTGGAGCAGGCAGACAAGTCCGTGCTTCGCGGCGACTTTCTGCATGATCTCCATAGTCAGCTGGTTGTGGTCGGTGGCGATGTTCGTTGTGGTGTATATGGGTGCGAGCTCATGCTGCGAGGGAGCGACTTCGTTGTGCTCGGTCTTTGCAAGAACGCCGAGCTTCCAGAGCTCTTCGTTGAGGTCTGCCATGTAAGCGGCGACTCTCGGCTTGATAACTCCGAAATAGTGGTCGTCCATCTCCTGACCCTTGGGCGCCTTTGCGCCGAAAAGAGTGCGTCCGCAGAAGACGAGGTCTTTGCGCTGCTCATAGAGAGCCTTGTCAACAAGGAAGTATTCCTGCTCGGGGCCGACGGAGGTGCGCACGCACTTTACATCGGTGTTGCCGAAGAGTCTGAGAATACGAAGAGCCTGCTTGTTGAGAGCCTGCATGGAACGGAGCAGAGGCGTTTTCTTGTCGAGTGCCTCGCCGCCGTAAGAGCAGAACGCCGTGGGGATGCAGAGGGTCTTGTCTTTTATAAATGCGTAGGAAGTGGGATCCCACGCGGTGTAGCCGCGGGCTTCAAATGTTGCTCTGAGTCCGCCCGACGGGAAGGACGATGCGTCCGGCTCGCCTTTTATCAGTTCCTTGCCCGAGAACTCCATGATAACGCGTCCGTCGGATGCGGGGGTTATGAAGCTGTCATGCTTCTCGGCGGTGATGCCGGTCAGGGGCTGGAACCAGTGGGTGAAATGGGTCGCGCCATGCTCAACGGCCCAGTCCTTCATAGCGGCGGCAACTGCGTTGGCGACGTCATTATTGAGACTTGCTCCTTCGTCAATAGTCTTCTTGAGAGACTGGTAAACATCGGCGGAAAGCATTGCTTTCATCACTCTGTCGTCAAAAACGAGACTTCCGAAATAATCAGATACTGTGCTCATAAGTTAGCGCTCCTTTTTCATATTTTAAGGCGAAAAATAAAAAATGGCGTCAATGAACCCGTTCGGTTCAAAGACGCCATTGCCTTTATGCGCTGAATTATACGCGCAGCAAAATCGTTTGTCAAGGCGTTTTCGGATAATTCTTTATTTTTGTGCAAATAGCCGCAATCGGGGCTTTTTGAAAAGCAATTTTATGAGCAAGATGTAACCGCTTTTCTGAGAAAATGCGGCGGAGTTGAACTCGCGCCGGAAAAATTTTTTCGACGGCGCTCTTTTCTCTCAGCCGTTTCGGAAAATAAAGTGCGATACATATAAAATACGCGATTGACACGGGTCTTTTAATATGATAAAATACGCCTCAAATGAGCAAAGGCGTTCATTCCCCCGGGGACAGTGCCCCCATCGGCAGACGCCTTTGCTTTTTGCTTTTTCGGAATCGAGCGTTATGCATCTCATCGGGTTTTGCGGGCAGTTGACCGCGTTGTCATATTTTTCGGTTCCAAAGCACTCGCTTTTAGTACAGAATACCGTAGAAGTCGGCAGGAAAGGTGTGTTATAATATGATATAATGAAAGTACGCGTGAAACCTTAACCGGAGAAGTATATAAAAAAGAAAAAGATAAAATACGGAGGGATATTAATGACAAAGTACATCTTTGTGACCGGAGGAGTCGTATCCGGCCTCGGAAAGGGGATAACTGCGGCGTCGCTCGGACGAATTCTCAAAGCGCGCGGACTCAAGGTAGCGGCGCAGAAGCTCGATCCTTATATCAACGTTGACCCGGGCACCATGAGCCCCTATCAGCACGGCGAAGTTTACGTCACGGAAGACGGCGCGGAGACCGACCTAGACCTCGGTCACTATGAGCGTTTCATCGACGAGGATCTTAACAAATACTCGAATCTCACCACCGGTAAAGTATACTGGAACGTGCTCAATAAAGAGCGCCGCGGCGAGTATCTCGGTTCGACCGTTCAGGTCATACCCCATATAACAAATGAAATAAAGGATTTCGTATACCGTGTCGGCAAGAAAACCGATGCTGACGTGGTCATCACTGAGATCGGCGGCACTATAGGTGACATTGAATCCCAGCCTTTCCTCGAAGCTGTAAGACAGATATCTCTTGAGGTGGGGCGTGAGAACAGCCTCTTTATCCATGTCACTCTGGTGCCGTTTTTGCGTGGATCGGACGAGCATAAGTCCAAGCCCACCCAGCACTCGGTCAAGGAGCTGCAGGGCATGGGCATCAACCCGAACATAATCGTCCTGCGCTGTGACGAGCCGCTTGAGGAGGCTATCTTCAAGAAGATATCGCTCTTCTGCAACGTCAAGCCCGACTGCGTTATCGAGAACATCACCCTGCCTTATCTCTACGAAGCTCCGCTGATGCTTGAGAAGTCGAACTTCTCGTCCGTCGTCTGCCGCGAGCTGAATATAGACGCTCCCGAGCCGGATCTCGACGAGTGGACGGAGCTTGTCCACCGCATCAAGAACCGCGAAAAGGAAGTCAAGATAGGTCTTGTCGGCAAATATGTCCAGCTCCATGACGCATATCTGTCCGTTGCCGAGGCGCTTCGCCACGCGGGCTACACTCTCAACACCCACATCCGCATCGACTGGATCGATTCCGAGAATCTGACCGAGGCGAACTACGAGCAGGAGCTCTCGCACCTCGACGGAATAATCGTCCCCGGCGGCTTCGGCGGCAGAGGAATCGAGGGCATGATCCTCGCGGCGAAATACGCCAGAGAGAACAATGTCCCTTATTTCGGAATCTGCCTCGGAATGCAGATTGCGGTTATTGAATACGCGCGCGATGTCGCGGGTATAAAAGACGCCCACTCGGGCGAGTTCGATGAGCTCTGCAAGAACAAGGTCATCGATTTCATGCCCGGTCAGAGCGACAATATCGACAAGGGCGGCACACTGCGCCTTGGCGCATATCCCTGCGTCATCAAGCCCGGCACGACAATGGAGCGCTGCTACGGAAAGTCCGAAATTTCCGAGCGCCACCGCCACCGCTACGAGTTCAACAACGATTATCGCGATATACTTACTCAGAACGGACTCACCCTCTCGGGTCTTTCGCCCGACGGCAGACTCGTTGAAACGGTCGAGCTTTCCGACCGCCCGTTCTATGTCGGAGTGCAGTATCACCCCGAGTTCAAATCCCGTCCCAACAAGGCTCACCCGCTGTTCAAAGGCTTTATAGCCGCAGCACTTGAAAAATCTGAGATCGGAGAATAAATACCTATGGCAAACTTGCATGAAGAGTGCGGCGTTTTCGGAGTCTATTCACCCAAGCCCGGCCCCGTGGCGGATCTCGCCTACTACGGTCTCTATGCCCTGCAGCACAGAGGGCAGGAGAGCTGCGGCATAGTCGTCAACGACGACGGAGTGTTCGCTTCGCGCAAGGATATCGGACTTGTCAACGAAGTCTTCTCGCGCGACGACCTGATGAAGTTCCCGCAGGGCAGGATGGCTGTCGCCCACGCGCGCTACGGTACGACCGGCGGCAACAGCAGAGCAAACTGCCAGCCCATCGAGGTCAACCATCAGAAGGGCAAGATGGCTCTTGCCCACAACGGAAATCTCAGCAACGCCTATGAACTGCGCAGCGAGCTCGAGCTCGGCGGCGCTATCTTCCACACGACGAGCGACACCGAGATAATCGCCTATATCGTCACGCAGGCGCGCCTCAACAGTCCTTCAATAGAAAATGCGCTGAGCAGCGCGATGAACAGGCTCGAGGGCGCGTATTCCCTCGTGCTCATGTCCGCCGCAAAGCTGCTCGCAGCGCGCGACCCCTACGGGTTCCGCCCGCTGTGCTACGGCAAAACGCTCGACGGCACATATGTCGTCGCGTCCGAGAGCTGCGCTCTCTCCGCGGTCGGCGCAAAATTCGAGCGCGATATGCTCCCCGGCGAGATACTCGTCTTTGACGAAAACGGCGTGCGCTCGAACAGGGATCACTGCGGCGAAAAGCCGAGGCGCTCATGCATTTTTGAGTATATCTATTTTGCAAGACCGGACTCCGTCATTGACGGTGTATCCGTCCACGCGGCGCGCAAAAATGCCGGCGCGATACTTTCAAAGACCCATCCCGTTGAAGCCGATGTCGTCATGGGCGTCCCCGATTCGGGAATAGACGCCGCTTTGGGCTATGCCGAGGCGTCGGGAATACCCTACGGAATGGGCTTCATAAAAAACAAATATATCGGCAGAACTTTCATCTCGCCCGGTCAGGACAAGAGAATCGATCAGGTGAGAATAAAGCTCAGCGCGATAAGCGAATCCGTAAAGGATAAGAGAATAGTGCTTATCGACGACTCGATAGTGCGCGGCACGACGAGCCGCCAGATAGTCAATCTCCTGCGCGAAGCGGGGGCAAAAGAGGTGCATATGCGCATCTCCTCGCCGCCGTTCATGCACCCGTGCTACTACGGCACTGACGTTGACTCGCGCGAAAATCTTATCGCCTGCCACCACTCGGTGGAGGAGATTGCCGACATAATCGGCGCGGATTCCCTCGGATATCTGCCGGAGTCGGAGCTTAAAAATCTGATAGGCAGCGAGAACTTCTGCAGCGCGTGCTTCAACGGAGTCTATCCGACCCCTATCCCGGATGTTATCACTAAAGACCGCTTTGAGGGGAAACTCTCCGAGCGGAGCAAATAAATAAAAATACGAAAAGCGAAAGGAAACTGCGGTATGGAAAAGTTGTATGAAGGCAAGAGCAAGGTCGTTTACAGTTCGGAGGAGCCCGGTACCTGCATCATCAAGTACAAGGACACCGCCACTGCCGGCAACGGCGTCAAGAAAGAAGATCTGCCCGGAAAAGGAAAACTCAACGCGGCGATCTCCAACATCATCTTTGATTACCTCATGAAGAACGGAGTCAAGACCCATCTTCTCAAGGTCATCGACGAAACCACCGTCCTCGCGAAGAAGGCTGAGATCGTTATGGTCGAGGTCATAGTCAGAAATATCGCAGCAGGAAGCTTTTCAAAGAAATACGGCGTGCCGGAGGGCTCGCCCCTGAAGAACACAGTCGTTGAGTTCAGCTACAAGAGCGACGAGCTCGGCGATCCGATGATAAACGACAGCCAGATAACCGCCATCGGTCTCGCTACGCAGGAGGAGCTCGACGAGCTCAGAGCCATGTCCAAGCGCATAAACGAGCTGATGACCGAGCTGTTTGCAAAGGGCGGCGTGCGCCTTGTCGATTTCAAGCTCGAGTTCGGACGCACCGACGACGGACTTGTTCTGTGCGATGAGATATCCCCCGATTCCTGCCGCCTGTGGGATATGGAAACCGACAAGAAGCTCGATAAGGACAGATTCCGCCGCGACCTCGGCGATGTTCTCGGCGGCTACAGAGATGTTCTTGCGAGACTTCAGAGCTCGATCTGATAAATTCAAGGAGTGTATTTTTAAATGAGACTCATAGACCGCAAGGTCGTCCTTGAGGATGGCAGCGAGTACTACGGATACGGCTTCGGCAGCTATACCGACAGGGTGTGCGAAATAGTTTTCAACACCTCGATGGTCGGCTATCAGGAGATAGTTTCCGACCCGTCGTATACCGATCAGATGGTCGTTATGACATATCCGCTCATAGGCAACTACGGCATAACCGACGACGATTTCGAGTGCAAAAACCCGAGCATCGGCGGCCTTATCGTGTATGACTACAACGATATGCCCTCGAACTTCAGATACACAAAGACGCTCTCGGAGCTGCTCGAAGAGAACGGTATCCCCGGCATCTCCGGCGTTGACACGAGAAAGCTCACCCGCAGCATACGCGACTTGGGCTCACGCCGCGTGCTCATAACCTCGCCCGATATCCCGGCTGAGGTCGCGGTGGAGATAATCAAAAATACCCCCGTCGCCCACGATGCGGTCAGCCGCGTCAGCTGCAAAAAGCGCTGGTATTCGCGCACGTCGAACCCGCAGTTCAATGTCGTCGCGATAGACTGCGGCATGAAACTCAATATCGTGCGCAGCCTCAACAAGTTTGGCTGCAACGTCGTTGTCGTGCCCTATGACACGCCGGCGGATGAAATTGAGTTCATGAAGCCCGACGGAGTGTTTCTTTCAAACGGCCCCGGCGACCCCGAGGATGTGACTCCGGTCATAAACACGGTCAGGGCGCTTCGCGGCAAATATCCGATTTTCGGCATCTGCCTCGGACATCAGATGATATCCCTCGCCTACGGCGCAAAGACATATAAGCTCAAGTTCGGTCACCGCGGCGGAAACCACCCGGTCATGAACCTCGACACCAACAAAATAGAGATAACCTCGCAGAACCACAGCTATGCCGTTGACCCGAAAACGGTCGAGGGCACCGACCTCGAAGTGACGCACATAAATCTTCTCGACAACACCGTCGAGGGAGTAAGATGCAGGAAAGACCTTGTGTTCAGCGTGCAGTATCACCCCGAGAGCGCGCCCGGTCCGCAGGACAGCAGCTATCTGTTCGGTCAGTTTATCGACTATATGAAGGAGGCGAAGGAGCGTGCCTAAGAGAACTGATATAAAAAAGGTGCTCGTTATCGGCTCGGGTCCTATAGTCATCGGTCAGGCTGCCGAGTTCGACTATGCGGGAACTCAGGCGTGCCTCGCCCTGCGTGAGGAGGGCTACGAGGTCGTCCTCGCGAACTCGAACCCCGCAACGATAATGACCGATACTACCATAGCCGATAAAGTCTATATGGAGCCGCTGACGCTCGAATACCTCGCGCGTATCTGCCGCTATGAGCGCCCGGACGCGATAGTCCCCGGCATCGGCGGTCAGACCGGACTCAACCTTGCGATGCAGCTCGCGAAGAAAGGCGTTCTCAAGGAGTGCGAGATAGAGCTGCTCGGCACTGATGCCGAGAGCATTGAGCGCGCCGAGGACAGAGAGCTTTTCAAAGAGCTCTGCGAGAGCATCGGCGAGCCGATAGTCCCCTCACAGATAACCTACAGCATCGAAGAGGGTCTTGAGGCGGCGGAGAAGATAGGCTATCCCGTTATCCTGCGCCCCGCGTTCACGCTCGGCGGAACGGGCGGCGGCTTTGCCTATGACCCCGACGAGATGCGCGACATGATGAAGAACGCGCTTGCGCTCTCGCCCGTGCATCAGGTGCTCGTCGAAAAGAGCATAAAGGGCTACAAAGAGATAGAATACGAGGTGATACGCGACGCCAACGACACCGCTATCACCGTCTGTAATATGGAAAACCTTGACCCCGTCGGCATTCATACCGGCGACTCGATAGTCGTCGCGCCCAGCCAGACGCTGACGAATAAAGAATATCAGATGCTCAGGGATTCCGCGCTCAAAATTATCCGCGCCCTGGGAGTAAAGGGCGGCTGCAACGTTCAGTTTGCGCTCGATCCCCATTCGTTCCGCTACTATGTCATTGAGGTCAACCCCAGAGTTTCGCGCTCGTCCGCCCTCGCTTCAAAGGCGAGCGGATATCCGATAGCGCGTGTCTCGGCGAAAATAGCGGTCGGCATGGATCTGCATGAAATACAGCTTGCAAACACCCCTGCCTGCTTCGAGCCCTCGCTCGACTATGTCGTGACCAAGATGCCGCGTTTCCCGTTTGATAAGTTCCCCGCCGCGCACAACACGCTTTCGACCCAGATGAAGGCGACCGGCGAGGTCATGAGCGTCGGACGCACATTTGAAGAGAGCCTGCTCAAGGCTATACGCTCGCTCGAAGAGAGCAAGAACCACCTGCATATGGAGAAGTTCGACTCGGCGCATATGAGCGTTGACGAGCTGCTCGAATATATCAAAGAGGGCACGGACGACCGTCTCTATGCAATATCCCAGCTGATGTGGATGGGCGTTGACCCGTCGCTTATCTGCGATATAACGCATATAGATATGTTCTTCCTCGACAAGATAAAGAAGATAGTCGATTTCGAGAAGGAGATGGAGGCGAATCCCGGCTCCGACATTCTTCTGCGCGAGGCAAAGCGCCTCGGCTTCTCCGATTCGTATATCGCCGAGCTCTGGAAAGAGAGCGAGGACAGCATATATGAGCGCAGATGCAAAGAGGATATCTTCCCGACATACAAGATGATTGATACCTGCGCGAGCGAGTTCGACAGCTATGTGCCCTATTTCTACTCGACCTACGCGAGCGAGAACGAGTCCGTTGTGTCGGACAAAAAGAAGATAATAGTCTTAGGTTCAGGTCCTATCCGTATCGGACAGGGCGTTGAGTTCGACTATTCGACTGTCCATGCCGTCCATGCCATTCAGCAGCTCGGCTATGAGGCGATAGTAATCAACAACAACCCCGAGACCGTTTCGACCGACTACACCACTGCCGACAAGCTCTATTTCGAGCCCCTGACGACAGAGGATGTCATGAATATAGTCCATCTCGAAAAGCCGGAGGGCGTTATAGTCACCCTCGGCGGTCAGACTGCCGTCAACCTCGCGGCTCCGCTTGCAAGGCGCGGCGTGAAGATAATCGGCACCGACTGCGACGCCATTGAGCGCGCCGAGAACAGAGACGCGTTTGACGCCGTTATAAAATCCCTCGGCATCCCGAACCCGAAAGGCGAGGCCGTTACGGATATCGAGACCGGTGCGGCTGTTGCCGCGCGCATAGGCTACCCCGTGCTTGTGCGCCCGAGCTTCGTGCTCGGCGGCAGAGCGATGGAGATAGTCGCTAACGAGACGATGCTCAGAAAATATCTCAAGAACGCCGTTGAGGTCGATGAGGACAAGCCCGTGCTCATAGATAAATATCTTATGGGCAAGGAAGTCGAGATAGACGCCATCTGCGACGGCAGCGAGGTGTTCATCCCCGGCATAATGGAACTCGTCGAGCGTACCGGCGTCCACTCGGGCGACAGCACGAGTGTATATCCGCCGTTCTCTATCTCTCAGAAGGTCAGAGACACGATAGCCGAATACACCACAAAGCTCGGACTCGGCATAGGCATAGTCGGTCTGTTCAATATACAGTTTATAGTTGACAGCGACGAGAGCGTCTATGTTATCGAGGTCAATCCCCGCGCTTCGCGAAGTGTGCCGTTCCTTTCAAAGTCCACCGACTGCAACCTTGTCCGCATCGCGACAAAGGTCATGCTCGGCCAGAGCCTGCGCGACCAGGGCATAACCGATATGCGCCTGCCCGACGGCAAGCGCTGGTATGTCAAAGCCCCGGCGTTCTCGTTCGAGAAGCTGACAGGCATGGATGCATATCTCTCGCCCGAGATGAAATCGACCGGAGAAGCGATAGGCTACGACAAGCGCCTGAACCGTGCGCTCTACAAGGCTCTTCAGGCGTCCGGAGTCAGGATGAAAGAATACGGTACTGTAATAGTCACCCTTGCCGATGAGGATAAAGAAGAAGCTCTGCCACTCGTCAAGCGCTTCTATCACCTCGGCTTCAATATCGAGGCGACTGCTGGAACCGCGGCGTTCCTCAAGAAGCACGGCATACGCACCCGCGTGCGCGGCAAGCTCAGCGAGGGCAGCACCGAGATCCTCGATTCCATCCGCGCGGGCTATGTCAGCTATGTTATAAACACGCGCGCCAT
>ULSP01067835.1_pt1 | contig 17983 bp, 16 predicted proteins | sample 1956811 | NCBI WGS metagenome assembly ULSP01 (sample SAMEA4835711, study PRJEB28245) | human gut metagenome | biome: gut microbiome; material: fecal sample | place: Denmark | collected 2008
ATTACAAATCACGTGCTCTGGCCAACTGAGCTAAAGAGGCGAAAGTTAAACTTTGCAGCCATGTCTCTTATGACTTAGCGGCTGCAAAGTTAGGTATTATTTTTTAATCGCAAAACTTTTGCGCGATTTTTTTCTACTTACCCTGCATTTTTTCTTTTGCCTTCAACAATTGTTTCGACAAAGCCTCCATGCAGACATCTATTGATTCTTCGAATGTATCACTTACTTTTTCTGCGTAAAACTCTGTATTCAACGCCAAAACATGAACACCGGCCTCTTTATTCATTGCCGTTTCAGGTTTTACTACTTTCAAAGACACCTCTACTTTCTTTATATTATCGCAAAACTTTTCGAGCTTCTCTGCTTTCTTCTGAATAAAAGCTTCCAATTTTTCCGATGCATCGAAATGAATTGATTGAATTCTTACTTCCATAAAAACCTCCTTTTCTTTACGCTCTAGGATGAGCTTGTTCATAAACTTTTTTTAACTCCTCAAAAGTTGTATGAGTATAAACCTCCGTTGTCGACAAGCTTTCATGCCCCAGCAACTCCTTCACCGCTTCCAATTCAGCCTGATGATTAAGCATTGAGGTTGCAAAGGTGTGCCGCAAAACATGTGGGCTCTTTTTCTTTAACGTAACAACTTTTGTCAAATTACGCTTTACCAAAAGGTATACCATTCCAGGAGAAAGCCTTCGTCCATCCTTCCGGACAAAAAATGCATCATTTTCCCGTTCTGATATATTTTCATCTCTTACTGAAAGATACACCCGTAAATCCCTTTCCAGCTCTTCACCAAAAGGAATCAAACGTTGCTTATTTCTCTTTCCTGTGACCTTTATAACACATGATGAAAAATCCACATCCGCATCATTCAAGCCTATAAGTTCCGAACGTCGAACTCCCGTTTCATAGAAAACCTCCAAAATCATCCGATCTCGCACGCCTAAAAAGCCATCACCGAAATCCGCATCATCCAAAAGACGATCCATTTCCGCTTCCTTAACAAAAACCGGAAGCGGTTTTTTCTTTTTAGGACCAATAACCTTTAGCATCGGATCCACCGGAATCATATTCTTCCGAAGCAAATACCTATAAAACGATCGGAGCGAACTCAGCTTTCGATTCACAGAAGTAGACGTATAACCTTGTTCCATGAGAGAAACCACCCAACCACGAACCAAGTCAGCGTCTACATGTATGAGATCCAAATCCTCATCCACTCCTTTTAAGTACTCTTCAAATTTTGACAAATCCAGTCCATAACCACAAACGGTATGTTCCGAATAACGTCGTTCATAAGAGAGGTACTCCAGAAAAGATTCTTTCAACATAAGAAACATCGCCTTTATTTCAGCAACGAATTTATGAAAAAGAATTCAATAATTCAAGCAATCTTGCAAATTTTATTATTCTTCTACTTGCTGCAACTTCTGGACATAAATGGCATGTTCCATTTTCAGTCTCTTCAGTACAGACGGTTTGTCAAACTGCTGTCTTCTTCTCAGTTCTTTTACAACACCAGTTTTTTCAAATTTTCTCTTAAATTTCTTCAGCGCTTTTTCAATGTTTTCGCCTTCTTTTACAGGTACTACAATCATTTTTTTAAAATTAAAGTATTTTGTTATTAAATTATTTCTGCACTAGAAATGCGGGGCAAAATTACGCATATTTTATTTATTCACAAAACTTTCCACCTATTTTTATCAAGAATCTACCAGAAATACTAACTTTGCCAGCAACATAACTTCTCTAAAATGAAAAAAGACATAACAAACAGATTGACAGCCCTACGCGCAATCATGATACGCAAAGGCATTTCAGCTTTCATAGTACCCAGTACAGATCCTCATTCAGGAGAGTATGTCCCTGAATATTGGGAAACCAGGAAATGGATATCCGGATTTACAGGCTCAGCCGGAACGGTCGTCATCACACTAGACAAAGCAGGATTATGGACCGATTCCCGTTATTTTCTGCAAGCAGAAGAACAACTGGAAGGCACTGGTATCATCCTGTTTAAAGAACGAGTTCCCGGAACACCGACTATTGCCAACTGGCTGGGACAAGTATTACAGCCTAACGAGAAAGTAGGTATTGACGGATGGGTAAACACTGTCTCCGAAGCAGAAAATCTAATTCTGGAATTAAAAAAATACCACCTCTCCTTAATTACAATAGAAGATCCCTTTATTTATTTATGGCAAAACCGTCCTTCCCTTCCATCAGAACCCATTTTTATTCTGCCTGAAACCTATTCCGGACGCTCTTGCAAGGAAAAGTTAGATTTAATCAACAATGAACTTCAAAAAAGCCATGCTAATGCACTACTGCTTTCATCCCTTGATGAGATCGCCTGGACACTCAACTTACGTGGTAAAGATGTACATTGCAATCCTGTTTTTGTCAGCTACCTTTTAATAACACCACAAGCTAATACATTATATATATATCCTGAAAAAATCAATCAAGAAGTTATGGCTTATCTGGAACACCAACAAATCCAGACAAAGCCATATACAGCCATTGAGCAGGATTTGAAAGACATCCAAGGAATGCAATTTTTACTGCCGTCTACAACAAACTTCACTCTTTACCAAACAATAGCAACTCAAAACGACATAATCCGACAAACTTCACCTGTCACATTCCTTAAGGCCATCAAAAACGAGACAGAAATTGCTGGTTTCCATAAAGCCATGAAACGCGATGGTGTTGCAATGGTACGATTCTTAAAATGGCTAAAGGAAACTGTCAGAACCAGCCAAGAGACAGAAATGAGCATTGACCAGAAGCTATATGAATTACGGGCCGAACAAGATGAATTTCAGGGTATCAGTTTTGACACAATAGCTGGCTATCAGGAACATGGAGCTATCGTACATTATGAGGCAACTCCAGAAACCTCATCTCAGCTTAAGGCAGAAGGCTTATTACTGTTGGATAGTGGTGCACAGTATCTGGATGGAACAACAGACATCACTCGTACTATTTCATTAGGACCTGTTACCGAAGAGCAAAAGAAAGATTATACATTAGTATTAAAAGGATTTATTGCTTTATCAACAGCCGAATTCCCCCATGGAACATGCGGAACACAACTAGACATACTGGCCCGGCAATATATGTGGAAAGATGGTATTAACTATGGACATGGCACCGGACATGGTGTCGGCCACTTCCTTAATGTACACGAAGGGCCTCACCAAATCCGCATGAATTATGTCCCTGCCCCACTACTTCCCGGTATGACCATTACCAATGAACCCGGTATTTACAAAGCAGGAAAATACGGTATCCGCACGGAAAATACAATGCTTGTTGTACCATCCAGAGAAACTGAGTTTGGCGTATTCTATAAATTTGAGCCACTCACCCTCTGCCCCATCGATCAGGAAGCCATTCTTCCAGAAATGCTTACTACTGAAGAAAAGGCATGGCTCAATCAATACCATAAAAATGTATATGAAGCACTTAGCCCTATGTTAAGCGAAGCCGAAAAGCAATGGCTAAGAAACGCAACCTTACCGCTTTCATAAAGCTTATATAATTTGGATTACCTTATTTATAGAATATTATATGGCACTTATCAAATCAGTCAGAGGATTTACTCCTCAAATAGGAGACGATTGTTATCTGGCCGATAATGCAACAATCATTGGTGATGTCATTATGGGCAAAAATTGTAGTATATGGTTCAACACTGTATTACGTGGCGATGTCAACTCCATCCGTATCGGTGATCGGGTAAATATACAAGATGGGAGTGTACTGCACACCCTCTATGAAAAATCTACCGTAGAAATAGGCAATGATGTTTCCATTGGCCACAATGTAACCTTACATGGAGCTTGTGTAAAAGACAATGCTTTAATTGGTATGGGATCAACACTGCTAGACCATGCCATCGTAGGAGAAGGAGCAATTGTTGCCGCCGGAGCCTTGGTTCTGGCGAATACTGTCATCGAGCCTCATACCCTATGGGGAGGTGTCCCTGCAAAATTTATCAAACGGGTAGACCCGCAGCAAAGCAAGGAACTAAATCAAAAAATAGCCAATGGATACCTGATGTATGCATCCTGGTTTAAAGAAGAAGACCAGCACGAATAGCTACGTCTGCTGTTTATAAAGAAATCGCCAGCCTCTCATCTTACATGAACAGGCTGGCGATTTTCTTAAAACTTCACAGTATTCATAATCTTTTCAAGTGCTCCGGAATTATCCCGGACATAATTTCCGGCACGCTTTCCCGATTTATCCAAGAAAGAATAATCACTAAGGAAGCGATCCATCAGCTGAATGAAATCTTTCTCTCCATGAATTTCAAAACCACCCTGACACTGCTTCAACCCCTGAGCTTCCAGGAATTTCCGGTTCTCGGGACCGAAAATCACAGGAATTCCATAAACAGCAGCTTCCAGAGTATTATGGATACTTACTCCAAAACCACCTCCAATATAAGCAATTTCTCCATAACGATAAATTGAAGATAGCAATCCAAAGCAATCTATAATCAGACAATCAGCCTGACGTACATTAGCTTCTGTAGCCTGAGTATATCGCACTACAGTCCGATTCAATTTGCCAATAATCTCTTCAAGATGGCTTTCTGCTATAACATGCGGAGCGATGATCAGTTTCATTTCCGGATGAGCATTAAAATAAGGAATGAATATATCCTCATCTGGAGCCCATGAACTTCCTGCAACCAAGGTCAGTTTATCACCTTTAAAAGCCTCAACCAAGGGCAGATCTTTCGCCTGATGACAGATCTCCAGCACGCGGTCAAAGCGTGTATCACCTACAATTGTTGTCTGAGTGACCCCTATTGTCTTCAATAGCTCAACAGACTCTGCATTCTGTACAAAGAGATGATCAAAACAAGACAATACTTTCCGATAACTTCTTCCATACCATTTGAAAAACACCTGATCCGGACGGAAAATAGACGATACACTATAAACCGGAATTCTTCTTCTGGACAATTCTGTCAGATAGTTTTGCCAGAACTCATATTTAACGAAAAAAGCCATGCATGGATGAGCTAAATCCAAAAAACGGCGGACATTTCCCGGGGTATCAAAAGGTAAATAACAAACAACATCTGCACCTTTATAATCTTTACGGACTTCATATCCGGAAGGAGAAAAGAAAGTCTGAAGAATCTTATATTGAGGATAACGTTTCCGGATCTCTTCAATCAACGGACGTCCCTGCTCAAATTCACCAAGCGAAGCTGCATGAAACCATATATAACGAGCATCCGGTTTTATGCACCCTTTCAAAATACCAAAAGTTTCCTTCTGGCCTTTTACCATGCTGGAAACTTTTTGGTTGAAGTGTGCAGCCACACGGGCTGCACACGCATATAAGAATAAAAGAATATTATAAATCATAATAAACTGGCTTATTTGAGTACCTCAATAGCACGACGCATACGTCTTACAGTTTCATCCTTACCCAATACTGCAGAAATATCAAACATGTGAGGTCCCTTACCTTCGCCAACCAGAGTCAAGCGGAAAGCATTCATAATATTACCCAGATGATAACCCTTATCCTCAATCCATTTCATGACAACCTCTTCCTGATGAGCCAGTGAGAAATCATCCAATGATTCCAATAAGTCAGCCAGTTCTGTCATGCGCTCAGCAGAATCTTCTTTCCAGCGCTTCTTGACTGTTTTTTCATCATAAGATTCCGGAGCAACAAAGAAGAACTTACAGGTATCCCATAATTCCTTGATGAAGCTAACACGTCCCTTCATCAGACCAACAACAGTTGTTACCGTTTCCATTGGAGCATCAATACCATGCTCTTTCAAGATCGGCATAAACAATTCTGCTATTTCTGCATCACTCTTCATCAGGATATATTCGTGGTTAAACCATTTACCCTTTTCATAATCAAACTTGGCACCAGCCTTACTACAACGGTGAAGGTCAAACAATTTAATCAGTTCATCCATTGACATGATTTCCTGATCATTTCCCGGATTCCATCCCAGCAACGCCAGGAAGTTGATTACAGCCTCAGGCAAATATCCGGATTCACGATAGCCTGAAGAGACTTCTCCACTCTTCGGATCATGCCATTCCAGAGGGAATACAGGGAATCCCAGACGATCACCGTCACGCTTGCTCAACTTACCATTTCCGTCTGGTTTCAGCAGCAACGGCAAATGAACAAATTCCGGCATCGTATCCTCCCAGCCAAATGCACGGTACAACAATACATGCAAAGGAGCAGACGGCAACCATTCTTCTCCACGAATCACATGAGACACTTCCATCAGATGATCATCTACAATATTTGCCAAGTGATAGGTAGGAAGTTCATCTGCTGACTTATACAGAACTTTATCATCCAAGATAGAAGAATTGATCACGACTTCTCCACGGATAATATCATGTACATGAACATCCTCATTCGGTTCAATCTTAAAACGAACCACATATTGCTTTCCCTCTGCAATCAGTTTATCAACCTCTTCCTTCGGCAAGGTTAATGAGTTACGCATAGAGGTACGGGTCGTCGCATCATACTGAAAGTTCGCAATTTCCTTACGCTTTGCTTCCAATTCTTCCGGCGTATCAAATGCAATATAAGCCTTTCCATTATCCAGCAGAATCTGTACATATTTTTTATAGATATCACGGCGTTCTGACTGACGGTAAGGACCATAGTTGCCACCAAAGCTAACACCTTCATCAAACTTTATTCCTAACCAACGGAATGATTCTATAATATACTCCTCCGCTCCGGGTACAAAACGATTGGAGTCAGTATCTTCAATTCGGAAAATTAAGTCTCCCCCATGCTGGCGGGCAAACAGATAGTTATACAAGGCAGTGCGCACACCACCAATATGCAATGCACCCGTAGGACTCGGTGCAAAACGAACTCTTACTTTTCTTTCAGCCATAGTGATTTTCATCTAAAAATACGCCGCAAAATTAATCTATTTTTCCCGTTTTTTGTTTATTTTGCAGCACAAATATCCATGCTTATGAAAAGTTTACATAGAGAACAACCGTTTTCATATAAGGAACTGCTTTACAAATGCGCCATTTCACTGGTGACTGTCGCAGTTATCGTATATTTTCTTCCCAAAGAAGGCAAGTTTAATTATCAGTTTGACATCAACAAGCCGTGGAAATATGGCCTGTTACAGGCTTCTTTTGATTTCCCTATTTACAAAGGAGATGAACAGATCCAGAAAGAACAGGACAGTTTAATGGCATTCTATCAGCCCTACTATGAGATAGACAAGACTCAGGGTGAACAGATGATCCAGAAATTCAAAGATGACTATAACAAAAACCTGCGCAACATCATCCCGGTCCCGGCTTATCAGCATCATATTGAGCGTATACTGGAAGTCATCTATGAGAAAGGAGTCGTATCCATGGATGATCTGGCTTCCCTGAAAAAAGAAGGCAGAAACACGATTCGCGTTGTAAACAAAAATACCTCCAGCCAATTGCCTACTGAAGAGTTGTATACGACCAAACAAGCTTACGAAGCACTGATCAACTCAGATACCGTACATTATAATAAGGTGTTATTGCAACGCTGTAACCTGAACAACTACATTACTCCAAACTTAACTTATGATGCATCCAAATCCGAAGCTGCCAAACAGGATCTTTTATCCGGATTATCATGGGCCAGCGGCTTCGTTATGAACGGACAAAAGATTATCGACCGCGGAGAAATCATAGACCAGCATACATATGATATCCTGAGATCACTTCAGAAGGAATGGAGCAAACGAAGTGAAACTGCAGCCGAAAAAAGATTAACTTTAATCGGCCAGATTCTCTTTGTCACCATTCTGATTGTCGCATTCATGGTGTACCTGGAATTATTCCGACGTGACTATTATGGCAAGAAAGGAAGCCTTTATTTATTATTTATTCTCATTACCTTCTTCCCTGTCCTGTCATCCATTATGGTGGAACATGCTTTCCTCAGTGTCTACATTGTTCCGTTCGCCATGATTCCGATGATCATCCGTATATTCCTTGATTCGCGCACAGCATTCATGGCGCATGTTATCTCCATCTTAATTTGCTCCATTGCTTTACGGACTCCTCATGAGTTTATACTTTTACAGACAGTAGCCGGTATGGCAGGTATTTACAGCCTGCGGGAATTGTCTCAACGCTCGCAGTTATTACGAAGCGCACTGATTGTCACCTGCAGCTATGTCATTCTTTATCTGGCACTAGATCTGATCCACGTAAACAATGTGGCACAATTGAGTACACACATGTATATTAATTTCATCATCAACGGCATCCTTCTGCTGTTCACATACCCCTTATTGTTCATACTGGAGAAGACTTTTGGATTTACCTCGAATGTTACTCTCGTTGAATTATCAAACATCAACAACAAACTGATGCGCGAAATGTCGGAGGTTGCTCCCGGTACATTCCAACATTCCTTACAGTTGGCCAACCTTACCGCAGCAGCAGCCAATAGTATCGGAGCCAACAGCCAGCTGGTACGTACTGGTGCCATGTATCACGATATCGGGAAAATGATGAACCCTGCATTCTTCACAGAAAACCAGTCAGGAGTAAACCCACACAACCAGTTAAGCTATAAGCAAAGTGCCCAGATTGTCATCAATCATGTAACAGACGGTATGAAGCTTGCAGATAAATATAATCTGCCTAAAGTGATCAAGGACTTTATCTGTACACATCACGGAAGAGGGCTGACCAAGTATTTTTATATCTCCTATCAGAATGAGCATCCTGGAGAAGAAATTGACAAAGAAGCATTCCGCTATCCCGGTCCGAATCCCTTTACGAAAGAACAGGCCATTCTGACCATGGCGGATTCTGTGGAAGCAGCTTCGCGCAGCCTTCCTGAATATACGGAAGAAAGCATATCTAATCTGGTCGACAAGATTATCGATGCACAGGTGCAGGAAGGTTATTTCAAAGAATGCCCCATCACGTTCAAGGATATTGCTACTGTTAAAGCAGTATTCAAGGAAAAGCTGAAAACCATGTATCACACCCGTATCAGCTATCCGGAATTAAAGAAATAAAAATTACTGCGTAGTAGTCCCTCGATTACTACGCAGTAATTTTCTGACTACTACCTGGTAGTCCGCAAACTACCAGGCAGTAAATATCAAAGCTCCCCTCTGCGGATTGCTTCCATAACATTGGCCGGAGCCCGCTCTGCCAATAGCTCCCGTTTCATATAGTCCATATAAGGTGCTACATGACTGAAGAACTGATGATACCCCTTACATAAATAATTCAGACCCGGCTCTCCATCCGGTGTCACTGCGAAACGATTTTTCGGACACTCACCGTTGCAGGCAAACAGAAACTCACAATTCCTGCATTGTGTTGGCAAAGCCTTTTGTTTCATCTGTCCAAATTCCAGCTGACGGTCGCTGTACATCATTTCAATCAATGTCTTCTCATAAATATTTCCCAGCTTAAACTCGGGGAACACATAATGGTCACAGGAATAGACATCTCCATTAAATTCCATAACCCCGGCATGTCCGCACGTCTTTGCCAGAGAGCAAACACCCGGTTGCTCGCCAACCCAATTCGCCAAAGTTGAATCAAACAGCTGAATAAAAAACTGCCCCACATCATTGCGCACCCATTCATCGAACAATGTACACAAGAAATTTCCCCACTGTTCCGGCGACACAGAAAAATCAGCCAATTTTTCACCCTTCTGCAATGGAGAAGCCAGGTGGCGTCCGTCAGCATGATGGCTCAGACGCTCCACAATCGGAGCAAACTGAATATAATGGCAATCCAGTTCTTTAAAGAAGTGATAAAACTCCAACGGATAATCAGCATTATAATCATTCACAACAGCCATGGCATTCCACTCTACCCCGTGTTTTTTCAATAGCTGAATGCCTTGCATGACTTTTACAAAGGAAGGGCGTCCCTGACGGTTTTTACGGTATTCGTCATGAAACTCCTGAGGGCCGTCAATGGAGATACCTACCAGCCAGTTATTCTTCCGGAAAAACTCACACCATTCATCATTCAGTAGCGTACCATTGGTCTGGATGCAATTGTCAATGGAACGCCCGCCTGCATACTGGCGCTGCAACTCCATCACCCGCTTATAGAAACTGAGCGGACGCATCAATGTTTCTCCGCCATGCCAGGTAAACAAAACCTGCGGCATGGTCTGCGACTGAATATATTCACGAATAAACTTCTCCAACAGTTCATCGCTCATCACGTACTTGGACGTGTCTTTATACAGATTTGTTTTCTCCAGGTAATAACAATAGTCGCAGGCCAGATTACATACAGCCCCGATCGGCTTCGTCATTACATATAATGGTTTTGCAAAAGGAAAAGCAACTTGACTCATATCCGGTTGTATTATATATTTTGATGATTTAAACTCTGAAGCAGGCCCTCACACGCATCTTCCAGTATATCCAGCACATTCTCGAATCCCTGTGCTCCGCCATAATAAGGATCCGGGACATAATCAACGACCTTTTCCCGGCAGAAATCAGTCATCCGGCCGATCTTTGCTTCAGACTCGAGATCCGGAGCCTTTTCCTTCAAGGCATCAATATTCCGGTCATCCATTCCCAGGATCATGTCAAAATGATAAAAATCATCTGAACAGACAGGGCGTGAGCGATGGGTCAGATGATATCCTCTGCGGGCTGCATGCATACGCATCCGTTCATCCGGAAGTTCTCCCCGATGATAGCTGCTGATTCCTGCTGAATCAACTTCAATTTCATGTTCTAAACCTTCGCGGGCTATGAAAGTCCGCATAATTTCCTCAGCAGAAGAAGAGCGGCAAATATTGCCAAGACATACAAATAAGATCCGTTTCATGAATTTCAAATCTTTATGGATCGGAAAACACTGTTTTATCCGATATTTAAATAGGTTTTAAAGTTGGTTACACTGGTATTCATGATCAGCGACTCAGGAAATTCTGTTTCAGCTACCAGTTCCAGAGCCAGATCATAATCTGCTATATCAAAAGAAATATGTGCATCACTGCCCAGAATTACCGGTACTTCATATTGCTTGCACAAGCGAAGTATTTCCAGATTATTCCCCCGTGCTTCCAGTTTTCCACGGCAAGGTTTCAACGAGCTGTTATTGATTTCCAGCAATGTGTGATGCTCCTTCGCCGCCAACACCAGCGGTTCGAACTGCAGCTTTGCCGTACCGTCACCCGGATGGCTGATGATATGAATATAGGGATTACAGATCACTTTCTCCAGTCCCTGCGTATTCTCCTCCACAGTCCCTTGCTGATAGCAAAGTGAATGAATACCGGCAATCCGCAAGTCAAGTTTCTGCAAATAGAATTCATCCATATCCAGATGACCAGCGGTATCCAGAATATTGATTTCTGCTCCAAGCAAAAGTTCAATACCATACATTTGCCGGGGAACCACATGCAGATTCCGAAAATAAATAGGATCACACGATCCCGGGATTCCGGATGAATGCTCCGTAATGCCTAATAACTTCAGTCCCTTATCAGAAGCAGCTTTTGCCATTTCCTGAAGCGTACTGAAAGCATGCCCACTGGCTATCGTGTGAGTATGCACATCCAATTCTGTCTTTATCTTCATTTCTTCATCTATTTACATTCTACATGGGATCGACATCGTAATATACCAATAAGGAGCGGAAACGTTCATCTTCTGTCAGGAAGCGCTGCACCTGCTGAAGATAAGCCCGTACTTTGGCCAAAGATGCATCCAGTTCTATCTTCACCACTATCTTCTTGATGAAAAGTGTCTGAATACGGGATACAGGCGGTTTGTCCGGCCCCAGTACCCTCTCTCCCAAACCTTTACGCAGGCAGGAAGCCATCAGTTCGGCAGCCTGATCAAGCACATCTTCTTTCCGGTGCTTCAAATATACATAAACAAACCGATAAAAAGGAGGATACTTGAAAAGTTCCCGTTCTTCCAGCTGTTCACTGTACATACGGAAATAGTCATTGGCCATCACCTGATGAATCAGCGGAAGATCCGGAGACTTGGTCTGCAGAACTACAAGCCCCTGCTTGTTTCTCCGCCCGGCACGTCCGGCTACCTGAGCCATCAGCTGGAAAGCACGTTCATAGGAACGGAAATCAGGATAGTTCAACATGGAATCTGCATTCAGAATTCCAACAACGCTTACCCGATCGAAATCCAGTCCTTTTGACACCATCTGGGTACCGATCAGAATGTCCGTCTTCCCTTCTTCAAAATCCGCAATGATCCGTTCATAAGCAGTACGGGTACGAGTTGTATCCAGATCCATCCGGGCCACCCGGGCCTCCGGGAATACAGTCCGTATATCGTCTTCGATCTTTTCCGTACCAAATCCCCGGTTCACCAGTTCCACACCTCCGCAGGCCGGACACGATTTAGGGACCTGATACGTATAACCACAATAATGGCAGGTCAACTGATTCATCCCTTTATGATAAGTCAGACTGACATCGCAGTTCCGGCAACGGGGAACCCATCCGCAAGTGCGGCATTCAATCATCGGTGCAAAACCACGCCGGTTCTGAAACAAGATTACCTGCTCCTTGTGCTCCAAGGCTTCACGTATCTTTTGCAGGAGCAAGGGAGAAAACTGCGCCGTCATTCTTTTTTTACGTGCCAGTTCCTTGATATCAACCAGCTCGATTTGTGGCAGACGGATATTCTGGTAACGCTCCGTAAGCTCTACCAGACCATATTTCCCCTGTCGGGCATTATAATAAGTTTCAATGGAAGGTGTTGCCGTACCTAACAAGGTTTTTGCTCCGAACATGGAAGCCAGCATAATAGCCGCGCTCCGGGCATGATAACGTGGAGCCGGATCCTGCTGTTTATAAGTTGTTTCGTGTTCCTCATCCACAATGACAAGTCCCAAACGACGGAACGGAAGAAACACAGACGAACGGACACCCAGAATAACATCATAATCTTGTTCCGACAACTGTTTCTGCCAGATCTCCACCCGTTCCGCATCCGGAAACTTAGAATGATAGATTCCCAGCCGGTTCCCGAAAACCCGTTTCAGGCGTTCCGTTATCTGAGTCGTCAAGGCAATCTCCGGCAACAGATAAAGCACCTGCTTCCCGGATTTCAGTACCTGATCAATCAAATGAATATAGATTTCTGTCTTTCCGCTCGATGTTACTCCATGCAAAAGACACACATTCTTCGTAGCAAATAAAGAAAGAACAGAATAATAAGCTTGCTGCTGGGCCGGATTCAAAGGATTCAAAGAGACCGTATTGCATACTCCCTTTGCCAGACGGCCCACTTCCTGATAGTATAATTCAAAAATACCTTTGCCGGTCAAGCCATTCAATACGGCAGAAGAAGCACCGGATGCCTCAAGCAGAGACTTACGGGTAACCTCTTTCAAATCTGTTCCCGAAGTTCCCCAACCGGACAATTCAATGTATTTCATAAGCACCGCCAGCTGTTTAGGAGCTCTTGCCAATCCGTCAAACAGTCCTCGGAGCTTTTCTTCATCCTGCATACCTGGAGTAAGCCGGACGCGTGCTTCGGTGCGTGGTTTGTAACTGCGCTTCAGTTCTTCCTTTACTTTGACAGCTTCTTTTTCCAGCAGGGATTTGATAACCGGCAGGATCTGGCGAATGCCACTTGACTTTTCCAGTTGCGTAATGCACTGTTCCGTTTCGGCAGACAACAGATTCATCACACTCTGTTCTCTTTCCGTCAAAGGCTCCACTGCCTCAAAGTCCGGATTATATACAACGACAGTCTCACTCTCCAGCTTCATGCCCGAAGGAAGAGCCGCCTTATATACATCTCCCAATGTACACAAATAGTAGTCAGCCATCCATTTCCAGAAAGCATACTGCCGGGCCAGCAGGACAGGACGTTCATCCAGGATCTCTGCTACATCCTTGGTCTCATACTCTTCAGGAGGAGTCTCATGCACTTTGGTTATAATGGCTGTATAATACTTCTTCCGACCGAAAGGAACCACCACACGGCATCCCTCCTTAACCTTTTCATCCCAGCCTTCGGGAAGAGAATAGGTATATTGACCGGCAATCGGTAAAGGCACTATGACATCCACATATTTCTTCATATCGCAAAGGTATAAAAAAACCAGTCCACCCTGCCCGACTATGGGTAAACTTTTATAGTTTTGTACATTATTCATCAATCAAATGGAGAGACAATGAAAACGTATAAAATAGGTATTATCGGCTGCGGCAATATCGCGAAGAAAATGGCCCTGACCCTGGGAGGGATGAAACATGTAGAACGCTATGCCGTCGCTTCCCGGTCCAAAGGAAAAGCAGAAACATTTGCCGGAGAATGGCAGTTCACCAAAGCATACGGTTCGTATGAGGAACTGATCAAGGATCCCCATGTCGACCTTATCTATATAGCGACACCGCACTCTGAGCATTATGAGCACGCCAGACTTTGCATCCTGAATCAAAAGCCGGTTCTTTGCGAGAAGGCGTTTACCGCCAATGCACGTCAGGCCGAAGAACTGCTGAACCTGGCCAAAGAGCATCAAGTGTTCATTACGGAAGCCATATGGACCCGCTACATGCCCTTGTCGCAAAAAATACGGGAACTGATCGAACAGGGAGCTATCGGAAAGCCCTATACCCTCTCTGCCAATCTGGGATATGTCATTCAGGACAAGGAGCGGATCATCCGTCCGGAACTGGCCGGAGGAGCCTTGCTGGACATCGGGGTCTATACCCTCAATTTCGCGGCCATGACGTTTGGTACGGACATCGAAGACATGAGTTCTGCCTGCCGCAAGACAGAGACCGGAGTCGACGGACAGGAAAACATTACCCTCTTTTATAAGGATGGCAAAATGGCAAGTCTGCAGGCCAGTATCTATGCGCAGACAGACCGGATGGGAGTCATCTCCGGAGACAAAGGCCATCTCATTGTAGAAAACATCAATAATCCCCAGTCTGTCCGTCTCGTAGACAGCAACTATAACATCACGGCCGTCTATCATGCTCCCGCACAGATTACGGGATATGAGTATGAAGTATATGCAGCCATTGAGGCTCTGGAAAACGGATGGCTGGAATCACCTTACATGCCTCATGCTGAAACCATCAGAATCATGAAGCAGATGGATGAGCTCCGGAAATCATGGGGAGTTGTTTATCCGTGTGACTAAAAAAGAAATCGGGACAGAACACTCTGTCCCGATCCTATATTTGTTTCTCTGATTTCTTAGAACAAATAAGCAGCAGATACCTGCCAGGAGTTCTTTCTCAAATTAGGAGCAGAAATATATTCGCCCACTTCATCCGGAACCAGTTCTGCCAGTTTGCTTGCACCGATGTTGTAGTTTACTCCAATCTGCAGGTGGCTCAGCAGTTTCACACCGACACCGACATTCACACTGACAGCACAAGTCTTTGTATCCATCAGCTTATCAAAGCCATTGTCAATGTTAAAGCCAAACTGAGGACCGGCTGCCAGGTATACACCCAAGGCGCTTCCCAGACCAACAGACCATTTCAAGTTAACGGGAACTTCAATTGATTTCAGTTTTTCAGTAGCCTCACTTCCCTCTGTTTTTATTTTCAATCCAGACTGAGAATACAAGGCAGCAGCGTCAATACCCAATCCTACGACAGGCAATGTAAATTCAGCCATCGGACCGATAAAGAATCCCGTAGCATTATCTCCTTTGAGTACATCACTAGAAATTTTCGACACATCCAATCCACCTTTCAAGCCAAAATGAAATTGAGCCTGAGCTGGCATGGCCATAAACAAGCATACAGCCACCAACAATGTAGACAAAATCTTCTTCATAATCTAATTAATTAAATGTTTACAATGACAAAAATAAATATTAAAACGAAATAAACGAAAAGATTGTTCAAAAAAGACCACTTTTGCCTGATAATTCAAGTAATTATCCGGACAAAGAGACCACAACGAACGCTCATTCCGCCGGAATCGAAAGGACAATTCATCTGAATTATGCGGACGATCAGACAGTATCGTCCTGATGAAACTTTTGTTTCATGCTGGTGGAACTTTTGTTTCGACCTAGTGGAACTTTTAGTTTCTCCGCAGAATACAACTATAAGGAACGGAGAAAGGCAGAAAAACTACGGGTCACCTGTGTCGCATCAACTGCAGAAATCCAACGGTTCTCCCTTATGTTTTCCCCATCTTACCATAGGAAAACGGCCTTTCTTTGCTTAGAACAACGGTTCTGCCGGCTTTTCAATAAAGCTGACATTCCCCTCACCAAAACAGCTGGCACAAGACCATAAAAAAAGCAGTTACGGAATCCGTAACTGCTTGATCTGCTTTGTGGACCAGCCAGGGCTTGAACCTGGGACCTCCAGATTATGAGTCTGTTGCTCTAACCAACTGAGCTACAAAACTTTTGCAAGCGCTTGCAAACCTATGAATAAACTCTCATAAGAACATATCGGTAAACCAGTGGTAAACATTTGCTCTTACCACAAAGTTACTTAATATTGTTTTCCTATGCAATGAATTACTCTTATAGTTGAGCTGCTTCTGCTAGTTATTTCTCTGTAAAAATATTATATTGAGTAGATGACTTTTTTTATAAATGCTAAAATTAATCTTTAACATAAGTATTCTTTGAATAAGAATCTTCTTTACCCATATAAGGGTCTGCCTCTTCAAACCACTCTAGTACTAATGAATCCTGATTAATAGATACTATTCTAAAACTGTCCCAATAATCATATAACGGCTCTATGGGAGTTATATTATTACCATCTCTCTTAGCTATAAAACTTATAGGGTCATCTTCCCATGAGTGAATATCAGAATCGTAATCTATATAAATTTTTATAAGATAATTATCCTCTGATAGTTTGACAACAACCATTTTATTTTCTTTCAAATCTGGATATTTCTCATCCCACTCATCTTTCCGACCATTGTCATAAATTCCATAACCCTGCGAGGCTAGTAGATACCAGGTGCCTTCCATCTCTGAATCAATATTCTCTACTTTATCATCATTACTGCAAGAGGCAAAATTCACACACAACATTATGGCTAATAAAGCCATTCCAATTAATCTAAATGTTTTCATTTTAATCTTTATTCGTTTAATCTGGTAAATAATTTTCTTTTTGTAATTAGCTATTCTTTACATCGATTATAAGTTTAACTTTCCATCTTGTATTAAGCTTGTATATCGTCAAGAGAGTTATCATCACTTTTTTGTAATGCATTAAACTTATCTTATATTAATTCATCTTTCCTTTCAAATTCCTCTTTTAAGAATTTAATTTTTTCTTGAGATTTGGCATTATCTAATGCATCTGTATATTCCTTAACTAAATTATACATTTCACTTGTCAATTTAGTGAATTTAGATTGACAGCTGCAAAGTAACAACAGAAAACTTCCTAATATAAATTTCTTCATAATCAATAGTATTTATCTTTCCCAATTCCCAGAAGAAAGCTATAAATAGTAAAAGGTGTGGGAACTATATTTGTCTTATCCTTAGATTAGGTCTTCGCAATACCCTTAGCATGAATAAAACAATAGCCCCACACCAAACGGTATATAAAAACCTTATAGGAATAAGGTAGGTATATATCAAGTGTGGGTGCTATTGCTATCATCTTCATGCTAAAATTAAAGTTGCGAAGTTTAATCTAAGAAGATAATATCAATAACACCTTTCGTTAAATATGTCCTTTCAGCGTCCTAACTCAATAGGTCCCTGGAATTGCGGCAAAGTTAGCGAAAGGTTTTTAATACTCAAACTAAAGTGCTAATAAATATGCTATTATATAGCATACTAGTTCAATGTATTGGAGTATATACAAGCTAATTATATATCCAGCAACCTACATTTTCTTTATTTTCTGTCACTACTGTCCCGTAAAAGTGGATAAATAGTTCTTTGAAATTATTGAAATATAGTCAATTACACGGTTTTTTGAAATGAAACGGACTTGATTTTGCAAC
>ULSP01005334.1_pt1 | contig 17652 bp, 15 predicted proteins | sample 1956811 | NCBI WGS metagenome assembly ULSP01 (sample SAMEA4835711, study PRJEB28245) | human gut metagenome | biome: gut microbiome; material: fecal sample | place: Denmark | collected 2008
ACATACCCCTGAATGATGCGAACCACCTTCATGGACACGGTTTCATCCACATAGTCGGGGCAGGGCTTACCCAGAACGCCCTTCTGCTTCATCTCAATCGCCATATCGGTGGCGTTGAGCAGCTCCCGGGTGGTAATGCCAGCCAGAATGAAGTCACCGGCTTCCAGTGCCTCGGGGCGTTCCGTGCTGGTGCGGATGCACACGGCAGCGATGGGATGACCAATAGACAGATAGAAGCTGCTCTCCTCGGGCAGGGTGCCGGAGTCGGAAACGATTGCCAGCGCGTTCATCTGCAGCTTGTTGTAGTCGTTGAAGCCCAGCGGCTCATTGACTCGGACACGAGGGTCCAGCTGGAAGCCGCTCTTTTCCAGACGGTGCTTGCTGCGGGGATGGCAGGAGTACAGGATCGGCATATTATACTTTTCTGCCAGCGCATTGATGGCGGTAAACAGGCTCAGGAAGTTCTTTTCAGAGTCGATGTTCTCCTCACGGTGGGCGGACAGCAGAATATACTTATCCTTCTCCAGTCCCAGACGCTCCAGCACATCGCTTTTCTGGATCTTCTCCAGATTCATGTGCAACACCTCTGCCATAGGAGAACCTGTCTGGTAGGTACGCTCCTTGGGCAGGCCGGTATCTGCCAGATACTTCCGGGCGAACTCGGAATAGCACATATTCACGTCAGAAATTACATCCACGATGCGGCGATTGGTCTCCTCGGGCAGGCACTCATCCTTGCAGCGGTTGCCGGCCTCCATGTGAAACAGCGGAATGTGCAGCCGCTTCGCAGAGATGGCAGACAGGCAGGAGTTGGTATCGCCCAGCACCAGATAGCCCTCCGGCTGCAATTCGGACAGAAGCTCATAGCTCCGGCCCAGAATATTGCCGCAGGTCACGCCCAGATTCTCGCCCACCACGGGCACCAGAATGTCGGGGCCATATTCCCCGAAGGTGTTCTTCAGTTCGAAATCCTCCCAGAAAACGGTAGAAAGATTTCTGTCCCAATTCTGATTGTAATAGACCACGCAGCAGTCAAAATATTCCCGGCAGCGCTTGATAACCGCAGCCAACCGAATGATTTCCGGACGGGTGCCGCAGCCAATCATAACCTTGGTTCGCCCATCATTTTTCCATGTAAAATTGTGTTCCATAAAATTCTCCTAACGTCAACCGGTATCTCCTCTTACACCGGCTCGAAGAAGGTGTCCGGGTGGTTCGGGTTGAAGATTTCGTTGCAGGTCATTACCGTCACCAAGTTTTCTGTCTCGGACAGATTGATAATGTTGTGTGTCCAGCCGGGAATCATGTGGACCGCCTCAATCTTATCGCCGGACACTTCAAATTCTACCGTTTCTCCAGTGTTGATATTACGTTCCTGAATCAGACCGTGACCTGCTACCACAATGAACAGCTCCCACTTAGAGTTGTGCCAGTGCTGACCCTTTGTGATACCCGGGCGGCTGATGTTGATGGACACCTGACCGCAATCGGCGGTATGCACCAGCTCGGTAAAGGAACCACGGTTGTCCACGTTCATTTTCAGGGCATACTTAAATTTGTCGGTAGGCAGATAGGTCAGATACAGGGAGTAGAGCTTCTTGGCAAAGGAGCCGTCTGGCATTTTCGGCATCATGAGTGTAGTCGGCTGTGCCTTGAACTCCTGCAGCAGATCTACGATCTCGCCCAGCGTTACCTTGTTGGTCACGGGAACACAGCAGTAACGACCATCAGCTTTCAGAACAGTCTCCACACCGTCAAATTCACAGTGTTGCTCCTTGCCTTCCAGCAGGTCAAACATTCCCTCTACCAAATCGTCAATGTACAGCAGCTCCAGCTCAGTGCTGCGGTCGTTGACGGTGAAGGGCTCGTCGTTGGCGACTGCCCAGCAGAAGGTGCTGACGGCACTATTGTACTTGGGGCGGCTGTGGCCCATCAAGTTGACAAATCGATAAACAGCAACCTTTGCCCCAGTCTCCTGAGCATACTGGAAGAACAGTTCCTCACCAGCCCTCTTGCTGCGTCCATACTCGCTGTTGCCGAAGCGGCCTGCCAGCGTCGCTTGAATGGAGGAGGACAGCATGATGGTCGCCTTGTTGTTGTGCTTTTTCAGGCAATTCAGCAGGTCGGATGCAAAGCCGAAGTTGCCCTTCATGAAATCTTCCGGGTTCTCCGGACGATTCACGCCAGCCAGATTGAACACAAAGTCCGCCTTTTGACAGTACTCGTCCAGCTCTGCCGGAGTAGAATCCAGATCGTACTCGTAGATTTCTTTAATATCCAGTGCCGGGCGGGTCTTGTTTTTGCCGTCCCGGATATTTTTCAGGTTGTTGCACAGGGCGGTTCCCACCATGCCCTTGGCACCTGTGACTAGAATGTTCATCCTCTCACCTCTTTAGTGTACTGCAGTGCAGTCCAGAATATCTGCGCCATCCGGCACAGTTGCATTATTGCAGATGGTACAGTTGCTGCCGATACGGGCAAAGTTCCCCACCGTTGCGCCTGTGCGGATTACACTGTTGGTGTAGATCAAGGCGTAGTCCCCTACTGCTGCATCACAGTGGACCTCTGTTCCGGCATTCAGCAAAACACCGTCGCCAACGGACGCACCGTTCTGGACACAGGCATTTTGCAATACCACACAACCGCATCCCAGCTTGGAATACGGACTGATATAGGCACTGGGAGCAATGATGTTGGGGAACCCATAGCCAAGGGCTTTCGCCTTCTCATACACCTGTGCTCGGAACTGGTTGTTGCCAATCCCGACCACTAATAAGCCGTATTCTCTCCGCAGCTCCGGCAGATCAGCAAGATTGCCAATCGCCGGAATGCCACAGATCTCAGTACCCACAGGTTGTCCGTCATCGACAAAGGCACAATTGTATTGGAGCATTGCCTGTTCTGCAACCATACGACCAAAGCCCCCGGCACCGACCAGCAGGAGCTTTTCCTTAGACATTGGGAATGCCCTTCAGCTCGTTCTGGACGTACTCGGTGGTCATAATCTTCTTGACGGTGCCTTCCACATCCAGACGGTTGGTGTTGTGGCTGGTGTAGGACTCGTCCGCCATGGTGTGGACCTCGCCCTTGACCACGAACTTGTCGTAGTTCAGGTCGCGGTTGTCGGCAGCGACGCGGAAGTAGTGCCCCATATCCTCGCTACGCAGGCGCTCCTCACGGGTCATCAGAGTCTCAAACAGCTTCTCGCCGTGACGAGTGCCAATGATGTTCGTACCGGTGTCGCCGAACAACTGCTGGACAGCCTTTGCCAGATCGCCAATGGTAGATGCATCGGACTTCTGAATGAACAGGTCGCCGGGGTTGCCATGCTGGAAGGCAAACATAACCAGATCCACAGCCTCATCCAGATTCATCAGGAAACGAGTCATGTTGGGGTCAGTGATGGTGATGGGGTTACCAGCCTTGATCTGGTCAATGAACAGCGGAATAACACTGCCGCGGCTGCACATAACGTTGCCGTAACGGGTGCAGCAGATGGTCGTACCACCACGCTCAGCCGCTACACGGGCATTTGCGTAGATGACGTGCTCCATCATGGCCTTGGAGATACCCATAGCGTTGATCGGATAGGCCGCCTTGTCGGTGGACAGGCAGACAACACGCTTAACACCAGCGTCAATAGCGGCGTGCAGGACGTTGTCCGTGCCGATGATGTTGGTCTGAACAGCCTGCATGGGGAAGAACTCGCAGGACGGAACCTGCTTCAGAGCAGCAGCATGGAAAATGTAGTCAACACCGGGCATAGCGTCACGGATAGACTGGGGGTTGCGGACATCGCCGATGTAGAACTTGACCTTCTTGGCGGCCTCCGGGTGCTTGGCCTGAAGCTCATGGCGCATATCGTCCTGCTTCTTCTCATCACGAGAGAAAATGCGGATTTCCTTCAGGTCAGAATCCAAGAAGTGCTTCAGAACGGTAGAGCCAAAAGAACCAGTACCACCAGTGATCATAAGGGTTGCGTTATCAAATGCAGACATTTTAAATTTCCTCCATATCAATCTTATTTCAACAGTACACATCTTAAATTCAGAAGAAATTAATCATATACTGTTTTCCATCTTTAATGTTAAAACGAGGCAAATCGAACCGATTGGATTCTGTAAAGCAATTTGTTGGATGCCCCGTCACACCAAAAGCTGCTTTATACAGATTAAGTTTCTTCAGAAGTTTAATCGTATCCGAATTGAACTGGCCATGCGGATACGCGTAGACATCAACGCTCTTACCGATGATTCTTTGGAGAGTTTTCTTTGACTCAACAAGTTCCAATTCTTGCTCACCAACACTTAATGTCGTCATAACTCGGTGAGATACTCCATGCGATCCTATCGTAACCAATGGATCCTTTGCCATCTCTTTTAATTGTTCTATAGAAATATATCCTGGTGTATCAAGAAGATCAACGGGCACGAAAATTGTAAATGGTATTTCTCTGGCCTTAAGTACCGGATAAACCACACGGAATACATCTTCGAGACCATCATCAAAGGTCAGTAGATATTTTCCATTGTTCTGTGCTTTAAATGTTAAATAATCCGACATCTGCATGAATTTTCGGTCTTGTTTAAGGAGTCTTATAAACTGATCATATTGAATAATGCAATCACTTACAGGAGTAATATTTCCATCATCAACATGATGTAGCATTAAAACATAAGATGCAGGAATTCTGAAAAAAAGAGATTTTAATACTTTTTTCATAGCTTTTCTTTCCTTTTCAAAACTCTACCTCTAACTTGTGCTAGCTCACTTTCAGTTAAACCAGCTTTAAGGAGAATCACCAGATATATGATAACAAATAACAAGCATTCGAAAGCAAAAGCGATCCAAGTCACCGGACAATATCGATTCACTATTGAAAGAACGATTGCCGGAACGAGTAACGCAACCCATGTTTTTCCAATAATACTCTGATAAATTTTCAACATTGGAAAGCCAAATTTCTTATAATAGTACAAATTCATAAGAATTAAACTACCAATGGTCCAGCTCACAGCCGTTCCGAAGCAAGCAGCAAAATAGCCGAATTTCCTTGTTCCAAAATAAGTAATAAATGCATTCAATACCGTTGTCGAAAGTAATGCAACTGTTTGAAAACCAAGGAGATTTTTTGCCTTTAATACAGCAAGACAAGCATTCACACACAATTCAAAAATTGACGGAATCATCAGAATCAAAGTAATGTAGTATACGTCTTGAAAGCCATCTCCAAGCCACAAATAAATGAAGTTTTTCCCCAATACAGCAAATCCAACAAGGGCGGCTCCTAGTAAGCAAAATTGGACTCTTCCGGTGTTAACAATAGTTTTTTGAACTTTTTTTAATCCATCTTTTTCTTCTAAGATTCCAATAATTGATGGCAACAGCACACCAGAAATTGCAGTTGATAATTGCTGAAACATTCCGAAGATTGTCAACCCCATCGAGTATACCGCAACGGCAGCTGCGCTCACAACGGCGCCAATAACAATGTTGTCCAGGTTTCCATTGACTTGATTGACAATAGATGTTGAAAAGATTAAGAGTGTATACTTAAATGACTCCGAAAAAAGGGAAGCATCCCAATGCTCAAAGCGCACTCTAGTCTTGTGTTTGACAAATGCCCAATAAATTTCAATCATTAAAAAAACACTTGTCAGAGTTAAATTAATCAGCACCAGACCCATCGAATTAGGGTAAAATTGTAAAACAATAAAAACAAGCAGTATACGGCAAACCAATCGAACTAGCTTGATTCCATTTCCGAACAGAAAATCATTATATCCCGTCACAATTCCGTTAACTACATTTTCAATGATACATAGCAGCATATTAATGCTAAGAACGAGGAAAAGATTTTTTGCATGTGCTAATTGATCAGATGTAAATGTTGCCTTATAAATATTACCAAGTTGTGAATATACTCCAGTGCATACTATAGTTACAAGAAGCAATACTATCGTTGCCTCCAGAAAAAGAATAGCTATTAGATTCGGGATGTCTTTCTCCCGGTTATCTGATTTGTATTTAGCAATATACCTCGTTACAGTTCCACCTAATCCAAGATCAAGAATCATCAAGGATGAACTCAATGAAGCAACCGTCTTATACATACCATATTCTACGGTTCCTAATCTTGACAAAATATATGGTGTAATCAACAGCCCATACACTGCATTCAACACAATTAGTATATATGAGAGCAATGCTCCCCCTACTACTTGTTTTTTTTCACTCTTCATTAATCCACTCTCCAAATTATTGCAAAATGTCTTATAGATTATTATGTTTTAATCTATATAATTTGTAGTATAAGCGTGGCGAAATAGCGATAACGGCAATCCATATATAGGGTATCCTGAATGTGGTAATCCACTCTTTTGAAGCGCAAAAAAGCCTAGCTTGTTCTCTGAGACTGTCATCAAGTTCCCTTTCGTGCTTCTTATCTTTCGCTGCAATAAGCGCATTGCTAATCAAGAAGTTATATTTAAACTTTGCGATTAAATTCTTATCAAGCGAAATCTCTCTTTTTTCCATTTTTTTGATAATAGAAAAGCAACTCATAGTTTTATTTGTGAATTTACAATGAGTTTGACTTCCTTCCCTGTACAAATATCCAATACGGTCATTAACCGATATGTGTTTAATATAACTCCCTGCGCGCAACTGATAATCCAAGTCTTCGTAGAAATGTATAGACTCATCCAACTCAATTTGTTGAGCAATGCTACGTTTGAAAACAGAAAAAACGAGTCCGGACGGATAGACACGATCTGCTAAAAGTCTATAAAACGAGTTATCGTCGGTACTTATGTTGTGTGGGATATTGAGTTCTACAACATTACTCTTCTTTTCATTCCCCCAGTAGTATCCAGATGTGACAACAACATCCGGACTTGATTCGTCGATTATTTTTATAATTTCTTTAAAATAGAAAGGGAAAATATAATCATCGCTATCGACAAATGTAATATAATCACCCTTGGCGCATAAAATACCATAATTTCTTGCTGCAGATACACCACTGTTTTTTCGGTGATGTACAGTAAATCTACCATCTATCTCTGCGTATTTATCGCAAATAGCTGATGATCCATCTGTTGATCCGTCATCAACTAAAATCACTTCAAAATCACGGAACTGTTGATTTCTTATTGAATCCAAGCAATTCGGTAGAAATTTTTCTGTATTAAAAACAGGAACAACAATGCTTAGTAACATACTTCCTCCTGTAATCCAAACAAATTCTTATTCAAACTATTAAGCACTGCATTAATAATACAAAAGGCAGTAAATAGCCACTGGAAACCTGCCAAAATTGGTTCCATACAAAACTCAATATAAAATGCACAAAAAAAGCAAATCGTCAAGAGCTTTGTTTCAAACTTCAAGTTTCGGTTAAAAACGGTCTGAATCAAGTTTCTAACAGAAAATATGAGAAGGAAACATAATGCTGCCAAGGTAAAGATACCTCCAATGTCATAACCATCTAGTAGCAAATCATGTGCGTAGTGTCCTAACTCACTGCGTAAATGTGTTCCACCAAATAAAAACCTCCCCATATTGTTCAAATAGAACATTTTGTATGTCAATCGATCGTCATCACCTATTTTCTGGGAATAATTTCCCGAAAAGAATCGCTGATAGAATGTCGTTTCCTCAACAATTCCTCTAACATTAAACATATTAAAACTATAGATTGCTGCAATACAGCAAAGCAACGCTATTACAACAAATACTGTTTTCCATTTAAGACGACTGTCCTTATTTACATACAAAACACTAACAAAAGCTATCGCAACTTCTACAAAGAAAACAGCTAATAAAGTTCTTCCGGCAAGAATCAGATTGTAAGCAAGAACCACCAATAGAACAAATAGATTTATCACTTTATTTTTTTCCCTTTTTGAGAAAAAAGATTTGCGACTGAAAAGGCAATTGCTAAAATGCCCAAACCTGCTTGTCCAGTTGCCCCATATACTTTATGTGTCCAAACATCAATCGTGTTTCTATAAACAATGCTCTTACTATTTAATACCATATTTAACAGCAAATGAATCCATGCTCCAAGTGCCAACGCACCCATTATTTTGTAAACACTCTCTTCTTTTTCATCTAGAGTTTCACCATTTTTCAAAATATTACATCCTATGACACCACCCATGAAATAAACAAATGGTTTAATAATATTGGTCAAGCCCAAGGGTTCGTTTGAAAAAATGAGTAGTGCCAATCCTAAGAAAAACTCAATCACGACTTCCGCATTGATTTTAAGTCCCCGGCAATTGTGGAAAAGAACAACAATAAAAGTAATCACAAAAAAATAATAATATCTTCCGACAAAGTTCATCGTCGCCAAAAAACTAAGTAACAGTATAATTGAAATGGCATCTACTTTGCCCACTCTTATTTCCTTTTTTTTACTCAAATTATGTTCCTCCACTATACCTTTGACTTTTTCTTATTTTAGAATATAACTCATTTCTCTGTAATACTGCCTGTAATCAAAATACTTCTCAGCTGTTTTTCTTGCTTCTTTTCTCATTATGTCCAAGCTATCTGTTTTTAGCGGAATAATTTTTCTTATTGTTGCAGCAATGCTTTCCACACTATGTCCATTTATAATAAATGCGTTTTTTCCGTCTTCCAGATATTCACCCAAATCAGATGAAATATTACACACAACAGGCGTTCCGCTAGACAGGCTTTCAACAATTTTCGTTGGAAATCCGGCTTTTGCATAGCGAAGGGATTCGTCTCTAATCAACATTGTAAAATCAGCGTTTTGAACCCACTTCAATGCTTCGTCTCGTGACACACGACCATGTACAAATAGTGTGCCTTCTAAGTCATCAATACACGATTTTTCAACACCACAAATAGAAATCAGTTGATTCTCATTCACACCGATTACGTGAAACTCTACACCATTTCGCTCGTCAGAGCTTAACTGCCTAAAGCCGTATATCATTTCCCTCAAATAATCTTTTCTGCTAGGCGCGCCAGCATATACAAACTGCTTTTTCTTATTATTATGAGTTACTATGGATTTCATGTTGTTTACATCCATTATAACTGGGATCCTTACAACTTTACTGCATCTGGAAGAAAAGTGGTTTTCTAGATATTTGCTGATAGCAATTACTCTCCACTTCTTATTAATCGCAATTAGATTTGTATACTCCTTATTCTTGTAGGCTCTATTTTTTTCTCGATTTTCAAATTCCTCCGGAGAATACCACTCAACGCTATCATGAATTAACAGAGCATTTCTTTCTTGAGCTAGTTTCTCAATCGTCTTAAAAGCATTGGGAAGAATATCGACAACTAAAAGACAATTAAAATCTTGATGATGCTTTTTTATATATGTGGCAACTCTACTGCCAAAGTTTACTCTGTAAAAAGCTCTTATAATTCTATTATTAGATTTTTTTCTAAACGATATATATGGTACAGAATCGTATACTTTTTCCTTATTCCCAGTGTAGGGACCATATCCAATAACAAATACATCGTGTCCCATATCCATAAGTAGCTTTGCCATCGCATGTTGTCTCACAGCTCCAGCATCTCCACACGGATAGTTATTCCCCGTGATTATTACAATCTTCATTAGCTTCTTTCCTTTTCACTATTCTCGGTTCAATATGATTCATGTAAATTGTGTTTGCAGGTACATTCCTTGTAACAATCGATCCAGCTGCGATAACGCTGTTATTTCCAATGGTAACACCTTTAAGGATAATAGCTCCACCACCTATCCAAACATTCTCTCCAATTGAAATAGGTGATGAACAAATACGCCCACGATTTTGCAAATCGTGATCATGATCGTAAATCATTACATTCGGTCCAACTGTTGTTCCAGATCCTATCTCAACTGAATCTCTGCAAACGATCATAGTGTTGCGATTCAAATATACACGGCTCCCGATTTTCAGCTTTCCATTGTTTCGTGAAGAAATCAAGCAGCCGCTTTCTGTGTGCAACCTCCCAAGCAAGGAAATACGGCCACCCCCCCCATTTCAATTTTCGTTCCCGGTGTTATCAGTTGCGGCAACGTTGCATGAAAATGAAATCCTGACAAAATGCACTTTAATGGCACATAAATGTAATTCAGCAATATAATTATTCCATATTTAACTTTTCTCATTTCCAGTATTCCTCCATTGTCTGATAGAACTCTGCCATCACCTTATCGGGTTTATACTGATCAGCATCTTCCAGACAATTCTTTGCATATTCATATCTGATTTCTCTGTGTTCATACAAATATTGCAAAGCATCTGCAATCGCATTAGGATCCTGTATTGGCACTAAGATACCATTTCTGCCGTTCTTTATTACATCTTTATTATAAAGCCAATCTGTAGCAATAATTGGAAGTGCTGAATTATATGCATCAACAACATTTCCAGGAAAGCCTTCGCCATGGTAGTAAGTTGGAAATAACATCACATAATACTGTGACAGGACATCAACAGTTGTGTTGTAGTCAACAATCCCTTTATACTCAATTAACCCCTTATTCTCTTCAAGAAGCTGGTTAAATCTATCCTTATAGCTTCCTGGTAGCAGACCATAAAAATCAAGCGTAACCCTCTGTGCGCCTAATCTTTCATTAACAATCTTAACTGCTGCAATTGCATCTTCAACGCCTTTATCCTTATTAATTCTTGAGAATACGCAAACTTTTATATCGTCATTTGTTTCCAACTTAATATCATCTACGTTTCTCTTTTTTAGCCGTTTCAGATTAGTCAGGTAATGTATATTATTGATACCTAATTTTTCAAGATCTTTTTTTATGTTCTCTGTCTGTACAAAAATCGAATCAAATTTCTTTTCATACCCACAATACTGTGGATTCTGTTCAAGCAATGTCGGAAGGAATCCCCCGATAACCAGATGAACCAGTTTTCTGTGATAAAACCTATTAAAAAACATAAGAATCGGAACAAAAGTCTTATAGCCTCTATCTGCTGGTGCAATAATTACAACATCCGAATCTGCTATCAGTCGGAAGCTTTCCCAAAGAAATGCAAATGGCCTCTTTTTCCAACCATTTGTATTTGCGATTCCAATGTTATTCTTTCCATAACGGTTTTCCAATTCTCGCGTTACTACCGTTGTTCTAACAGCCTGGCCATCTGCAATTTTCTGTCCCGGTGCTCCGTACTGCCCCCAAATTCCAATTTTATACTTCATAATGAATACCTCAGTTCAATGCATCGTAGAGACATAGTGGTACAGTTTCTCATACAGTCCTGTATTCACAGTTCTTGTGTAGACCGCCTTACCATACCTTTGGGCATTATCTGCATATACCTTTCTCAAATCCGGATTATCCCGCAGTTTAAGAATTCCACCTGCAATCCCTTCCGGATCATCTGTGGAGCAAGCAATACCGATTTGCTCTCTCTCAAACATCTTGTTATACTCCGAACCCTCATCGGCCGAAGTAACAATAACACGGTGACATGCCATCAGCAGTCCAGCCTTGCTTGGAACCGAGTTCCCGATAACGCCTTTGGGCAACGGTATTAAGCAGACTGAACATGCGCTATATACGTGCGGCACCATTTCCTGCGGCTCAAGGGGAAGAAACACGATTTTATCCAAACCACGCTCTTTTGCCGCGTTCTCAAAAAGGTCTTTCTGGCTTCCAAAGCCAATCATCTGAAACACAATGTTCTTCTCATCTTTCAGGATTTCAGCGACTTTAAGAACCATTCTATAATCAAAGTTGAATCCCATGGTGCCAGCATACTGGACATAGAATACATCTTTCTTCATATTGTATTTCTTAACAAACAGGTTCTCTTCCCAAGGAATTTCTCGAACACTCTTGTCATCATACCAATCGGGGATTACTGTGATTTTCTCCGAAGCCACTCCCTGTTCAATTACCTTTTGCTTCATATCATCCGAAATGACAGAAATATGGTCAGCCTTTTTATAGGCGATCTTATGGAATGCGTAAAAAATTCTCTGCATCCACTTTTTGTCCATTACTCCATTTGCAATTGATGCTCCGGGGAACATATCCTGAATATTCCAAATCGTTGGAACACCTACATATCTCTTTGCAAAAGAGACCGCAAAAGGAGCCCACGGACAGGACTGAACCATCATCACATCAAATCCTTGATTCCGCTGTGCTTTAAGAGCTGGAATGCAATCGAAGCAGTATTTGACACCCGTCAAATACCGTTTTGCAAACGCCCGCTTTTCAACAGGGGTTGAATTTACTACTTGATATGAGAACCTACTATTTGCAATAAACTCTGCCGGAGCATCTGGGTCCTTTCCGGTAGAGTGACTTTCAATTAGATGGATTGTATGTCCCTTTGCAAGCAGATCCTCAATAAGTGCATGATACAAATGCCTTGATGGACCGTATGTATCAAAGCCGCCACCCATGTATAACAAAATTTTCATTTTCTTCCTCCAAAAACAGCATTGATACATGTCTCAGTAGCACCCACACCATACTGAACAAACTCATCACGGAATCGTTTGGTGTTAGCACACTCCGCAGCGTAATCTACATTCTTGATTCGCTGCAGCAATTCACTTTCCGTCCGGCAACTCTTATTGGGGTACTTTTCATCTACTGCAAAATAAGTACCGCGCTCCGCAAGATAGCTGTCATAATCGTAAGCATAGCAGAAAATCGGACGGCACAAAATCGAATAGTCAAATGCGATAGCCGAGTAGTCCGTGATTAAAATGTCCGCTGCAATCATCAGGTCATTGACCGCTGGGTAATCGGATGCATTGCGCACGAAGTCGTTATACTCAACACCGAGCACCTTGGTCGTCTGATGATGGGCACGGAAAAGGACAACATACTCATTTCCCAGTTCCTTCTGCCATTCATCGAAATGGATAGGCGGTTTGATGGCATAGGACTTACCGCCATCCGTAGATTCGCGCCAAGTCGGTGCATACAGAATGACCTTTTTCCCCTCCGAAATACCAAGCTTCTTGCGCATTGCTGCCTTTTTATTCTCATCAGCAAGCCACAGCTCTTCATTGCGCGGCATACCGCAACGAAGATAGCTGGACTCCCTCGCATTGAACGCGCTCTTGAAAACACGCTCATCATAGACACCAGAAACCGTGAGGTAGTCCAGCGTATCAAAGTTATAATCTTTACGGCCGGGGCAGTCATTGCCGATGTACTTAAGAGCAATACCGTGCCATGTGTTCAAATAGACTTGGCTCTTTTTCTTAAATTTCAAGCCGCGCTCAATATTTGTATTGGTAATCCAGTATTTAGCCTTCAGTGCCATCTTGAAGTAAGCAGGAGTATCAATCTTTACAGTCACCAGCTCCGGGAATTTTTCCGGATGCTCAAATGCCCAAACGCAGCGATAGCCCTTGTACTCAGGGTGAGACTGCATATAGTCATACAGAACCTTGGGGCTATCATTAAAATTTTTGCCCATGAAAGAAACAAAGAGCACCAGCTTATCATCCGTTTTCAGGAATACACCCCATACTTTGAACACAAAGCTCATAATCACAACATACAGCTTCTGAATGAGCTTGTTGTGTTTCAAAATGTAAATCAATCTATCCCTCATGAATCCAGCCTCTCTCTTCTCTCACTCACTATTACCGAAAATCTACCCGTTAGCTTTGTTACTGCGGATCAGTATTGATTTCCTCATGCGAGGTCTTGCTCTCACCATCAACTGCATTTGCATCATACAAATCATGCTTGATCTGGCTGGTGCTGATCTCCGGCGTTCTAGGCAGATACACAACCTCAACGCCCTCTTCTTTCAGGAAATCGAACTTACCCTTCCAGTCATCGCCCATAACAAAGGTATCGACATGGTACTCATGCATATCGGAGCGTTTCTGCTGCCAGTTCTCCTCCGGGATAACCAAATCCACATAACGGATTGCTTCAAGAAGCTGTTTGCGCTGCTCATAAGTGAAATAGGTCTTTTTGTGCTTCTCATTCCAGTTGAACTCATCAGAGGAAACAACCACAATGAGGTAATCGCCCAGAGCCTTGGCCCTTCTTAGCAGGTTGATGTGACCATAGTGCAGCAGGTCAAAAGTGCCGTATGTAATAACTCGTTTCATTCCTGTTCTCCTCGTATTCCTTAAAAGACTTGACTCAAAATTGATATCCAGCGCAGACTTCGTCAGCTCTGTTTTCTTCTCACGCTGCATAAGTGCAGCGACGGTCTTTGCCGGGTCAGCATTGTGGTTGATAACCGCATCCACCGCAGAAATAATCGGCAGCTCTACACCATACTGTTTGGATAACTTCATGGCAGCAGGCAGGGCATTGATGCCCTCGACGACCATGCCGACTTCCTTAACAGCTTCATCCGGCTTTTTTCCTTGACCGATCAGATAACCAGCTCTGTTGTTGCGGCTATGTACACTGGTAGCGGTTACAATAAGGTCGCCCATACCAGAAAGTCCCGCAAAAGTCTGATCCACGCAGCCCATCGCCATGCCCAGCCGAGTGATTTCTGCCATACCGCGAGTTATCAACGCTGCTTTTGCGTTATCGCCATAACCCAGACCAGCAGAAATGCCACTCGCCAGCGCAATGATGTTCTTTAATGCGCCGCACAACTCTACACCTTTCACATCAATGTTCGTATACACACGCATACAGGTGTTGGAGAAAATGTCCTGAATTTTCTCTGCGACTTCAAGGTCTGTGCAAGCGGAGACAATCAGCGTGGGCATATCCAGAGCGACTTCTTCCGCATGAGTGGGTCCAGAAAGTGCAACTAACTTTATATCTTGATGCGTTCCGCCTTTCTGAAGCTCGTCCTTGATAACCTCGCTCAGTGTCAGCAGCGTATCCGTTTCGATGCCTTTACCCACATCTACGATGATCTGGTCATCCGGGATGTAAGGAGAAGCCTTGCTTGCAGTTGACCGAACAAAAACAGACGGCACTGCAAAAATAAGGACTTCCTTATTCTCACAGGCTTCTTCGATGCTTTTGGTAAATCGAATCTGCTGGGGAATCACCATACCCGGCAGGTTCGGATGAATGCGTGTGGATGATAAACTATCAATCTCTTTTTCAATTGCGGACCACATCACCACATCGTGGCCCGTATTTGCCAGCATTCTTCCAAGGGCTGTGCCCCATGTGCCGGTTCCCAAAATGCCAATTTTACTCAACCCATTGATTCCCCTTAAATCCGTATTCATATCAAGGATTACAGCCCAGACTCATCTCAAAGAGTCTGAGCCGTTTCTTTTCTCTTAAGCTCTTAATAATCCTGTAACTGCGTGAGCTACACATCGACGCAGTTATGTGAACCACACAGCTACTACAGCTTTATTACTCATAGTCCTCTGCGCCACTCACTCATACCGCCATGAAAGCTCTTGTCTTTATTCCTGATGACACCATCATCTCGCCATAGGAATCCATGTATTTATGCCAGAAATCACTCATATCGCTACGGGAGTCCTTGCGTTTATTCCCGACAGCACCCTGCCGTTTCACTAGGAGACCTCGTATTTATGCCTGATAGCATCTCCATGACCGGGTTGAAAGTTTCGATGATATTGTCATCGAAGCCCCTTATTTATTCCTGACAGCACATTCCGGGAAAATGTCGATTTTTAGCCCCAGAAAGAAGTCAAAAAGCTCGACAATTAGTCATTTTTACCACTCATTGCAGTGGTTTGACCCTCGGAAATTCCCTCCGTGCTTTCAGGCATAAACAGGATCTTCACGGTTGCCAGCATGATTTTCAAATCTTCGATCAGGCTGGGATGGGCAATATACATCAGATCCATCTGCAGCTTATCGTAGGGGGTGGTATTGTATTTGCCGTACACCTGCGCATAGCCGGTCAAACCAGCCTTGGCCTGCAAGCGCAGTGCAAACTCCGGCATCTCCTCGCAGTACTGGGCGGCGATTTCCGGGCGCTCCGGACGGGGACCAACAACAGACAGATCACCCTTCAGGATGTTCAGCAACTGGGGCAGCTCGTCCAGACGGCAAGCGCGAATGATATGACCGACCTTTGTAATACGGTCATCCTTGTCGCCGGTAGAAAGACGTGCCACGCCATCCTTTTCTGCATCCACACGCATGGAGCGGAACTTCAGAATCTCAAACTGCTTGCCGTCCTTGGTCAGACGCACCTGCTTATAGAAGGCGGGGCCACCATCGGACTTGACTGCAATGGCTGTGATCAGGAGCAGCGGGCTCAAGATGATCAGTGCCAGCAGTGAGATCACAATGTCCATCGCGCGCTTGATGAACAAGAACTCCGGGCTTGCCATGTAGCGACCGACGCGCAGCATCGGCAGATGAAACATATGCATCGGCCAAGCACCGCTCATGATAACATCGCCAACGCGGGGGATGACGAACATATTGATGCCCTTCCCTACGCAGTGCTTCAGGATAATATTTCGCTCATGGCTGTGGACGCCGCTGACAAAAACAGTCTCCATGCCATCCAGAATGCTCAAATCTGCCAAGCACTCCGACACGCTCAAGGTGACCTGCACATCGTATTTCTGGCTCAGGCCATACTCGTTGATGAGCTTTTCCATACCGTGTCGCACATCGTAGACAACTGCTGTCTTCTGCGGCGGGAAGGTCTTGTAGTACCATTTATGTGCACAGGATGCCCAGATTGCAGCCATCACCAGCTGCCCGGCAATAGCCGCAATGCCCGGCAGCAGATTGCAGAACTTTGCCGACATCAGGCAAATCACGATGTACAAAATACCATCGGTTGCCATAGCGCCAAGAATCTGGCCATACACCAGTTCCGAGACCCGCTGCATCGACATCCAGAACGCATCGTAGATTTTACCGAGTGCAATGTACAGGATAAAAAACAGGCCTAAAATCGCAAAATGACCCTCCCATGCCAGATTTGCATAGGTCTGGTGCGAGTAGTACAGGAACCAGCAAGCCGCAAACGGCAGCTCGATCATCAGAACATTCAAGATCTTTACGATCCGCAACATTACATCATGCTGAAACTTTGACATAATCCTCTCCAATAACTCCTTTAGACTTTCTTTTTACGACCCAGATTACAGCAACTGTTTTGGGTCGAGCTATTAACTACACAAACCGATATCTTCCCCCGTTTTGTGGTTAGCCGAAACATTCAGATTTTCACTTTTCCTCTTAGATTCTTGTGCCAGTTCTAACCGGCGCGGCCTCGAATCCGCTTTCTCCCACCGCATCCCGATCTCATTCAGCTTTGCAATACGTTCCTCTGTCAGAACAGCGCAGCTTTTTTCAGGATTCTGGCGGGTATACCGCTGCCGCTTGACCCAATTTCCGAGGTTGTAACCGCCCGGTGATACATAATCGGCAGGGACGTTCAGGTCGCCGTGGGCATCAAAGTAGCGCTTCGCTTCCTGATACCCTTCGTTCCACTGGCGGTCATTGCGGTTGCCCCAGTACATCCCGATTCTGTTCAGCCGCTCGACCTGTTCGTCCGTCAGTTTTCCTTTCGGGTACGCCCATTGCTGGCTTGCGACCCATTGCCCCAGCCGTTCACCAGCCGCTGTCACATAGGAACGCGGGATATTCAGGTTGCCGTTTTCCTCATAGTAGGCGGCAGCCAGCGCATAAGCCTTTTCCCACTTGGCATCGAAAATGTTCCACACCATGCCGAT
>ULSP01005583.1_pt1 | contig 17602 bp, 8 predicted proteins | sample 1956811 | NCBI WGS metagenome assembly ULSP01 (sample SAMEA4835711, study PRJEB28245) | human gut metagenome | biome: gut microbiome; material: fecal sample | place: Denmark | collected 2008
CTGTCGCGGCATCGGTGCGTCGAGGTCGCCGCACCCTACAAATACGCATCAATAAATTGCTACAATTTTCGCGGGTGGATGATATCCGCTCCTACTTACTTTGATCGAAGCGAAATAACCCCTCATCTTGGCTTCGCCGAGCCAGCTCCCCTGCAGGGGAGCCAAAATAGATTTTTCAACAATTCCAGTTTTATCAACGTATCCCACACAACAAAAAATCCTATCCAATAGCGGATAGGATTTTTGTCTTATAATCATTGCTGAGTTTTTATACTCTGTTGCTCGGTCGGTCTTCGATTATCCTGCCGTCGGATATCCTGACAACGCGCGTTCCCTCTTCGGCGATCTCGTTGTCGTGGGTGATGAGGATTATCGTGCGCCCCTCGTCGTTGAGCTCGTGGAGTATCTTCATGACCTCCTTGCCGGAGTGCGAGTCGAGGTTGCCGGTCGGTTCGTCCGCGAGGATTATCGGCGGGCGCGCGGCGACTGCGCGGGCTATAGCGACTCTCTGCTGCTGACCGCCGGACATCTGCGAGGGCAGGTGGTTCATGCGCTTTTCGAGTCCGACTCGGCGCAACGCGTCGACCGAGAGCTTCTCGCGTTCCTCTTTTTTGACGCCTCTGTATATCAGCGGCAGCTCAACGTTTCCCTTTGCCGTAAGGCTCGGAATCAGATTAAAGCCCTGGAAGATGAAGCCTATTTCTTTGTTGCGTATCTCCGAAAGCTCGTCGTCCGACAGGTTTGAAACATCCTTGCCGTCAATGAGATATTCGCCGCTCGTGCAGATGTCGAGCAGACCGAGCATGTTCATCAGCGTCGATTTGCCCGAGCCGGAGTGACCGACAATCATCAGAAATTCTCCGCGGTCAACGGTCAGCGAAACTCCGTCGAGCGCGTGAACTTCATTTTCGCCGGGATTGTATATTTTATATGCGTCCTTGACTTCGATAAGATGCGCCATTGCAAAGCTCCTCAAGTGTTTTTTATAATTTTATCGCGATGTTGTTCATCAAGTCAAGTCAACATTTGTAAATTATTTTCGCGGCGGTATATTTCTTTCGCGCGTGCAGAAAATAGACGCAAGGGAGATGAAAATATGTCGCTGTCCGGAAAAGAATATGAAAAAATGACGAAGCGCGCCTCGCCGCCGAGCCCGAAGCTGATGAACCTGCTGAAAGCTTTTTTGATAGGGGGGCTCATCTGCGCGATAGGCGAGGGATTTTCGATGCTCTATGAGTCGCTCGGCGCGGACGAAAAGACGGTGTCGAGCCTTGTACCGTGTACTCTTGTCGTCATTGCCGCTGTGCTGACCGCTCTCGGCGTGTTCGATAAAATCGCCCGCCATGCGGGCGCCGGTACACTCGTGCCGATAACCGGCTTTGCGAATGCAGTCGTTTCGCCCGCGATGGAGTTTCAGAGCGAGGGCAGGATTCTCGGCACTGGCGCAAATATGTTCAAGGTTGCCGGACCTGTCATAGTCTATGGCAGTTCCTTGCGGACAACAACTCGATCATCAAGAAGGTTGTTCTCGGCGGTATCGGTAAGCAGAGACGAGACGGCGGCGTCAGCCTTGGTGTTGCCAACTCGTTCGTCAAGGTCGATCTGAATATCGAAGTCATGCTCAGAGAGCTTCTCTGGGGTCTTGCGTATCCGAATACGGCATACAACAGCAGCACGACTGTCGATACGATGCTTCAGACCATCATTCAGAATGCTCTCGCAGGCGTACCGATAATTCCCGAAAGCGTCAGGAATCTCGTTAACCTCAATTCGACAAAGTCAACCTATGACTTCATTGAGGATCTGCTTCAGGCGGCTTATAATGATATGGCTGTCCCGATGCTCAACGAGCAGGTTATTCCGTGGCTCGAGATGCAGATTCGCTGCGATGAGACGGGCACTCTTGCCGATCTGTTCAACACAGGTTATCAGGTTCAGACTTATACTGTCCCCGCGGGCAGCACTTTAGTCGGCGAACTTAATAACATCGCAGGACAGATTGTCAACGGACTTCTGAAGGGCTACACCGGCTGGGTAGACGGAGACAACTCCAAGCTCACTGACAACGTAGTCTCGGTTGCGAGATTTGTTCTCAAGAAGACCGGCGGTTACTTCTTCCCGGATTGGCAGAAGCATATCGCAACACCGGAAGAGATCGATGCTATGAGCAAGGAGGAGCTCATTGCTTACATTGCTCGCTCGGTCATTAACGCATCAGTCGGCTATATGTACATCCCCGAGGATGTTACGACTGTTGTCGGAGTTACATGGGAGGCTGTTAAGCAGCTCATGGCTCAGTTCCTTCCCGAAAGAGATTACAGCAATTATCCCAAGACCATTGACGGTATTCTTGATATGCTTGCGGATTATGTTGCTTACAATGTCAACCCCGGTATCGACCTTAATGCGGGCAGCCTCAAAGAGGCGCTCAACTACGGCGACGGTATGGATAAGATGCTGACTACTGCCGTTCAGTGGCTTAAAGCTGACCCGCAGTTCTACACAGGTCTCCTTCCCGACACGGCGGTTGATACCTCTAACGGATGGAAAGCACTCGATGATATCATCTTCAAGCTGTTAGACAAATCACTTCTTCCCGCAAAATTTGCTAGCAGCGGCAGTGAGACCATCTTAAAGGATGTCGTTTATTCTGTCCTTAACGGATTGATCCTTAACCAGGATCTGACCTGCCTTACCGACCTCTTCGAGAGAAATCAGAACGGCGCATTCGCCAAGCAGACTGTCAAGAAGAGCATCGTAAGACTTGTCACAGACATCCTCAACGCGATTATCCCCGGAACGATTACGACGAAGTACTATGACTCGCTCGATGCCATAGTGAAGAACAATGAGCTTGCCAACATCGTTGAGAACCTTATCAGATCTCTTAACGGCAACAAGGGCAAACTTGTTCCGCCTATCGTCAATATCGTGGCCCAGGTAATGGGTCTGGCGGATAAATCCAAGTTCGGCCAGATGAAGTTTACCGGTCCGACCAGAGCAAAAGATGCTTACACCGTTACGATCTACAACGGATCCAAGGGTATAAACAGAGGCTACACTGACAAGAACGGCAACTTCACTCAGGACGCTCTCTATAAGTATAGAATTGCGAGCGTTTCGGCGACTGCCTATAATATGGCGGGCAACGGAACCAATGTCGGAGTCTCCGGTGTTAAGGCCGGCGATATAATCAACGGCGGATTCTCCAAGGACATCGCCGTGTCCAAGCCCGGTGCAACGGATACCACCGTCGTCCTCACGGTCGGCTACTTTATCCTCACCGAGAACGGCGAATCGCTCACAGGCACTACTCCGCTTTACGCTTCGTACTATACTTATTACAGTTCCGATACTCAGGACGATTCTGAGCCCAAGGACATTGAGACGATTACCGGAAAATTGAGACTTGTTAAGCCTCGCGCCGGATTTATCAACCAGAATGAGGCTCTTGATAAAATCGACAGCGTCCGTGTAAGAATCAACAGAGTTAAGGATGTCGGACATCTGACGGACTCTACTTATACTCAGAATGCATCCACGTTTAAGAACAATAGCGGAACATTCTTTAAAGATGTAGGCTTCTCGGGTAAAACGGAAAACGAAGACGCTAATATAACCGAAATCCTTTGGGAAGCAAAAGCAGGAGCAGACAGAACAGCGCTTGCCGACGGAACATATACGATTGATTATTCCGTTAAAGGAACAAGAACGGCTTCTATCGGCGGTAAAACCGGTACGGTTAGCGGCTCTGCCTCGATCTTTGTCTACAACGACTATGAAGTCCCCGCCAAGTACAGCCAGTATTCCGGCGAGCAGCGTCAGCGCGCTAACTACAGCGCAGATGCGGACGCAGAGTGGGCAGAGTATCAGGCAGCTCTTATAGCGGCCGCCAACTATTCTCTCAGACCCAAGCTGAAAGCTAACTTCAGCAATGCCTCTTATCTCGCAGCCTATCAGACGATCTCCACGAGATTGACCGCAGCTGCCGAGGCTCTTGATGCAAAGATGGCTTCTGCTTCCGTTGATTCGCTCAAGACCGCCGTTGAGGCAGTCCAGGGCGCACCCAATCCGGAAGGCTCCGTCTACTGGGATCAGGGATATAACTTCTTCGGTTACGATGATTTTAATTCCGTCTCCTGGAACGGCTGGAAAGAAGCCAGAAACCGCGCGATGAATCTCTACAACTCGACCAAGGCTCCCGAGGAGCCGGTTGCTCCCTAGCATCCCGGCGAGGGCGCCAACGAGTGCCAGCTTGCTACTTATAATAAGAAGTATGCACAGTGGGAGAAGGATCACGCAGCTTGGGAGACCAAGATGGCTACGTGGAAAGCACCCACTATATCCTCCGTCGATGTTGCTTATGCAGAGCAGCAGATAGCGCTTTGGGGTCCCAGACTCATAAAGCTTAATGCTGTTAAGACGCATCTCGACGCGGCTATAGCAATGTGCACCATCGACTCCGCAGATGCCTCCAAGTATGACGCGGACAGATGGGAAGCATATTCAAAGTCATTTGCTTATGCTCAGAAGGTTTCGACCTCGTTCAACGCCTCTACGACCATGCGCACGCAGGTCAGAGAAGCTATGAACAACCTTATCTACAACTGGAAGCGCCTTATCGCAGCCGAAGTAACGACCGTTACCTTCACCTTCACCGTGAACGGCGAAGTCCATGCGGTTCTTACCGGCAACCAGGGCGATCCCGTTGATCTCAGCACGATTGCAGCGCCCGACGCACCTGTCGGAATGCACTTCGTCGGCTGGGGCAATGTACCCGCAACGTTTGACGCTGACGCTACATTCGAAGCTCAGTTCGCAAACAACACGGATACAAAGTACACCGTGAATGTTTATAATATGGACACCACCGGCGCTTATCCGTCAGCTCCCGACAGCACCTATCAGGGTGCCGGCGAGACCGGTTCGACCGCCGACATAACCGCCGACGCAGCTCCCGCAGAGGGCTTCTCGCTCGATTCCGCGAAGAGCGTCCTTACCGGCACTATCGCCGCTGACGGTTCTCTCGTCCTTAGCATTTATTATTCACGCAATAAGTACACCATAACTTATGCTAATACGGACCTCGAGCCCGATGAACGCTATTATGGTGCAGTAGTTAATCCCGCCACTCCCGAAAAGGCCGGATTTAAATTTGACGGCTGGGTGGAGGAAGTTCCCGCCACCATGCCCGCACAGAGCATCACTCTTACGGCTAAGTGGAACGAGAATCCCGCAGACTACACCGATTATGACATAGCTGTTGCAGCTGCCAACGCTAAGAAGGCAGAGGCCAACTACGACAAGAAGTACACTGCCGACACCAGAGCTGCCCTTGACACCGCACTTGATGAGGATGTCTCCGGCAAGAAGCTCAGCGAGCAGCATATTGTTGACGCTCAGACAGCGAAGATAAACGCCGCGGTTAAGGGTCTTAAACTCATGACCTACAACGCAGAGTTCTATGTCGACAATGAGCTTTATCGTACCGTCGCCACAGAGGTTGGCGCTCAGATCGTCGCCCCCGAAGCTCCCCCCAAGGCAGGCTACACCTTCACAGGTTGGAACCCCGAAGTCGGAGTCATGGGTGTCGAGGATGTTAGATTTGACGCTAAGTTCTCGGCAGGCACCGTCGGCTACAAGGTTGAGACCTATGTCATGGGTCTTGACGGTAACTACGGCGACGCTGCTATCGAGGATAAGTCTGCTACTACCGGCGAGACTGTTTCCGTAACCCCCGACGCCCGCGAGGGCTTCACGGTTGCTGACAACAGCGTCCTTTCCGGCACAGTCCTTGCTGACGGCAGCCTTGTTCTCAAGGTTTACTACAGCCGCAACCAGTACAAGCTTACTGTTGACGGCAATGTGACCAATGTTTATTACGGCGCAGCCATCAGTGTTTCCGAGCCGGCAGCTCGTGAGGGCTACACCTTCGCCGGTTGGGACAGAGATGTTCCCGAAACCATGCCCGCTTCCGATGTAACTCTTGTTTCCCAGTGGAACGAGAACGACGCTGACTACACCGCTTACAACGCGGCTAAGACAGCGGCTGAAGCTAAGCAGAAAGAAGCAAACTTCGACAAGACCTACACCGCAGAGTCCAGACAGGCTCTCGCCGATGCCCTTGCGAAGGATGTTTCCGGCAAGAAGTACACCCAGCAGGGTGAAGTTGATGCAGCCGCTAAGGCAATCAACGATGCGGTCACAGCTCTTGAGCTCATGACCTACAACGCAACCTTCTATGTTGACGGCACTGAGTACAGAGTCGTTCCCACGAAGGTCGGCGAGCAGATCGCTAAGCCCGGAGATCCCACCAAGACAGGCTATGTCTTCACAGGTTGGAATCCCGAAGTCGGAGTAATGGGCGTTGAGGATGTTAGATTTGACGCTAAGTTCTCCGCAGGCGAAGTCTCCTACACGGTTGAGACCTATGTCATGGGTCTTGACGGTGAGTACGGCGCTGCCGAAACAAAGAACGTTCCCGCAACCACGGGCGAAGAGGTAACTCTTACTCCCGACGCCCGCGAGGGCTTCACGGTTGCAGGCGAGAGCGTTCTCACCGGCAAAGTCGCAGCTGACAGCAGCCTTACCCTGAAGGTCTACTACAGCCGTAACCAGTACAAGCTTACTGTTGACAGCGTAGAGTCCCTGGTTTACTATGGCGCAGCTCTCGAGATAGCCGATCCGGCTCCCAGAGAGGGCTACACCTTTACCGGCTGGAGCCCCGCGGTTCCCGCCACCATGCCTGCAGAGGATCTGACTCTCGTTCCCCAGTGGAGCGAGAACGGCGCTGACTACACCGCCTATAACAAGGCAGTCTCAGCGGCTAAGGCAAAGCAGACCGAGTCCGACTACGCAGCAAGATACACCGAGGAGAGCAGAAATGCTCTTGCAGCGGCTCTTGCAGCAGATGTCTCCGGCAAGAAGTACACCCAGCAGGGTGAAGTTGATGCGGCAACAACCGCTATCAACAACGCAGTCGCAGGTCTCAACAAGATGACCTACAACGCAATATTCACAGTCGACGGCGAAGAGTACGCCAAGGTTCCCACGAAGGTTGACGATCAGATCGTCGCTCCCAAGGATCCGTCCAAGGAAGGCTACACCTTCGCAGGTTGGAGACCCTCCGTCGGCGTTATGGGTACCGCAGACGCTACCTTCGAGGCAGTGTTCGCAGCGGCAGGTAACACCGCTTATACCGTCAACACCTATGTAATGGGCACCGACGGCACTTACGGCGAGCCTACCTCCGATACTCTTACCGGAACCACCGGCTCTACCGCTACCTACGCACCTGAGGCTCGCGAGGGCTTCACCGTTGCGGACGAGAGCGTTCTTTCCGGCACTATCGCGGCAGACGGAAGCCTTGTCCTCAAGGTATTCTACAGCCGCAACCAGTACACCCTTACCGCTGAAGGCGTTGCGTATACCTTCTACTATGGCGCGGCTGTTTCCGTAGCAGACCCCGTCAAGGCGCACTACACCTTCGCAGGTTGGGATCCTGCGCTTCCCGAGACCATGCCCGCACACGATGTAACAGTCGTTGCTAAGTGGACAGAGGACGGCGCTGACTACACCGCTTACAATGCGGCAGTTGCAGCGGCTCAGGCGAAGAAGGCCGAGACTGACTATGATAAGACCTACACCGCAGAGTCCAGAGCGGCTCTCGATGCAGCTCTTGCAGAAAAAGTTTCCGGCAAGAAGTATTCCGAGCAGTCTGTTGTCGATGCAGCCACCAAGGCTATCAACGATGCAGTTGCCTCTCTCGAGGTCATGACCTACAACGCAACCTTCTATGTTGACGGCGCTGAGTACAGAGTCGTTCCCACGAAGGTCGGCGAGCAGATCATCGCTCCCGAGAATCCCACCAAGGAAGGCTTCGTCTTCACCGGTTGGGATAAGGAAGTCGGAGCCATGGGCACCGAGAATGTTTCCTTCAACGCTCAGTTCTCCGCCGGCGAAGTCTCCTACAAGGTTGAGACTTATGTCATGGGCCTTGACGGACAGTACGGCGCAGCAGAGACCAAGACTGTTCCCGCAACCACCGACGCGGCCGTCTCCGTCGATCCCGAGGCTCGTGAGGGCTTCACGGTCGCCGCTGACAGCGTCCTCTCCGGCACAGTCGCAGCTGACGGCAGCCTTGTTCTCAAGGTTTACTACAGCCGTAACCAGTATAAGCTTACGGTTGACGGTGCAGAGTCCATGGTTTACTACGGTGCTGAGCTCAACATCGCAGAGCCCACCAAGGATCACTACACCTTCGCAGGTTGGAACGTCGAAGTTCCTGCCACCATGCCCGCATCCGACCTGACCCTCGTTTCCCAGTGGATCGAGGAAGGCGCTGACTACACTGCATATGATGCAGCAGTCAAGGCCGCTCAGGCTAAGCAGGGCGAAGATAACTACGACAGAAAGTACACTGCCGAGACCAGAGATGCTCTTGCAGAAGCTCTTGCAAAGGATGTTTCCGGCAAGAAGTACTCCGAGCAGGGTCTTGTTGACGCAGCCACCAAGGCTATCAACGATGCAGTCAAAGCTCTCGAGCTTGAGACCTACACCGCTACCTTCTATGTAAACGGCGAAGTTCATGCAACCGTTACCGCGAAGGTCGGCGAGCAGATCGCAGCTCCCGCAGATCCGATTGTCGACGGTTACAACTTCACCGGTTGGGATCCCGAGGTCGGAACTATGGGCATCGAGAATGTCAGATTTGACGCTATTCTTGTTGCCAGCGGCTCCTCCATCATCTCCGTCACTCCGGCGACCCCGAACTACGGCGGCATGCATCAGTATGCAGTCAAGGTCAAGGGCGAGCCTCAGAAACTCAGAATAGTTGACGCTTATGGCACTACCCGCACGTTTGACAGAAACACCTCCATGACAAGCGATGTCAATGCGTTTGGTATTCTGAAGATAGAGAAGACTGAGGATGGCGAGATTTGGACCCTGAATGTCAATCTCGTTGAGGGTGAGTATACCGCTCTCGCGAAGTTTGACAAGGCTTGGGAAGAGGACGGCTACGACTTTACCGTTAAGTTTGATACCAAGCCCTCCGAGCCTGTTTCTGATGGTGTCCTTGATGTAACCTACAACACCCCGAACTACGGTGGCAAGCAGGAATATTTCGTCAAGGTTTCCGGCAAGGCTGACAAGATCCAGATTGCCTATGAAAATGGCGGAACTACCACTCGTGCAAGGTATGATCTGAGAGTATCTATCAAGTCCTACGATGCACAGGGTAACGAAGTCGATGCTAAGAGTGCAAATCTTGCTTATGAGATTTGGACTGTAAAACTTAACATTGCTGAAGGCAAGCATGTTGCCAGAGCAAAGTACGGCAAGGTATGGACCGGAGATCATGAATTTACTGTTGTTTATGATGTCAAACCCGCGCCTAAGGGAGTTGTTGACGTAACCTACGACACCCCGAATTACGGCGGTAAGCAGCAGTACTCATTCAAGGTCGACGGCAAGGCCAGCAAGATCCAGATTGCTTATGGAAAGGGTGGAACAACCACATTCATAAGGATCGATCCGAGAGTTTCTATCAAGTCTTACGATGCACAGGGCAACGAAGTCAGCGCTAACAGTGCCGACCTTGCTTATGAGATCTGGACCGTCAAACTCAGTATCCCCGAAGGTAAACATCTTGCAAAGGCTAAGTATGGCAAGACCTGGACTGACGGCTTTGAATTTGATGTGGTTATCACTTCCAAGCCCATAAAGGTTGTCAGCGTTACTGCAGTTAGTGTTTCTGCTGATTCTGTCGCAGTCACTGTCAACGGTACTGCCAAGAAGGTTAGAATAACCTATGCTTCGGGTGCTACCAGGACTTATGACAGAGATGACATAGGTGTTTCCATCGCTTCTAACGGCGACGGCGAGATCTGGACCATCAATGTTAAGCTCACCGAAGGCGATTACACCGCAACTGCGAAGTATATGGCCAACGGCAAGCAGGTCTGGGATACTACCGACTTTGCTTTCACGGTCTAAGACTGTGAATAAAAACTGAAATCCTGCTCAAAAGGCAGGTGAGAAGGGGAGTCGCTTTCGGGCGGCTCCCCCGATTTTTTTGCCCCGAAGTTTACTTGAACTATCTGAAAAAATATGATACAATAGTTGCAGTACAAGTATAATTTTCAGGTTGGTGAAATTTTTATGACTCCGAATATCTCGAAACACACTCTTCAGAGACTGCCGATGTACCTGAGCTATATCCAGGGGCTTCCGGAGGATGCACCGAAAAATATATCCGCTACAACTATCGCCGAAGCGCTTCAGCTCAATGATGTTCAGGTGCGCAAGGATCTCGCGAGCGTTAGCTCATCCGGCAAGCCGAAGGTCGGTTACAATGTCAAGGATCTTATCGCGGAGCTTGAAGCTTTCCTCGGCTATAACGATATTGATAACGCCGTGATAGTCGGCGCGGGCAGCCTCGGCAAGGCGCTGCTCAACTACAGCGGTTTCAAGGCTTACGGACTCAACATAATCGCCGCGTTCGATCTCTGCGAAGAGCCGACCGAATTCCAGGGCAAGACGGTATTCCCGATAGCCCAGCTCGGCAGCTTCTGCCGCAAAGTGAATGTGCATATAGGCATCATCACCGTTCCTGCATCGAGCGCGCAGGAGATATGCGATCTGCTTGTTGAAAGCGGCATCCGCGCCATTTGGAACTTTGCTCCGGTTCATCTCGTTGTCCCGGATGGCATACTTGTCCAGAACGAGAATATGGCGTCGTCGCTCGCTCTGCTTTCAAACCACCTGCGCGAGCAAATGAAAAAGTGAACATAAAAAATCATCGGCTGTCGAACAAAAACGGCAGCCGATTTTTTGTATCAATATGCGGAAATTTGATGTGCTCATATTAAATTATAAATGCTGGTACGGTAAAAATGTGCAAATTTGGATTTGTAGGTGTAATTGCCGATGATAAACGGTTATCACAATATTACAAATCGGCACAATCATGTAGGGACGGATATCATCCGCCCGTGAGATTTGTACTATTCTACTGGCATGCACCCTGCAAATCATATCATGAACGTCGGCGAGCTACCCCCCCTCAGTCTCAGCTTACGCCGAGCCGGCTCCTCTTGCAGGGTCGCCTAATAGATTCTGCAACAAATCCCAATTTACCTATCTCACAAAGGTACATTTTAAATAATACTTCTCTTGCAACGCATCAATATAAAGCAAAAAATCCTACCCAACGGAAAACCGTGGGTAGGATTCTTGCTTTGTTATACGCTTCGCCAAACTTTTTATTTTATCGGGACGATAACGAAGCTGTATGCAAGCTCCTTGCGTCCGTCAACTGTGTACTGCGGGAGAACATCGGGGCCGCAGCTGCCGGTGCCCGTGCCTCTGAGGAAGCCGTCGATGTCAATTGCCGTCGTGTTCTCGGAGTGGAGGTCGTCGCGGTGCATCGAGCACTGCATCAGAGTCTGCGTGAAGTGCCTCGCTGTGAAGCTGAGATCTCTGTCAGGGTTGCAGATCATCAGTCCGACGCCGTCGGCATCCGTGATGCTGAGCTTGCGAACGCCTGTGCGCACTCCGTAATCCTGCGGCTTGATATAGAATTCATCCATATCGTTGACCGTGGTCCTGTATGTGCCGAATGTCGTGTGCTCTCTGAAATCGATCATGTTTTCACCGGGACCGTAGCCGAGATATTCGATGTTCTCGAAGCTCATCGGCATCTCGAACACAAGACCGAAGCGCGGCAGAGCCGCTGCGGCTCTCTGCTGGGATTTCGAGTTGAATACCGTCTCGACTTTTATGCATCCTGCGGCGTCAACAGTGTATTTAAGATTGACCTTTGCAACAACGCCCTTCTTCGAGCGGAGGTTGAAGTCAACGGTGAATTTCGCCGAGTGCTTGGCCGAGGAGAAGTTCACTGAATGCGGAATAGCTTTTATGTCGTCATATCCGGCCTGTTCCCACTTCGCAATGATAACTCTGTCGTTGTCGAGCATCGCGCGGAAGATGTTCGGGATGAAGCCCTTGTGCGAGGCGGGGGATTGGTTAATGAGTTCTTTTTCACCGAGCTTGTAGGACGCTATCTCGCCGGCCTTGAGGTCGAATTTCACCGAGCCGCCGTCAAAGCTGACTTTTGCGGAGTTTCTGCCCTCTTTGCATTCTAATTTGCTGCCGGTCGGCAGAGCGACTTTCTTGTGCTCTTTCTTTATTATAACCTGCTCGCGTGCGATGAAAGCGTCGCCGTCGAAATATTCAAAGTTCATGCGGCAGTCGCAGCCGACGGGGATCTTTGTTTTGAATGTCACCTTTTCGCTCTTGCAGGGCGCAATGTCGAGCGAGAAACGCTCCCTCTCTTCGCCCTCAATGCCGTCAACAGTCATCGAGCGGACGATTGTGATATATCCCGAACTGCGGAAGCGGTTTGTGTTCGTAAAAGTGAAGCTGCCGTCGCGGTTGTATTTTGCTCTGACGGGGCGATAGACCGCCTGCATCTCAAGCGCGCCGCTCGAAGGCGTGCGGTCGGGATGAACAAGACCGTCAACGCAGAAGTTGCCGTCGTGTTTCTTCTCGCCGTGGTCGCCGCCGTAGGTGTATTCATACGGACCGTCCGCGTGATATACCGCGTGATCTGCCCATTCCCAGATGCAGCCGCCCATGAGATTGTCGTATTTATAGAAGCTGTCCCAGTATTCCTCCATCGCACCGGGGCCGAAGCCCATCGCGTGGACATATTCGCACAGGAAGTAGGGTTTCGTCTTGTACCATTTACCCCTCTGTGTGCCCATGCCGACGCGCTCAACCTGCGCGTGTGTCGGGTACATGTCGGAGACCACATCGTAAGCCTTGCGCTTTGTGTGGATAACACCCTCGTAGTGAGTGGGTATCTCCGGGCAGGTCTCGTGCAAATAGTCGTAGCAGACATCCTGGCAGGCATAGCCGCCCGCCTCGTTGCCGAGCGACCACATCGTGATGCAAGGGTGACTCCTGTCGCGGTAATACATTCTCTTGACCCTGTCGAGGTATCTCGGAGCCCACTTGAGATCGTGGCTTATCTTGTTTATATCATTGTGCGGAGCGAAAAATGCGCCGTGAGTTTCGATATCCGCCTCGTCGACTATATAAAGACCGTATGTGTCGGCAAGAGCTATCAGACACGGATCGGGGGGATAGTGCGAGGTGCGTATTGCGTTGCCGTTATACTCTTTGATGAGTTTTACATCTTTTTCATAGTCGTCAAAGGTCATGACATAGCCGGTTTTGCCGTTTGTGTCGTGATGATTAACGCCCTTGAACTTGATGACCTGTCCGTTAAATGTAAAGGTGTTGCCCTTTATCTCCACTGTTTTGAAGCCCGTGATGTTTCTGAGCGTCATGAGCTCCTCGCCGTTCTTATACAGTGTTATATAAGTGTTGTAGACGGTCGGAATCTCCGCATTCCACTCGGTTACATCAAGATCGTCAAATGTCATGTATGTAAGGCGCTCTGCCTTTACAGTCTCTCCGGCGATAACCTTGCCGTCTTTTTCGAGTGAGAGCCCGACTTCGCAGCCGTTGAGCTTGCCTTCGAGCGTGATTTCGACATCCATCGTCCATTTTCCGTCTGCCTTGCGCGGGCGGATATAGTAATCATTTATGTAGACTGCCGGAAGCCTGTAGAGAAGCACGTCGCGGAATATTCCGTTCTCACGGAACATGTCCTGACATTCGAGATAAGTGCCGGAGCACCATTTGTGAACGACCGCGAGCAGCTCGTTCGTGCCCTCGTATATAAATTCCGAAATGTCGAACTCCGCCGAATTGTGCGCGCCCTCGCTGTAGCCGACATATATTCCGTTGACGTAGAGGTCAACGCACGGAACAACGCCGAGAAAGCTCAGAATATGAACATCGTCGGAATTTGTCACTTCGAAAGTCTTGCGGTAGATTCCGGCGGACATATGCTCGGGCACGTTCGGGTTGGGCAGGTCGAACTCGTAGGGGCAGTTGAGATAGACCGGCGGTTCGGAGCCGGTGCGCTGCCATGTCGAGGGGACATGTATCCTGTCGAACTCAACGCCTGATGCATCGAACACTTCGGGAATGAGCGAGATATCGTTGTAATATTTGAAATCCCACTCGCCGGAGAGAACCTCGACAAGGTCGGAGTCCGTGCGCTCATGTTTGAGATCGACGGCGCACAGCTTCTCCTTTTTTGAATACGGTATAAAATATGCTCTTCCCGCGAGCTTGTTGTCCTCAATGACCTTGAAGTCGCGGTAATTTGTTGTGTTCAGCTTATACTCCATATAAGAGTACCTCCTCAAAAAAGCGCAGTAGTGCAAATTATAAGCACGGATATATTAGCATATTTTTCATGAATCTTCAATCCGTTGACGGATTTGTTCATAAAATTTTTTAAATGTCCTACCAATTTTGACTATTTTGTGGTATTCTTGTTGAGCCGAGAAAATCATATTGGCTTTTGAAAATTTTATCCCGCGAAAGGACTATTATATGAACAAACAGCACCCGATACCGTTTGACAAAGTGAATATCACAGGCGGATTCTGGAAGGACCGCATTGCGCTCAACGAGTCCGTGACGCTCGACAGCGTGCGACGCAGATTCGAAGACACCGGCAGATTTTCCGCACTCAGCTGCGAGTGGAAGCAGGGCGAGCCCGACCGCCCGCATTTCTTCTACGATTCCGATGCGGCGAAGTGGATGGAAGCGGCGGCATATGTGCTCGAAAGAAAGAATGACAAGCAGCTTGAAAGCTATGTCGAGGATCTTATCGACCGCATCGAGAGGAACATGACCCCCGACGGATATTTCAATGTCTGGTATACCGTTGTCGAGCCGGGCAAACGCTTCACCGACCGCGACCACCACGAATTATACTGCGCCGGACATCTTATCGAAGCGGCGGTCGCCTACTATGAAGCCACGGGCAAGCGCAGATTCCTTGATCTGATGTGCCGCTATGCCGGACTTATAGATGATGTTTTCCGCAGGGACGATTCCGCAGCTTTCACGACTCCCGGACATCCCGAGATAGAGCTCGCCCTCGTGCGCCTCTATCGCTGCACGGGCGAAAAACGCTGGCTCAATCTCAGCCGCTTCTTTATAGATAAGCGCGGCAACAACGAAAAGGACAGGGGAGAGGCGAGCGGATTTGCGTCCGAGGATTATCTCCAGGACAGAATCCCCCTGCGCGACCAGAGCGAAGCGGTCGGCCACAGCGTCAGAGCCTGCTATCTCTACAGCGCGATGGCTGATATCGCCTACGAGTGCGGCGACGAAGAATTGCTCGCGGCGGCGAACAGAATATTCAAAAATATGACGGAGCACCGCATGTATATAACCGGCGGCATCGGATCGACCCGCGTCGGCGAGGCGTTCACCGTTGACGGTGACCTGCCCAACGAGACCGCCTATGCTGAGACCTGCGCCGCTATATCTCTTGCGATGTTCGCCCAGCGTATGTCGCTGACCGCCGTCGATTCGCGCTATGCCGATATCGTGGAGCGGGTCATCTATAACGGATTCCTCTCGGGCACTTCGCTCGACGGAAAGAGCTTCTTCTATGAAAATCCGCTGTCTATAGATCTTCTGAACCGCAGGATAAAATATTGGCGCGGCAATGAAGTCCGCCTGCCGATAACCCAGCGCGTCGAGGTGTTCGATTGCTCCTGCTGTCCGCCGAACGTCACCCGCTTTGTCGAGAGCATCGGAAAGTATATATATTCATATGACAACGACACCGTCTATGTCCATCAGTTCATGGAAAGCGATACGGATGTCGCAATAAACGGCGGCACGGCGCATATCTCCCAGTCGACGGACTACCCGTCCGACGGTTCGGTGACAATACGCGTCAGCGGCGCGCCCGCGAAGCTTGCCGTCAGAATTCCCTCGTGGTGCCGCGACTGCTCGGCGGGAGCCGAGAGAGCCGAAAATCTCGGCATCAACGGCGGCTATCTGTTCTTTGACTGCGAGGACGGCGCTAAGATAGAGCTGGATTTCGATATGTCTCCGGTTGTTATCTCCGCCGACCCGTCAGTGCATGAGGACTCGGGCAAGGTCGCCGTCATGCGCGGCCCCGTTGTCTACTGCGCCGAGGGAGTAGATAATGGCGACATATTCTCGCTCGCCGTTTCTCCGGAACTCAATGCTGAGCCCGTCGATCTCGGATTCGGCATTCCCGCGCTCGATGTTGACGGAACAAGAAAGCTCGGAGCGGGTGCTCTGTATGCCCCCGCGGACGAGATAAAATATGAACCTACGCGCATAAGACTCATTCCGTATTTTGCCTTTGCCAATCGAGGCGAGAGCGATATGAGAGTCTGGATGAACATAAAATAACTATATATGTATATATCCGCCCTTTTTGAGAGCGGGTATATTCTTTTTGTATTCCGTTTTATTGACACCGACATTTTCAATTGGTATAATTTGGTCAAAAACACAAAGGAGATAATTTTATGCAGCAGCTGGATATCCGAAGCTTCGATTCAACCCCGATACATTGCTATCTCTGGGATGATGTGGAGAATCCCAAGGGCGTTGTCCAGATATCCCACGGAATGTGCGAATATGCCGGCAGATATCATGAGACCGCGCAGATGTTCAACGAGCACGGTTATATAGTCTTTGCCGACGATCACCGTGCCCACGGAAACACCGAGACCGATGAAAACCGCGGCAGGCATCCCGGCGATATTGAGAAGAAAACAGTCAAAGACCTTGTCTTCTTCTATAATTGGCTCAAGGATCGCTACCATCTCCCGCAGGTGCTTATGGGTCACAGCTACGGCAGCTTCTTGGCGCAGGATTTTCTCCAGCAGGGGACTGACGTCAAGGCAGTCGCGCTCTGCGGAACCGCCGATATGGACGGCGCGCAGGCGGCTCTCGCTCTGCTCTGGCCGCTCGAGCTGTTCGCAAAGGACTGGTGCCCGAAGTTCGTCAACCCAGTCAGCGATATGATTTTCGATGCGCGCTATAAGGGAGAAAAAGGTCCGAGTCAGTGGGTGACGAGCGATGTCACACGCCGTCAGGTGTTTATCGATGATCCGATGGCGGGAATAGATATCAGCGTCAACTTCGATTGGAACATGATAAAGGCGTTCGGCAGGATATATAAAAAAGAAAACATAGCGAAAATAAGCCCCGATGTCCGCATCGGTATATTCAGCGGCGACATGGATCCCATCGGCGGCACGAAGTCGTCAAAGGCAAAGAAGCTCCTGCGCCGCTATCAGAAAGCCGGACTCAATGCCGAGATACATATATATAAAGATGCCCGCCATGAGCTGCACAACGAGAAGTGCCGCGACGAATACTTCCGCGATCTCGTCGGATTTTTCGACAGCGCAGTGAGAGCGGCAGAGCCCGCGAAAGCCTGAAACCGTTGTATACCAATGCCTGTGCGGTTCTCTGTACCCGCGCAGGCATCTTTGATATCGGGGTCGCGTCAAATAAAATGAAAAAAATCTGAAATTTTTTGAAAATTAGTGTTGACAAGTCCCTCCGGTTGTGTTATTATAGTCGAGCACTTGAGAGACGGGTCGGTGCGGCAGCGCGGGAACGTCGGAAAAGACAAGTGCCGAGTACCTTGAAAATTAAACAACGAAAGAAACAA
>ULSP01071680.1_pt1 | contig 17594 bp, 32 predicted proteins | sample 1956811 | NCBI WGS metagenome assembly ULSP01 (sample SAMEA4835711, study PRJEB28245) | human gut metagenome | biome: gut microbiome; material: fecal sample | place: Denmark | collected 2008
AAGTTCCTTTAGTTGTAATTATCAAATTTATATTTTTAGGCAACTCATTTGGCAAACGAGAAATCAAAATATTAAAATTATTTAAACATTTTTGAGTAGTCCCAATGCCTCTATTTCTGTCATTAATATATTCTGGTCCGTCAATAGAAAGCTGTAAATGTATCGTAAAGCGACGCGGAGAAAATTCCCCAAAAACCTTCAATAGATCTAAAACTTTATCTGTCCATTGAGGAAATGAGAAATTTGTGGAACTATAAAAACTATTAAAATAAAAATAATAACCACATAATTGACGAATTAAATTATGCATTCGTTCCATTTTTAAAAATGGTTCACCTCCCCAAGTTTCAATTTGACGAAGAGAACCTGGTAATGGAAAATATTTTTTTACTTGATTAAAATAATAGTCTCCCTAAAAACTTTCTCCTAATTCTTTATCTATCTCTTTCAAAATTGGATTTTTATCTATACAACAATAATTACAATTTAAATTACAAATTCCGCAGCTATAAAAAATTGCAGTATCTTTTTTATTCATTTTTACCCCGTGCTATTTTGACACCATATATCTACCCTACTGCCATTACGATTTGGACTAGCGCTATTTGTGCCATGAGAATTTGAAGAATTATCATACCAACCGTTCGTGCAAGTATTCGCCCACATTCCGTCATGCTAATCTGTTCCATTATTATCACAGCCTTGCCGACATACTCCATTACCATTAGTAGTTGTAGATGCACCATTTGTATAAGTAGCTCTATTCCGACATTTTACACCAGTCAAACTAGAAATACTTGAATTTATTCCAGTCCAATCTGATGCGCGAATAATCTATCCAACAGAAACTGAGCTATAACTACCATAACTTGCCTAGCTTAAATATTCGTCTCTTTTTAATTCGTTTAATTTAGTTATTAAATTATTTAAATCAGAAGCATATACATCTCTTCCCGCTCTTATAGGATTAGATAGCTATGCAATTCCACCGCCATAACTTCCAATAGTTTTATTAAGACTAGTATACCAATTATTAACTTCAGAAGCTCCTATTGCCCCACCCTAAGTCCAAGCCATTTGTTTCACCCCTTTTATAATCATTATAACATAAAATTATGTTTATGTCAAAAAAGAGCTTAGATTTTACTCTAAGCTCTCAAATTTAGTTCTTATAATTTCTGAAGATTTCTCTTCAACCGCCATATTTGCTTTCTCTCGACGTTCATCTTGAGAAAGCTCTTCTCCTAATTCTTCTCCAGTCGTATTTTTATATAATTCTCCATAAAAATCTCCAGTAGGAGATAATTTTATAATTGCATCAAAATACATTTCTAAGATAAGAAGTCGCCTTAATTCATTACGAGATATTTTAAAATAATCTTTTTCCATTGATATTCACCTCAATGAAAAAGTAACATCCAACTCGTCCAAATCTGAACAAAATGTACCAGCTGATCCTCAATCAAATTAAAAGTTCCTTTATTGGCCTTCTCATTATCCACCATCGCGTGAACCACCGTGTTGAATCCAACCAGCGCACTAAACAGCCAACCAGCCTCATTCCATCCACTAGTCATTCCCATATAGCCCAACAACGGCAAACAAACCAAAAAGCTCCACATAAAAGAATGTTCAACAAGAGCAATCATCCAGTCGTTCTTATACTGAGCCTGCGGGTAATTCTCTTTCCACCACTTTTTCTGTTTAAATTGCGCGAGTACACCTTGAAGGTTATAATCAGCAATCAAATGAAGAAACAGCATCGAAAACAAAATCAAATAAGCCATTAAAGTTCCTCCATTACTTCCAGAAAAGCCTTAATCATATCCATACGCTCAAGCCCCATTTTATCACCCAATTCTTTAATATTCTCTTCAAAAAGGGCCACTCTATACTGCTCACCGTTCAACATATCTGTCAGGTAATTTTTAAATCTCTTCCCATCGGGAGTCAACTGAAAATTATCATTCTTCTTCGTTTTCATTTTCTACCTCTTTGTACATTGATTGCGGCAGGGTGATAAATTGTCCTTTCCCACTAAACAGCCACATGTAATCTTTTCTTTTATGCTTTTGAAAACATTGGGGACAAACAATTTTATCCTCATTAACTGCTTCACTAGCAATATTCGCATTAGCAAAATCAATGCGCCCGCCGCAAGAACAAAAGAAAGTTACTAAACTATCAGTCGACAAAGTTACCCCTTGAGGAGTCATTACCGGTGCGGCGGGAAGCGAAACACTTACAATATAATTATCCATTAATCCACCATCCAAGCATATTCATAAACTTTACGATAATCATTACTCTTTCGAGTCGAAAAATTCTTGCTCCTACGCACAGCTTGATTCGCTTTTCTCTTGAAATAATGATAACGACTGGCATGACCAAGCTGACGAAAATAAATTTTTTCAGCTCTGTACTTTCCGCGCCAAGAATAATAATCTCTATACTCTCCAGGTACTTTAAAATCATAATCAACAGGAGGTTTAGTGTGTAAAGTCCGACGCCGACCTTTGTTCCGAGCATAAGTTAAAAAATAAGGTGCCGGGTAGCCAGTATTCTGGCTTAAAAAGTATTTCCTATTAAATTCTTTTCTTTTTGTAACTCGACGTTCTGCACGAGTTCGAGGATGACTCATTATCTCAACTCCTCAAATTTTGCTTCAAACTGATTAATCAGCATTTGATTTAACTCTTTACGAAGCTGATTTTCAGTTTTACCTTTGTCTGCGGGCTGGTCATGCTCCCAACGGTCGCGCACGTTATAGAGCATGGTATTTAAATCAAACATTGCAAGAGCATCTTCTTTAGACATTGAACCATTTTTAATTTCAAGAAGAGTATCACACAAATTTTTAGAATAAGTAGAATAAGGATACTCGTCTCGCTCAAAAGCATGGAGAAAAACAAAATAATGCAAAACAATATCAACGAGAGTTTTGCGGTCGCCTTTCTTATCCCAATCCAACCGTTCAAACTTCTTACTCTTGAGCGCGCTCTCAAAACAATTTATTACGCGCCAATAAAATTTAGACAAGACAGCAGTAAAACAATCCATATCTTCGAAAGGATTTACTTTTTCATCTAAATCGGTCTAACGAATAGCAGTAGTATATTTAGAACTTACAACTTCAAGAGCATGAAAATCTGCATTCATCAATGCTTCAACGAAAATGCGAAAATCTTTGATGACAATGTGTTCACCATTAGGAACACCATTTTCGTCAACATACATTAACTCTCTTGAAACAGGTTTACGATTCAAAGCCAAATCTTCAAGAGAAGGCATGACAATCAAATAAGAATCAACATCAGATTCCTTAGTCTCAAGAGCATAATTCTGAGAACCATAAACTGACGCCAAAATGACATCATAACCTTTTGATTCTGCAAACTTCTTATGTCGCATCATCTGATTAAAAACATTTTCATCAAAAGTAGCAAGTTCTTTCATTACCATCCCATCATTCTTCCTTTCTCATTTTCTATAAATATTATACCATATATAAACAAAAAAGTCAATAGGCTAGATACCTATTGACTTAAAATTAACCATTTAAGCGTTCTGAAATTTTATTGATGCCTTCAGTGGCTTCGTTAATTTCAGATTCTGCTTGGAATTTAATCTTATTAATGTCACTTTGGACGCAACGAAGTAAAGCAACTGTGTCTTCATCAAGTTTCTTTTTTTCTTGCGGATTATAATTGATTGCGCGAGGACCATTTCTTGCTTCTTCACGCTCGTAATAATATTTTACTGCGGCTCGATATTCCTTGGCAGTCTTAAAATAAATCCAATACCAAGTCTGGCCATTTTTGAATCTCAAATAACGTCCTTCGGGATATGTTTGCTTAACAATATTCCAACGCGCAGGATTAACAGAATAAAAATCGACAAACTGTTTGTAAGACAAGCATACTTTATGTTCTATAAAAAGAGACCTAACGTCTTCTCGAATAATGCTATCATTCACATTTCCAAAATCAACATCGATCAAGTCATATTTATCTAATTTCTTTTCTATCGCAGTTGGAATAGCATAAATGGTTGCTGCAATTCCAATAAAAGGACATACCATAGAAATAAATTCATCTTCGTCATATGTCACGCCGCATAAAGCAGAAATAATTCCCATTATAACAAAAATTATAACATGGACAATCAAAAGCAAAAGCATTATTCAAGTACTCCATTCGTTAAAACCATTGTACGTCCATCCATGCCCCAAAAGTCAGCTTTAAATTTAATAGTCTGCCCTGTACTGAACTTTTTTTGATTAGTGCTATTGAGATAAATTACAATCTTTGCACCATAGGGTGACGGGTCACTTTCGGTATTAGCAGCAACAAAGAAACCAGGAATTCCACCATAGTCCCAATAAAAATCTTCGGTGGAAACAATCAACCGCCCATCTTCAGAGACAGAAATTTGGTCAACTTTAATTTTACCTTCAAACTTCAAATCCATTCTTTTCGCGGCGGGAGAAAAATCCGTTCCCTCTTTCCACGCTTCTCGATATTGCTTAGCCAACTTTTTAATAGTCACATTGTCATTATACTCTGACGTGACAGTAATTTGTTTTGTCCTACCAGGCAATTCCCTATCGGCATAAGTGTAAAAACAACACCCAAAAATAATTATAGCTGACAGAATAACTGATATTGCCGTTTTTAAAAATTCTTTCACTTTAATCCTCTTTCTCAATTTTCTTGCGTTTGGCGCACAAATTAGTAATATGTTCATTAGGATTCTTAATCATACGATGACGCAAAATCTGAAATGCCCGTCCAAGAGTAGGAGCATTAATGGTAGAAACTCGTTGAGTGGATTTACCGTCCTTGGTATAAGTGTAATACAAAGTCCAAACAAACATTTCCATAATACTCCTCCTTCTGAGTTTAATTTTGATCACGCGGGACAGTATACCAAATAGTAGTATAAACCACACCGTCTGAGCAAAATTGTGAAAAGTCAAGTACATTAACTTCGGGATGTTCATATAAAAATTTCTTTACACCAAATAAATCAGTTGGATCAAAATTTTGCTTATTAGGGAATTTATTGTGGCGAAAAGTTAAATGATGAAGTTCCCCAACTTTTTCCCCATTAAAAATCATTCTTCTTCCTTTCTTATATAGACGTACAGTATTGGTTTATTCTCTTTCAAATCAATTGCACTTCTCGCGCAATCTATAGGAAACTCAAGAAGTCCACCAGACAAGTGACCCATATCGCCAGAATAAAGTTCTTTAAAAGTAATATTATCAACAATTCTAATTCTTTCAGCACTTGGGAAGATTTTAAATAGCTTTTTAATTTTCATCAGTTTTCTCTTTTATTCGTTATAAGAATTTAACTTATAGTATAAATCAATAAATCCTTTATTGTTCGTAAATTCAGTAGGCAAAAAGAATCCTGCGACTTCTAAATCACCAATGTATCCATGGAATTTTTCTTTGCCAAAGTCTTTAACTTTTCCAAAATACATAGGATTATTTCCATACCGATCAATCGTGGCGTTTGCTCGAATACTAATTTCCAAATCTTCTGGATATGCCGCTGCAATAAACTCTTTAACCAACATAAATTACTACACCTACCCTAACTCAAAATCATTGTAATAAATAAGGATATAATGATTTTTATCCTCACTTTGAGATAATATTCCATTTACTTTCTGCGCACAAAGGAACTCATATTCATTATTGTTCATCAAATCTTTCACAGTTCCTACAAAATGAGGACTTTCACTATAACGATCGCCAGCAATCTCAATCCACTAATATTTGCACAGCACATTAAGTAAATCTTTGACAGTCATTCTCTAACTTCCTCTCTTGATTTTCTATAAATATTATATCATAAATTTATTCTAAAGTCAATAAAAAAGACCTTAGATTTTACTCTGAGGTCTTTACTAAAATGATAAAAGTTCCTGTCACAGTCACCGCTATAACTGTAAATGGTGTCTCCTCACAGAATCGAACTGTGCATAGGTTGCTTATGAAACATCCGTGAGTTCCCAGCTCAGGAGACATGAAACGAGGGATACCCACCCTCGCAAGGGTCACTCTTAGGCGGTGAAGAACCGATCCTCATTCTATAATTACTGAAAATCTACACTCACGCATTCATCCCGAACCTCTTTTATTACTAGATACTCTCGGTTGAATGCGCGAGCGGTCAAAGCATTATCAAGTAATACTTACTTTTATTCTTCCAACTAGAAAGAGTTTGCTGCTATGCGAGTATCTATTCAGAGGGACAGATTTCTTACGTGTCTGTCGTAAAACCGCCAGTAGAAATTCCACTGGATTGATGGACCAAGGAGATAAACTCCAGCCCGATTTAATCAAAGATTGGCGTTCTTTTACTTTAATTAAGTGTTCGGCATTATAACACCTATTATACCGCGGTCTATTTGGTGTTTCAGTGTACCATACAATGCGTGTCTAGCCCAGGCATTGCTCCACTTCAGCTATAATCCTTCGAAAGGGTTAAACCTAATTAAAAACTTTGATTAAAATTGCACCCAATTGGATTTGCACCAATATATTAAAATTCTACTGCTTGAATTATAGGCACATATAAAAGGGTTAAATATTAACCCAATCTTCATCAGAAATAAAATTGATGTCTCTTCTTCGAAAAGGTAAATTGTATGATTTGCACCATTTTCTAATGGTATTATCTGAAACTGCAAATTGCTTGCCAAGAGTTAAGAAAGGAGTGCTTCGGATCATTCCTTTTAATTCTTCTCTTGACGGTTTTCCAACTGATTCTTGTCCTTTTGCACTACATTTGAGAGAACAATAAACTTTATTTTTCGTCATTGTTCCACAAATTGGGCACGGATGTGGTTGACAAATAATTTTCCCGCTACATACAGAAAAAGGTTTTCTAATTGGATACTCTACACCAGAAACTGGAAATTCTCTTCCTGCATTTATCTCTCTAATTACTCGTCCACTTACTCCAAAATCAGCACCAATTTCTTCAGTAGATTTTGTAGTATTCTTTAATTCGTCAAAAATCTTAGGAATGTCTTCTTCTGATAATTTTGTAAACCGCGCGAAATTATTTCCGCCACGGTCTTGATTGTAACCATTGTCGTAAGATTTAAAAACTTCAACCCAATAAATTTCTTTTTCATTTAATTCTTCAGGCTAACATTCTTCTAAAACTTCAAAAGAAAAGTTTTCTAAACCATAAAATCTAATAGCTTGATATAATGGATAATTATAACCATGATAATCTGGCGTTTTGTATGCTTTTAAATGCTCACGCCATCTTCTTTTTATGTTTATACTCTATCCAATATAACATTTACCATTAACTTTATTCGCAATCTTATAAATACCACAGATAGGCATATTTATTCTCCTCCAGAATAAATAAAATATGAGGCCGACATAGAGGCGTCTTAATCTCATTAACCGTCGTTAATGCTCCCCTATTGGAGTGCGATACCAGAATCCAACTGGCACCTTTTGAGTGGAAATCAAAAATTCTAGCATTAAACTAATCGCACATATAAGAGGGAGTTTTCAGACTATCCCTCACGTCCATTGGAGGTTACTTTCGTTTTCTTTGTTTTATAGACCGATTCCAAATGACTAAGCCACATATCGCTAAGCGCCGGTGGTAGTTTACCTCGAATCCATCCTATCTCGGTCTCCGCAAATTTACTAGTCTTAGCGGTGTTGACTAGACAGTTTTTAACGACTTATCTAGTCCAAACCTCGCGAGTTTGACGCCTTATCTCCTAGGCGCAAGGCTCGTAGTCCTTCCGAACTACACATGGCGGCGATAAAGAGGATCGAACTCTTTTCCTGTAGGAGACAGCTACTAATTCTAGCCATTGAACTATATCGCCATATGATTAAACGAATTTCCATTTAATCCCACCACAAATACAAGGAGATTTCTTATTTAAAGCGTTACTAAGTGCAGTTCGTCCAATTTCATTTTCCTTTGCCGCGACAGAAATACTTTCATAAACTGTTAAAACTTCTCCAGAATTAGTATCTAATTTAGCTACTTTCTTTCTCAAATCTTTTTTAACAGTAGGAAATTGCTCTTCATACCAAGCAAAGAAATCTTTTTTATAAGTAGGAATACCATACTGCTTGCATAATTTTTTAATGCTCTTTACACAAGTGCCATGATTCACAGCAGTATTTGAATAACCATGCTCTCGAATTTCTTTAATTAAGACTTCTTTAGTAAGACTATCAGTTAAAATTTCCATTGGAGAAGTATCTTTAACTTGACATTCTCTTGAGCAATAAGTTTTATTAGTAGTTAATTTACCACAATATTTACATGGATGTGCGTTTTTAGGAATACAAGAAACTTTTTTCTCTCGAACCCCTTTAGGACCAACCAAAGGAAAAGGTCTTAAAGGATAAACTTCATTCTCATTAAAATGGACTTGTCCTTTATTTATTCTTGTGATAGTCCTGCGGCATAAACCATGTTTTTCGCCGATTTGCTCAAAAGTTAATTTTGAATTCTTAATTTCATCTACGATTTGTTGAAATTCGACTGAATCATAAATTACAAAAGAAGTATGATTACTACTTCCGCCAGAGTCTACATTATAGCCAAAAGGAACTAAAGAATCATACTCTTTAATATATGCTTTCTCTAATTCATCCAATTCCTCTACTGCACATTCTTTAAGAACTTCAAAAGAGAAATTTTCAACTCCATATTTCTTTATTGCGCTGGAAATAATGCTCTATGCACTATCCATGCAATGCTCTTGCCAGCGGCGCTCAATATGAACCGATTGACCAATATAAGCTTTGCCGTTAATTAAGTTTTCGATTTTATAAATTCCAATCATTTCTATCACTCCTTCTATTTTATAAGTAATAAAAATGGCAGTTTCCTCTAAAATCGAAACTCAAATGTCTCATTGAGGAAATTACTTTTCCTCGTCACCTTTGTACCAAGCTAAATCAATTTCACTCAACTTAGCCCAGTTCAAACTAGGATACATATTATCCTTTTCGCGTTCATCAAACACAGCATAACCAATCAACCAATCGTTACCAAGATTGATTGCCTGTCGCAGATAAACATACTGACAAACTCCATCATAGCCATCATCCGGACCAAGTTTTTCATCTTCTTTATACCAAAGACGAAATAATTTATCCTTAACATAGCTATTGAACCAGTCAGCAAAATTTCCAACAAAAAAGTCCATAATATATCCTTTCTTGAAGTAAGTGGTCCCTCATGATGGTATCGAACCATCCCGGCGAAACGCATGGGTTTTACAGACCCACCCCAATCCTTATGGTCTAATGAGGGATAAAATAGAAACCGCACAAACGGCTTCAGAAACTCTTTCTACGCATGGTAGACGAGCTAATGGTGCGCGTGAGAAGATTCGAACTTCCAATGAGGCATTAATTGCCACTCTTGATTAAAAGTCAAGTGCCCTCAACCGTTAGGCGACACGCGCATATAAATGCCAGTTACCTGGCAGAATTTTAAACCTTTTCCCATTCTCCATCTGAATAAGAATTGATTAAAGTCTTTGTTCGAGGTAAATTAGCTTTATCACAATATTTTTTTATTGTGTTACTACTTACTCCGAATTGATGACCAATCCATTCAAATGAATAATTACGAATTAGATATTTTAAAGCACTTCGTTTAGGAATTACTTTTATTTTTCTTACACGAATTTTACCACATTCAATCGAACAAGTTTTAGCTTTGCCTTGAAATTTCTTTCCGCAAATTGGGCAAATCTTATAGCCATCAACAAAACCACGTTCTTTTAAAACATTTCTTGTCCTTAATGGATAAATTTCATTGTCCTAATAACGAAATTCTCCTCGATTAATACCACTAACTGTAGTCTAAGCAATATGGTATTTCTACCCAATTTCAGCCTATGATAACAACGTATTCTTCAAATCATAAATTATGCTTTGCAACTCTTTATCAGAAAGTTTCTTTGCTTTTCCTCCTACAGAATCGCCGCCTTCAGTTAAATTGTAACCAAAACTTTCTTGATTTGAATGATACTTTGCAATATAAAATTGCTCTTTTTCATTTAACTATTCTTTAGGACATTCTTCCAAGATTTCAAAAGAAAAATTCTCTAGTCCATATTTTCTAATAGAACGATAAAAATAACTCTCAAACCCTTCTGAACCTTTGGATATGGCCCTTGAACGATGATCTCTCCATCTTTGTTTGATATTCACACTCTAACCGATGTAACATTTTCCATTAATCAAATTAGTAATTTTATAAATACCACAAATAGGATTATGCATAATTTATTCTCCTCCAGAATAAATAAAATATAAGGCCGGTGTGGAGGCACCTTAATCTCATTAACCGTCGTTAATGCTCCCCTATTGGCAATGGGATATTAAGAAGCGTCCCATCAACGCTCTTGGCGGACGGTGAGGTAGTCGAAACCCCATTAGGAGATTAACAGTCTCTTGTACTAGCCGTTGTACGAACCATCCATAATAAAAATCAAGACGATTTTTCATTTTGTTTTATCATCCATATTGTTAAAACATCAAAAGTTTTGCAGAAATCGTCTTAGAATCTCATTTCATCCCATATCAAGACAGCTTCTTACCAATATTAGAATTTTAAGTTCTGATTGTAAGTATTTTGCTGCTTCTGTCTTTCATTTTCTATATATATTATATCATAGAAATCATAAAAAGTCAATTCATTCGGTGAGCAGTTTCAATCTCACGCAAGCTCATAGGGATTTCGTTTAACAGTATCGGATATGTCGTAGCCTTCACGTTCCCACATTAGAGCAACATTATTGTCTTTAGCGATTTTTAATTCTTATCTACGAATGAATTTCATTTTCTATAAATATTATAGCATATTATCTATCAAAAGTCAAATTATTGAAAATCATCTTCTGTCCAATGAAGACCTTTATAAGTAAGATAGTGTTTAAAATCTTCAACGAAACGCCAATAATCTTTGCCTTTTCCTTTTTCAAAAGGAAGTTTGTTATACTTGTAGAAATCATGCGTATATGCAATCCACAAAAGCCAAATCAAATTGGTATCTTTTGCTTGAACATGAATCTTCGCGCGAGGCTGATAAACTGGATTATGATAAAGAACATAATATTCATTATGAACATTCTCAACAGTCCAATTAGAATCGTGAGTAAGAATTTCAAAAAGATACTTCTTCGCTTTATTTGAACGAAATACATGAGCGCCACCAAAACAGAACTCAAAATAATTCATCAAATCATCATAAACCCAATCACTTACAGGAGTATTCTTTTTCCTCTTACTCATTTTAATCCTTTCTTTAAGCCTTCTCGCACAAGTGATTATAAATTTCAAGACTTTTAATTTCTATGGATTGCTCCGTTACTCAGTATAAATTTCTACTTCATCAGGTTGCTCTCCATCTCTTTTCCCATTGATCATACTCAGCAATTTCCCGCTTTATGATTTTGCCGTCTTTTTTATATACAGTAATACGATATGCATAATTGGCAGAATATTTCAACAACCGTTGTAACGCTTCCTCCTCAGAAGTCGTTTTTGTAACTCCGGCATAGGAACCGCCAGACCCCAAAATCTCAGGTTCATACCAACCTGTCTCATAGAATATAGTCTGTTCCATTACTTCATCCCACTTTTTTATAGATTTTAAGTCTCAATCAAAATAAAATCATAACCCGGAGCCTTCTCGCGTAAATAAGTATAAATCTCATTGCACTTCTTCAGATAAGCAGTTGCGCTCATATCAAGATTCTCTGGAATGGGTTTGCCATTTAGATAAAGTTTCAAATAGCAATCGTAACTCCAATTATCAGCAAAAAGCAAACCAAGGACGTATGAATAATCATTATCAACATCTTCTCTTTTAATAATGTTGGCATGAATCAAATCATCTTGAAGAACTTCATAACTAACAACTGGCGCAGTCAAAATCTTCATCACAATTTTCCTTTCTATTGGTGCGCAAGGTGGGATTTGAACCCACAAATCCTACGTCCTTAGCGTAGTGTCTATGCCGTTCGACTACTCGCGCATAATGAAGAATTTTCGTATCTTCTCCTCTTGATTGCCTATTCAATACTGAGGACGACGGACTAACTCAATCAAACCGTGAAGTTCAATTCCCATTGGGAATCTAATAGGGAACTCCGTTCTGGAGCGACTGGTTGGATTTGAACCAACGATAAAAAATTAAGTGCTTTGCAGGCACCCGCCTTTGTCCACTGGGCCACAGTCGCATATTAAAGGGAGAATTGCTTCTCCCCAAAAAGAAAGAGGTATGTATAAAAAGAGTAGGAATCAATTCCCAAACTCTATAAATATTATATCACAATTTTTAGAAAAAGTCAATTAAACAGTTTCCGACATTCCCTCAAGCATCTTCTGGACTTCAGTATTCTCCATATCTAGCTCGCAACTGCGCTTTACCGCAAAATCAGCATACTTGGTAATCTGCTCATACAGCACAGCGACACGCTTCTGATAATCATAGGTATAATTTGCCAGAGCATGGTAATACTGAGTCCAAGCCTTGCGACGAGCAATCTTCATACCCTCGTTCTCGTCCCACTTATCATCAACCGAACAGTAAGCCTTGCCCTCAAACACGCAATAAGCAGGACCAAGGTCGGAATTAATATGGAGTAGAGAGGCAATCTCCCCTAGCTCACAAATCCTAAAAGCGTCACGCTTAGTCCAAATATTTGCCAGATCGCGAACACCGCCACTCAGTTTAGCGACTACGACGCCATGATACAGCTGACCATTGATACATCCAGTTTTATCTCGGTCAATGTAATACGAAAAACTCGGCTTGTGATAAGCGATGTCGCCGTCACGCTTAGCGGTCAAACGAGGAACAGCAGGAATAAACTTAGTCATAATTTAAATATCCTTTCTTAACTTTCTATAAATATTATAGCATAAAATCGTTCTAAAGTCAATTAATCTTCAAGAGTGTTAGTAGAAAAAGCTTCGGCTGTAATATGAACGCCAAGGAAATACTCAATGATTGCAGGCAGAGTATATTCCGCATCGTCAACAATAATTTTTTCAATTGTCTTATCCGCAGCAAGGTCATCAAAAGTAACAGGCGAAGGAATCTTGTAACCCATCACATTTGCCTTTTCTATCAGAATACGTCGCCGATGGTCATCAATGGCAAAAATAGGAACGCCAGAATTTGCGCTCTCCTCGATCAGACGAGAGGTTTTGCCTTCTCCACGTTTCATTCTAAAAATCTTCATTTACTTTTCCTCCTGAGTCATATAATTTTTCAACGCCTGAGAGATGGTCTTACCATCTGCTTTTGCGCCAATCTCCGCGCGAACAGCTTTCATCGCTGCGCCAAAAGCAGTCGGGAGCATACACTCAGCATCCATCCCGCGCAGATAATCCAAAACCTCATCATAAGACATCATTTTAGGCAAGTAGATGGAATAAAGGTCAATCTGACGCTTCAGGCCCTTAGCATAATGAGTGTTGAGCAAATCGCCAGACATTGCGTCATAGTCCTTCTGCATCTGTTTGACTTCCTTGCGGATGACATCAATAGCTTCATCATTAGTCAATTCACGGCGAAGCTCAACTTCTTTCGCGCGAAAGCGAGACAAAAGATAAGAATAATCATTCTTATCTTCCATTCTATCCTGCTTCAGCGCGGCTTTCATATTCATTTCAATCTCAGAAACAATCAAAATAATCTTCCTTTCTTACAAGGTAATATAAAAATCTATACCTTCATTCCACATAATTTTTCGAGCTTCGTGAAAATCTTTAATCTGCGGCGGAATTTTATCATGCTGTTTAAACCAGTAATCAATAAAATCCTGTGCAGCAAAATTCATCAAAGCAGCATTGGAAATGAAAGTCGCCCAGCTAGTATCTGCTTTTGCTTTATAACGAACAAGCCACATTGATATTAACCCCATTTCCCTTGGCGCACATAAGAAAAAGTGAGATGAGACTCCTTTTCAGTCGGTTGAAAATTAAGCCACTTCTCGATGTTTTCCTTCCCTTCAACAGTATAGGAGCCATCATTAAAATCTGCAAAACGATTATCCGAGGCATCAAAATCATAAACAGTGCCATCTTGCATTGTTAGACTGCCAGTTTCATCACCAGTTACAATCCAAATAAAAATTTCTTTAATATCGGATATATCGTACCCTTCAACATGACAAATAGTTTTTTGATTCTCATAATCGTAGATAACAAAATCAAAACCCAATACTCATTCTTCCTCTCTTGATTTTCTATATATATTATATCATATATATCTTAAAAAGTCAATAGGAATAATTAAAATTCCACATCAAAAAGCAACCAATTATCCATTGCGTGAAGATACTCAAGCTCAACATCGGACTCAAAGAAATCTTCCTCTTTCAAAGGATAAATGCCAAAATCAGTTGGATGCTCACGAATTTCTTCTTTAGTCACAAGAGCAGAATCATAAGGTTCATGATCGCGATAAATCTTTCTCGCGCACTCACGAGCATACCATTTTGCTTCTCGATTAGTCAAAAATTCTTTTTCATCAACTAAATGCAATGGCGCATAAGGGCGCTTCAAACCAGCATAAATTTTAAACTTTGTCATAATCATTCTCCTTAACTTTCTATAAATATTATATCATATCTTTGTGCGGGAGTCAATACAAAAAATGGGCTGGAATTTCTTCCAACCCAATATATGTCAAACTTCAATCCAAGCATCAGCATAGTCGGCCGCAGAAAGAATTGTGTCATCTTGTAAGCATTTCCAGATGAAGCCATTATCATCAACGTAAACTTCATCTTTCATGTAGTGTCCATAGCTGCCAACAGGAGCTACCCATTTCTTTGCAGCGAAGGCATCTGTTGTATGGCACAATGACCAATTTTCACGATCTTCTTTTGGTGAAATTGCTGAAACAGTATGAGGAACCAATAAAATCCATACTTGTTCGTCATACTTAACTGGCGCGCCAACTAACCAAGAAGAATAATCCTTATTAGGTTCCCATTCGGGAATACATCCTTCATTGGCAATAATTTCAGTACCAGTTAAATTTTTTGCTTGCTTTTGAAGTGCTTGAGCATCTGCTTTGCCTTTCGCGCGGAAGGTATTCAAAATAAAATCTTTACTTGTCATACTGATTGCACTCCTTCTTGATAGGCTGCAGCAATAGCATCGTAAATTTGTTCTACATCTGATTTATCTGCTTTTGAATTTTCAAGTGCGGAGACACGCTCGTCAAGAGTCATAGAAGCCTTGGCTGGATAATTCCACCAAGAGTCAAAATCATTTTCAACTTCTTCTACTGTCAGCGCGCCATCATAACGGAATTGAACTTCGTCGCACTCGTAAGCATCATAAGTTTCTTCTTCCGAATTACCCTGTTTGGTGACTTTTTCGATATTTTTCCTCAAAATAACGTCGGTTTTTTCGCCAACGGGGAAAGTCAAAACAGCTTTCGGGATAGAGCAATAAGTCTCTTTCATAACTTGTCAATTCCTCCCTAGAATGATTAGATATGGATTGCTTCGAACGATTCATTAGGGTATTTATATGATAATTGAGGATTACTCCACGACTTTTAGAATATGTAAGCCAGCTATTATATGCCGCAACTTTTCGCGCTCTCCAAACAGGTACATAAGAGAGTTGATTTGCACGAATAAATTGTCTACGCGCTCTACGAAAAATTTTCTTGCGAATGCCACGGTAATGGCGATAAATTCTGAAACCCATCATATCAATGAAAGTATCTTTATAACGAGGATGATTTTCGACCTCTTTAGATGGAAATTGAATTACCGCCCAGATATTTTTGATTTCTAAACCAAATTGTGCTTTAATGCGTTTAGCAACTGTCTTAATCGCACGCTCCAAATTGGACTTATATCCAAACAAGAGAAAATCATCTGCATAGCAAACAATTTTTTCAACTAGTTTAATTCGCTATCCGCGGCGCTCTTTGTAAAGTTTATTAAACTCACGCAAAACTTCACTCATTACTAAATTAAACGCCCAAGTGGAAAAGTAGCCACCAATAATTAAATGGTGATTAGGATAGTTTGCCATAATAGCATCAACTAAACTAATTAACTGTTTATTCTTACCGCAATATTTAGCGATAAGATTATGGACAGTGCTTACTTTTGTTGACGGATAAGCCTTACGGACGTCACATTTAATACAGTCTACTCGTTTATCTTTGAACTTTGGACTATTGAGAATATATGAAATTCTTTGTACGCCCTTGACTTGTCCCTTACCTGGAATACTACCAAATTGACAATATAAAATTTTAGCATCAAAAAGTGGTTGAAGTGCATAAACCGCAATGTATTCAAATACTTGCTGAAGAGGAGATTCTTGACAAATATCTCTTTTCTTTCCAGAAATACCATCAACTCGATTGAATTGACGAAGTTCTCTAAATTTAAGTTTGTTATCAGCAATCATTTGAGCGCATTTTTCAGATAATTTCTTGATTGCGCCGTCGATCATGGGAGTTGATTCATTTAATTGAGAACGCTCTTTTATTACCACGCGACGAGATATACCTGTTTGGGTGCATAATAAATCAAGAAAATCGTTACGATAAAGTTTATGCTTAACACAGTCATAAACCGCCCAGTAAATAAACTCTGGATCGCATATATTAGTACTTGCGGGCTTACAAAAAGTCTTTATAAGTAGCCCTCCTTATTAGTCCTTTGGCCGGTCTCCCCGTGCGACTTTCGCCGAAGCTACTAGACGCGGTTAAGCTTATTCTTTTCTGAATAAAAAAATAAGCCGGTCTTGACTACGCAGAAGCAATTTCAACTAAATAAGTCTAGGAACGTAATCCGCATTATTGTTGTAAAACTGCTCCGCAAGCAAGACCGGCTAGGACCGCCGAGCGCCCCGTTCCAGTTAGAATTCGAAGGAGAATTGTTCGAGTTACGAGCTGAAACACCACAATTACCGCCATTCTACAAATTGTAGAAACACCAACCAGCACGCACACCAGACGACGCCAAATTGACGTTGAAGCCAAATCTGCCAACGGAATACGTCCCTACTTTCGTTAAGCGCCGAAAGAACTGAATGGAGGATTTTGTAGTAGAGAAATCCTTCCCTAAACTTTGAATCGTATCCTTGGAATTTTATTCTAGGTTATATAGATTCTTGAATGGCGGTAAAGTCATTGAATCTATCTCGGTTTCGTATGAAACAAGACTTGAAAGTTAATGGTTCAATTAAATCATGCTATTGCTGCATTCAATTGAGATCGAGTCAACAGTCGGGCGTATCGCACGGATGGGTCGTTTCCATTATAACGGGGACTTGCGTCCCCTCTCTTGCCTATCCGCACTTCGTGCTCCTAGGCTTCGATTCACCCCGCAAGACCTGGACCGCCGAGCGCCCCGTACCAGTTAGAAACCGAAGGAGAAGCGCCCGAGTTACGAGCCGAAACACCACAAGCACCGCCATTCCACAAATAGTAGAAACACCAACCAGCACGCACACCAGACGACGCCAAAAAGACGAGGAAGCCAGCTTTACAACCAGTTCCGCTACCAGCTGTCGTGG
>ULSP01058940.1_pt1 | contig 17465 bp, 13 predicted proteins | sample 1956811 | NCBI WGS metagenome assembly ULSP01 (sample SAMEA4835711, study PRJEB28245) | human gut metagenome | biome: gut microbiome; material: fecal sample | place: Denmark | collected 2008
AGGGACTTGCACCCATTAGAATAAGCTCATGCCGAGCATACGACCAGAGAGCAGAATATCCTGATGGATTTCTGCTCTTTTTTGTTTTCCACAAAAGCGTGGATAAGTGTACGGAAAACCCCAATAATAACTTTTTAATAAGTTTGTAAATATCCACACATACCTATCTCAAACCAACAAAAAGAGGATATCCACATAGATATTATTAAGTTTTTAGAAACTTTTTCGCAGTTTTTGACCGAAAAAAGATATAAACTTATTAACTTTGCACCGAATTGGGGAAATGTTGATAAACCGGTTAATGCATTAAGAGACAAGAAAAAGATTTCAAAGGCCTCTGCGGATAAACTGGAATAAGACTTGGATAACGAAATACGCAAGTTTTTATGCAGAATGTTATCCACTTATCCACGGCATATCATCATCTCTATATTCTCTTTTAAAAAAATAAAAAATAAGAAATATAATATGAATGTTATGGTGAAAAAAGAATGGATTGAGAAAGGATACGTTGACGAACCTGTTGACGAAGCCTTGGACTTGAAAGCTGAAATCAGAAAGCTTTGCAAGGAGAAAGATGCTATTATCCTCGCCCACTACTATACGGTAGGTGAGATTCAGGACATCGCCGACTTTGTTGGCGACTCTCTGGCTTTGGCTCGTAAAGCTGCAGAAACCGATGCCCAGCTAATGGTTATGTGTGGCGTGCACTTCATGGCTGAGACATGCAAACTCTTGAGTCCTGACAAAATTGTGATCTGTCCTGACTTGAATGCTGGTTGCTCGCTTGCTTACAGCTGTAAGGCTGAGGATTTGAAAAAGTACAAGGAAGAGCATCCAGGATATAAGGTTGTGAGTTATGTAAACACCACGGCTGCAGTGAAGGCGCTAACTGATTGTGTAGTGACAAGCGGTAATGCCAAGAAGGTGATTGACAGTTTCCCACAGGACGAAAAAATCATCTTTGGTCCAGACTATAATCTCGGTAACTATATAAACAGCATTACAGGCCGCAATATGTTGCTTTGGAACGGTGGCTGCCATGTACATGAGAAATTCTCTGTAGAGGCTATAGTTAAACTGAAGCAGAAGCATCCTGAGGCTGTTGTGATGGCTCACCTGGAGTGTAAGGCACCAGTACTTGCTGTAGCTGATGTAAAGGGCTCTACAGCCACCATGTTGCATTATGCCCAAGAGCATCCTGAAATCAAGGAGTATATTATCGCTACAGAGGCTGGTATCCTGCATGAGCTGGAGCGTAATTGTCCTAACGTAATTTTCTATCCCGTACCTCCAGAGGTAAGCGAGGGTGGAGTAGGTTGCAGCTGCAATGAGTGTGAGTATATGAAGATGAATACGCTCAAGAAGATATATAATGCATTGAAATTTGGTTGGCCAACAGTTGAAGTGGCTCCTGAAATAGCGAAAAAAGCGGTCAAACCAATAGAAAAGATGTTATCACTATCGTAGAATGAGGTGGTGAAAATTATAAGATTAGTGGTAAAATTTGTTTTTTATGGGTGAAAAAATCATATTTCGCTACCATAAAATGTATAATTTACGACTTTATAGACAAAAATCGTCGTATCTTTGCATCAGTTAAAACAAACGGACGTTGTGAAACGTCATTTCATCATCTTTTACTTATACAAATAATATTAGAAAATTTAATCTAATTATAAAGATAGAGCGTTCAAGTGATTTGAATGCTCTATTTTTGTTTATATAGGATTTTCTCTTATTCCTCTGTATGCTTATCCGGATGAGAGAAATCTTTATGCCTTCATTCATTTATTTCTTGATAAGAAAGAGAAGTGCAATTCGTCCTACGTATGTACTTATCATCTTTCTGAACATCATATATTTCTTGGTATATTCTTTGTTCGGAAGAGGATATAATCCGTGTTTCCTTAATTCTCTGATCGCATGATTCAAGGATATCAATGAATGCTTCAAACGGATATTGTTAACCAGATAATCCATCGAGAGCTGGGCTATACGGCGGTTGAGTGCCTGGCGCTCTGCTACAGGAACCGTATCGAGCAACTTCTGAAGATGTAGAATCACCTCCAGTTTATTGTCCATGTGGATATCTATCTTATCCTTATTTTCTAATTCGCCAGGCGCGTATTTATCCACTCTATTATAATACGGTGAGGTCTGAGTCTTGAATATTCGTTCTGCCCGTAAGAAGAGTTGTGGTGTAAATTCCTCGTCCTCGCCAAAACTGATGTTTGGTGAGAACAGCAGGCTCCCCACAATGGCGCGGCGGAATATATAGGAACAGGCTGAGCCTAAAAGGGTATTGTTGTTGAGGTATTTTGTGCCGCTGATTGGGGTAGGGAGTTCGTAAGACGGTTCTCCTGTATCATCCTTGCTGAAACAGAATGTAACGATATCTGGATTATGGAATCTCACGATGTCAAGGCAATGTTCATAGGTTGGCTGAAGAAGATAATCATCTCCTTCTATAAACTGGATGTATTTTCCTTTGGCTAAGTATATGCCATAGTTGCGTGCCATACTGCTGCCTAAGCCTGGTAATCTTAAATAGAGCAGGTTATCCAGCAACTCTTTTATCTGGCTGGCTACCAGTTCATCGCTACCATCATCAACGAGAATTATTTCCCTCTCTTTGGCATTGAGCGAAAGCTGAAGGATACTATTGATGCATTCTACAAGATATTCCTTCTGATGGTTGCTTGTAGTAATGATGAAACTCACCAATGGTGAAGATATCTCTGATATTAATTCTTTCTGCATAAGTTATTCTTTTTTATGACTGCAAAGATAATAAAAAGATTTAATTTACGTATTAATAGTAGTACAAAAAACATAAAAATGGAAATAGTTTGTTCTACTGATAGTAAATATATCATGCCGACCGGTATCATGTTGACCTCTTTGTTTGAGAGCAACATAGGAGAAGTTGTCAATGTACATCTCTTGCATAATCAGAATTCTGCTGCATTATTGAATCCTATCAGAACCATAGCTGCCCGTTATCAGCAAACAATTCATTTCTATCTTATCAGCGATGAGATTTTCAAACATTTTCCAGTTGGTCTGGATTTTCAAGTAGATCATGTAGGAACTTCGTTTGCTACTTATTATCGTTTGTATCTTGCGGAAATTCTGCCTGCTGATATTGATAAAGTTATCTATCTGGATGGCGATATTCTGGTTGTGGATAAACTTGTTGAATTGTGGAATACTTCTGTTGAAAACTATGCAATTGCCGCTGTTCCAGATAGTTATAATAATAATATTGAACACTATAATCGCCTGCGTTATCCCCAATTTATGGGTTATTTCAATGCTGGTATGTTAATTGTCAATCTGAGATATTGGCGTGAAAAGCAGGTTCATTCCCAATTCTTTGATTATGTGAAATCTAATGCGGAAAGGTTGAAATGTCATGATCAGGATGTACTTAACTATCTGTTTAAGGATTCTAAGTTGGTATTACCTATCAGATATAATGTACTGAATGAGTATTGGTTCGATTTGCGTTATTCTCTTATCTCCTGGGAATTTGATGAACAGATATTGGAAGCTCAGGCTCATCCGGCCATTATCCATTTTACGGGTATTCCTAAACCATGGTATAAGAACTGTAAGCATCCATGGAAAAAAGAATTTGATAAGTATAAAGCGATGAGTCCTTGGCGTGATGAAAAAGAAAAGCGCTGGATGCCATTGAAGTTCTGCCTGGAGAAAATGGCCATAAAACTGGTGGTAAGCATGGGACTGCGCAAATCTGATTATATTGTAGAAAATAGGTATATTGAATTGTCTTAAGTTTCTTATATTCAAGTATCTTATAAATAAGTATCATATAAAGTTATGAAGATTCTGTTGGTAGGTGAGTCTAGTTTACTACATAATACTCTCAAAAAGGGATTAGTAGAACTTGGACATCAGGTAACGCTGATGTCCGACGGCAATGATTGGCACAACTCTCCTCGTGACATCGACTTGCGCCGTAATATGGAGCGTTATGGAAGATGGAGCGGGCTTATGGTATTGTGGAAAATTGTCTGCAATCTTCATAAGATATGTGGAAATGATATTGTTCAGGTGCATAACTATCAATTTGTGCCTTTGATGGGGTGGTGGAACATGCTGATATTCTGGTTTCTCAAGTTTACCAATAAGCGAATCATTAAAGGCTGTTTTGCCGATGACTCACATCTGTTCAGACAACAGGCCAAGGGTATTCCTGCTTATTCTGATACTTTTTGGAATGGTAAATTACAGAATATCGAGGAAAATAAAGAGCGTATGGCTTTTCATTTCATGCCTCAGTTTGATAAGTGCTGGCATACTGTATCTTATCATTCAGATGCTTTAATAGCCTGTCTTTATGAATATTACCTCTGTTATGATGTTTCTGAATTTCATAAAAAACTCTACTATATTCCTCTTCCGATGATAATTCCTGCTATAGATGAAAACAGGCAGAAAGGGAATGGTGAGGTTATCAAAGTGCTTGTAGGTTTACAACCTAAGCGCGAGTATCTGAAAGGTGCTTTAAAGATAGCTCATTTTGTGGAAATTCTGGCAAAGAAATATCCTGGTAAGATAGAACTCAAATATGTAGAAGGAGTAGTTTATGATGAATATTGCCGGATGCTGGATGAAGCAGATGTTCTGGTAGATCAGTTTTATAGTTATACTCCATCCATGAATTCGTTGGCAGCCATGGCACGTGGTACTGTGGTTATCGGTGGAGGAGAGGAAGAATATTATGAGTTCATTGGCGAACCAGAATTACGCCCTATTATCAATGTGAGTCCTGAGTATTCAGAATCTCAGAATGTGGCAATCATTGAGCAGGCTTTCTTTACTTCTGGACATTTATCATATCTCTCGCGTCAAAGCATTGCTTTCGTTATGAAATACCATGATTATCGGAAGGTGGCAAAAGAGTATGAACAAATATATTTACAACATTTATAATATATTGAAATGCAGATTTTTAAATACTTTCTGAGATATATGAATACGAAGAAGGCTTTGTCTCGTTGGACAGTCTTTTATGTGGGATTACCAGCGATTATAAATAATATCAAAAAAGCACTTCATCGTTCATTCCGTACTGATGAAATCTGTAATGTAGTATTTCACATATCCCAACTTAATACACCTTATTATCGGGACAAATATGATTTATTGAGTCCTTCTTTCGTACCCTTAGATTCTGTTTCACAATCGATGTACAATTAAGTATAACATCTCAATAGTTCTAGCCATTTTTGAAAGATGTTAAATTTAGAATATTGAATAGCCATGGTTTGAGCTTTCATACCCAGATTATGGCGTAGTGATTCTGAATTTATCATCTTGCAAATGGCTGTGATAAAAGCTTCATTATCATTTTGTCTTACGATAATACCATTTATTTCATCTCTAATAATTTCGTTAGCTCCATATTTAAAGTCGAAAGTAACAGAAGGTAAACCACATGCTTGAGCTTCTAACATTACAATACCTTGACCTTCATAATGTGAAGACATTACGTGTAAACTATAGTTAGGATATATTTCCATCATATTTTCTCCTCTGCCACACAATTTTACCTGTTTTTCCAATCCTAAACTTGTAATTTGCTCTTGTAATATATGGTAAAGTGAGCCGGTTCCATAAATATCGAGTTGCCAGTCGGGATATTGTTTGGCTACATTTTTCCAACAGGTAATCAATCTGTCAAATCCTTTCTGTTGTTCTAATCTTCCTACAGCAATAGCTTTTTTGCAACTGTAGTCTTTTACCTTTTGATGAGGTATGTTGATAAAGTTGGGGATAACGTATACATTCTTTGCTAATTGAAATTCTTTAGCATCGTCATGAGTCAGACAAACTACGGCATCAGCTTTTCTTTCCATTAATCCGAATAGTGCGTGAAAAGGATTGAATGAACGTGCCAAATGTGATTCGTATATTCGTTTTGCCTTTGTATGACAAAGAGGTAATAACAACGCTCCCAATGTAGTTGTAAAGAAAACTACGTCGGGATTAATCTGTTTTATTGTTTTATTTAATCTGTAAGCTGCTAATAATAGTGTAATTATTCTGCTTAATAGCTTATATACTTTATTTCTTGTCTTCTTGGCAAAAGGAACATGAAGATGAATCAGCCGGATACCTTCATTTAAGATATACTGTTGTTTCCGTTTATCTTCATATATAGAAATAACAGTAACCTGATGATGATATTCTTGATAGAATGTATTAGCCTTCATGGAAACGATTTTTTCTACGCCTCCATTCTCAGAATAATCTTCTATAACATAAACTATGTTCATTTTCTTTTCCATAGAAATGAGTTTTTTCCTATTTTATTTTTTAAAATGTTTTTAATGATGTTCCATCTAAACCTAATCTGCTGCCATTTGCTGAATTTGCTCCCTTTTCCATTGCAGGAATTGGTAGCTGGATGGCGACGGAACGAGATAAGTCTGTCATCTATGAATTTTACAGAATATGTAAATGCTGCCACATTTCCTATCCAAATATCGTACATGGGAATATCTTTAGGAAAAGGTAATGCAGCATCTTTTACACATCTTGTAAATGCCATACAACAACCTGTATATCCGTTTTTCCAAAATGCGTTATATATTTTGTTTTTACTTACATGCAGGAGCTTGAACAGCGACGGAAATAGAATATTCAGATGTTCATCTGTTACTTCTGCATTGCTGATTACACAATCATATTTCTGTAGCCATTTCATACAAGTAGCTACTTTATTAGTCTTCCATACGTCATCTTGGTCTGAAAGAAATATGTAGTCTCCTTGTGCATGATGCAGTACATTTTCAAAATTTAGGGTAGGAGAATGCTTTTGTGGACCAGGTATGACCCTTATTCTTGGATCTTGGAATGTCTTGATAATGGATAGGGTTGCATCGGTGGAGCCATCATCAGAGATAATAACTTCATCGTTGGCATTTAGTTGCTTCAATATAGAAGCAATCTGTTCGCCAATATACTTTTCACCATTATATGTAGCAATACACACAGAAATCATTTTCTTGTTATAGTTAATATCTATTTAATGAAAATATCATATTTTTTATCAATATAAGGAGTCGTGATGTCTCCTGCGTCTAAGATGGAGTGGAATAGAAATGCAGAATTATATTTTTTATTCTTGTTATTTTGCAGAGCTTTCCATTTGTTAGGATAGTTAGCTTTGTATTTGTTTGACATCCATATCCAACAGCCAGGATAATGCAATGCTTCTGCTTCTTCTCCGTGTCCGAAGATTCCTTTTTCTCCCAAACTTTCTGCATGATCAGAAAGATAGATAATAATGGCATTCCGATTTCGGAACCTGTTTCTCACTTCATTCCAAAAGAAGTCGGAATAGAGTACGGAATTGTCATAGGAGTTAAAGAATTCTTCTTTAGTGTTGGCAGATAGTACTCTGCTTTTAAGTTCTGGTTTCCAACGGGCATATTGGTGTGTATAATGTATGTTATACCACCAGTGGGAACCTATTGTATGTAAAATAAATAAGTTTCTTCTACCGAAGTTCTTATTCTGAATTTGCTTGTCTAGTAATGGTAGGATATCTTCGTCCAGCCATTGGTCGAAGATATAAACCGATTTTCCGTTATTTACGTAAATAAGCGAATCTGTTTCTTTCATGAAATAAACGTAAGTATCAATACTTTCTTGGTTGGCAATCCATGTAGTATGGAAGCCTGCTTTTTTGAAAATATCAATAAAAGATCTTTCTTTATAGGCTGCATCCAGATTCTTTGGGCATGCTCTGGTAAGCAAATATGGTACACTGGTATGCGTAAATCCATATTCTGAATAAATATGAGGCATGGATACAATGTTGCTGTCTGTCATCAGAAAAGGAGTTGTTGCTCTGTGATAGCCGTTGATTTGCATGTTTTTAGAGCGTAGGGTTTCACCTATGATGAAGACAACATCTATAGAGTCACTTTTACAGATTCCTTTCTGCTTGAAAGCCGGTCTGTTTTCTTCTATGATATTTCTGTTATCTAAATAATCATTGATGGAGAAATAGATAACGAAAGGAATGCGGCTCTTGATAGGTAAGGATATTCTTGGAATACTGATGTATAGCGTAAGCCCAATGAAGGCTAGTATAAACTGGAGCCAAGAATGGGAAAATCTGATGTATTTAATACGAATATAAATGATACCTATACATATCAATTCTGTCACAATAACAAACAGTATCAACGGAATGGTAACAACGTCCATGGTTGTTCTGAAATCGTTGGTTATAGATAAATCTATAGTTGCTGCTGTAAGTGAGATTTGAGCAGTATATCTAAAGTATGTAGCTACAGAGCAAGCTAGGGTATATATAGGATAAAGTATGGCAAAGACGTATTTATTGCTAGCTATACACCACATAAATAGGAATATTGCTATTTCTATTACCAGAAATTGTGCGATAAGGATAAATAAATCTTTCATGCCTCTGAAAGGCATATTGTAGAAGTCACCCATGGTGTATAATACTCCTGAAAGAAGAGTCAGCCCTATGAGGAATAGGACTGACTTATAAAGTTGTTTCTGTTTCATTTTCTTGTTATTTGATAATGGCTATTTTACAAACCACTCCTCTTTCTCCTTCGGAAGTAGCAGTTTCTACCATATATATGCCACTAGATACTTTTCTGCCTTTTAAGTCGCACAGGTTCCATGTGTAAGTACCTCCGATGCTTCTACCTTGGTTTACCAGAACTCCATTGCTTGTTACAATCTTTACATCAGCGTCAAATGTTAATCCTACGATTTTCACGAGTCCAGTATAATCTAGTTTTACAGGATTTGGATAGGCATAAACATCATTTTTGTTCATTTCATTGCTTGGTAGAGTAACATCACTCATATATGAACAAAGTCCTTTAGGAGTTGCAAAATATACTTTTCCGGAAGGCTCTATCAGAATGTCAAGTATTGTATTGGATAGCAGCGGAGAATTCTCAGATGTAAAGTGCTGTATCTGCGTATTGCAATCAGAACTGATGAGATATACACCATTTGATTTGGTTCCAAGCCATTTTCTGTTTCCTCCATCTATGGCTATACTTCTTGTATCTATTCCGTCTAGCAGATAATCGGCATAATTGGTACCATCGTTTCTTGGTACCTTATGCTGGGTTACTTCTTGTGCTCCCAAACGTATGTTGTCTGCCGACAAGTAAAGGGGGCCACTGCTAGTGCACATCCATATATTTCCTTCTCTATCTTCTTTTATCTTGTAAAAAAAGTTTGGAGTAATTTGAACACCATCTTCATTTATGTAGGTAGGGCCGTAAGTATGCAACGTATTTTTTATATAGTCGTATGCATATAATTGGCTTGTTTGCCAATAGTTGGATAAAAACCACATTTTATTGTTTGTTCTACTGAAGAATAGACATCTTAAATCATCATTGTATTTAATCTGTGAACAGACATCTAGGGACTTCCATTGTTGATTTTTATCAAGGGTCCAAAAACAGTTTTCTACAGAAGAATTGAATACCCATAGTGTACCTTCTTTATCATACATGAGATCTGAGACCAGAATATAGTTATCATCGTTGACACATGATAGGAATGGACTATTGTTTCTATTGTAACATTTTATGAATTCTCCATCTTGAAATTCATAAAGTCCACTCTTGGCAGCTACCATCACGTGTCCTTCTTTTGTTGGATCAAAATCCATGCTTAGCCAGTCTACGTTGCGATGACCAAGAACATCATTAGATGGTTGTTCAAATTCAGACCAGTTTTCTCCATCCCATACATGAACTTCTCCTGGGTAATTTCCATCATTCTCTTGTGCATAGAAACCACCAGTAGCATAGAGTTTTCCGTTGTGAAAGAAAAGATTGTAGAAATTGTTAGAAGCAGGTCCTTTAGGAAGTATTCCTTCTGTCTTATAAACAGGTTCATTATCCGAATCTACTGTATAATAAGTAAGTTTTCCTTCTTTGGTAGTTGTCCACCAAAAGCCTGTTCCTTTATCATATACAAGTTTCTTGTTTTCAGAAAGCTGTTTGTAACTTCCAATTTTTGTCCATTCTTTAGAATTCAGTAAATTACCAGTTAGTTTTCCTTTATATAGGCCAGCTTCTTTCGAAGCAGCATAAAGGCAGTTGTCTTCTATATAACTATAGTTAACATTAAAGCCCAACTTGTATGCATCGAGTATTTTTCCTTCTTTTGTATCTAGTTTAATAATTCCAAAAGAGAGAGATAAATAAACATTTGCCCCACTTATATTTATATGGTTTATCTGTTTATTATCTGTCATACTTTTCAGATACAAATCAGGCACATTAACTACATTTCCATTGGCATCCAACAGGTCAATATTGCCATTGGTATATGTAATTACCAATTTTTTGGTAGTCTTATTCCAAGCTATATGATTAATATCAAAGTCGGAAAGAGTGTTTGCTTTATCGTATGTCGTAACTGAACCATCTTTTATATGATAAGAAAAAAGTCCGTTAGATGCTAAGGCAAACACTAGGTTTCCTGCTGGCTCGATTTCTGTTATATCATTATAACTGGTGTATATTTCCCAACTTTCCTTATCTGTGGCCGATAAGGGAAGTACCATGAATAGTATTGTAATTAATAATGTTATTGTCTTCATTGTCTGTTATTTTAAAGCCTAATACTATATTAACTGCAAATATAACTATTTATTGTTTTTATAAACAGATACTTATAGATATTTTTGAAGTTGATGCTGGATGGGTAAAACGATGGCTTTCTTTGCTATCCATGCTGTGAGGATAATAAAAGCGAGGGATAGGATGAATTGGAATTCTTGATGTGGATTTCCTTCTCCATATCGTTTAAGAAATATACTCTGTATGATGCGAAAGCAGAGATTATGACAGAGAAATATTTCAAAACTGATGCTGCCTAGCCATAGCAAGAGTTTATTATGGAATATCCTAATAAAATAACCTTTACCTTGATCTCTTGCTGTAAAATAGAACACGGTTATGGCTGATGGTATTCAATAAATAATGGCACAGCGAATGTTCGGATTGCAATGGATTGATAGGAAATACATTGCGATAAACAGCAATACCACTCCCAAGAATGGCGAGAATCAGAATATGAAGAGGATAGAATTTGATGATACGGGAAAGGAAAAAATTTCTGTTTCCCAATACTTCTTTCTGTAGTTTTTCTCCTTTGCTTAAAGAGAGTACAAAACCACTGATAACAAAGAAAATGGCAACAGGAAACTCGCCCAAGTAATTGATTAAATCTTGGGATATGGGTAGGGTGGAATGCGAAATCACAATCATTAGGATAAGAATGAATCGCAGGGAATTGAGTGTCCTGATCATGATGCCTTTTCTTTGTTATAATGTTATTCTATTCTGTATTGAACAAGAATAAATCTTATTTCTTTTTCAAATACTCTACCAATTTAGCCACGGCTCTGGCTCTGTGGCTGATGCCGTTCTTGATTTCCTCACCCAGCTCAGCAAAACTCTGGTCATATTCTTCCGGAACGAAAATTGGGTCGTAGCCGAAGCCTTCGGTACCATGCTTCTCGGTGGCGATATAGCCGTTTACGATACCTTCGAACTGGTGAATTTTCTTGATGCTGGTGCAGCCGCAAGGACATACATCCTGCTTCTCGATGTAGCAGATAACGGTGCGGAAACGGGCCTGACGGTTTTCCTTACCATCCAGTTCTCTCAACAGCTTAGCCATGTTAGCCTCACTGTCGTGGTCGGTACCCTCGGCATAGCGGGCACTGTGAACGCCAGGGGCACCATCAAGTGCCTCTACCTCTAGACCGGTATCATCGGCAAAGCAACTTACGTGGTAATGGTCATAAACATACTGCGCCTTCTGCAAGGCATTCTCTTCCAATGTGTTGCCTGTTTCAGGAATATCCACATCGCATCCTATCTCCTTCAGCGATACTACCTCGTAGTCGCTGCCCAGGATGTCGCGAATCTCCTGGAGTTTATGCTGGTTGTTGGTTGCAAATACTATCCTTTTCATAAGTTTATAATTTATAGTTAATAGTTTATAGGGCATTCTTGCAATAGTGCTTCTTGCTATACGGCGAAGCCGCTATAAACTTTTAACTTTTAATTGTTTTAATGTCTTTATCTTTGATTTTCACCTTCATCTCATCAAATCCCTCGCCATACACACCGATGACGGAACTCTGACTTACAAAGGCATTTGGGTCGATGATCTTGACGATACGGAAGATGGTGACGCTCTCGTTCTTCTTTGCTAGGATACAGAGCACCTTCATCTCGTTGCCCGTGTACCAGCCATGGCCATCGAGAATGGTTACGCCATGATCCATCTGCATACCGATGGCATTGGCTATCTCCTGATATTTCTTGCTGAATATCATAAACTGCACACTTTCTCGCTTGGCATTCATCACATAGTCGAGTACCAGGTTTTCTATCACCATCGTACAGAGACCGAATACTACCTTTCTAACAGCGTCTATCGTGGTAAACTCTGGTTTCGCATTGAAGACGAAGAATGAACTGCCCACGATGAGGAGATCCACGAAGATGAGCACACGGCCCAGCGAGATGTTGTGATATTTGTTGACGATGGCAGCAATGATATCCGTTCCACCTGTACTTCCATTATGTAGAAAGACGATGGCGAGTGATAAACCCGTAAACAGACAGCCGATGATGAGCGACATGAAATCCTGTCCCTCTCCCAATATCTGCACCATCTTGCCATCTTCACCTATCATCCAGTCTTGCGCCAGAGCCAGGAATAGGGAGAGCATGATGATGGCATAGATGGTCTTCACCATGAACTTGAATCCCAGTATCTTCAGCGCGGCAAGCAGCAAGGCTGCATTGATGAGAAAATAAGACAAATAGATAGGTATCCCCGTGCCGTAGTAAATCACGGCTGCGATACCCGTTACGCCACCCGTTACTATCTGGTATGGAAGCAGGAAAATGGTCCATCCAAATGTGTAAAGCAAGAGTCCAAGGGTGATGTAGAAATAATCCTTGCACTCATTCTTAATTGTTTGACTGATTGCTATTTGCATAATATTTTCCTCGTATTTTTAAAGCACAGAAGGTCGCCCATTTTTAGATGAGACGACCTTCTGTATATTATCTATAAATTACTTTTTCAACACAACGTTGACGATCTTCTTTGGTACGATAATCACCTTCAACACGTTGAATCCTTCCAAGTACTTCTGGCTCTTCTCGTCTGCCAATACCTGCTTCTGGATTTCCTCGTTAGGAGTATCCACAGGGAAAGTCATCTGGAAACGAGCTTTACCGTTGAAGGAAATGGTGAGCTGCATGTCGTTCTCCTTCAGATACTGCTCATCATACTTTGGCCATGCTGCATCGCAAACGCTGCCCTGCTCGCCAAGTGCTGCCCACAACTCTTCTGCGATGTGTGGAGCGAATGGAGCGATGAGGATGACGAGATCTGTCAGGAGTTCCTTGTTGCGGCACTTCTGCTGACCGAGTTCGTTCACGGCAATCATGAAGGCTGAGATAGAAGTGTTGTAAGAGAACTTCTCGATATCCTCGCTTACCTTCTTGATGAGCTTGTGAACGCTCTTCAGGCTCTCTGGCTTCGCTGCCTCGTCGGCTGATGGAAGGAAATTGTCGGTACGGTTCTCGTAGAACAGACCCCAGAACTTCTTCAGGAAGCGGTGGCAACCGTCGATACCGTTGGTATCCCAAGGCTTGCTTGCCTCTACAGGACCCAGGAACATTTCGTAGAGACGCAGGGTATCAGCACCATACTTCTCGACAATCATATCTGGATTTACCACGTTGAACATACTCTTAGACATCTTCTCGATAGCCCATCCGCAGATGTACTTGCCATCTTCCAGGATGAACTCAGCGTTCTGATACTCAGGGCGCCAAGCCTTGAATGCCTCGATATCCAAAACATCGTTGCTTACGATGTTTACATCTACGTGGATAGGAGTTACGTCGTAATCCTTCTTCAGATTCAAGCTTACGAATACAGGAGCTTTGTCGTGGTCATCGCTGTTGATGCGGTAAACGAAGTTAGAACGGCCCTGAATCATGCCCTGGTTCACCAGCTTCTGGAATGGCTCTTCCTTGCAGCTTACGCCGAGGTCGAACAGGAACTTGTTCCAGAAACGGGAATAAATCAGGTGACCGGTAGCATGCTCGCAACCACCTACGTAGAGGTCTACATTCTGCCAGTACTCATCAGCCTCCTTGCTTACGAGTGCCTCATCGTTGTGAGGATCCATATAGCGCAGGTAGTAAGCAGATGAACCTGCGAAACCTGGCATAGTGTTGAGCTCCAGTGGGAATACGGTCTTGTTGTCTACGAGGCTCTTGTCAACCACCTCTTTCTTCTCGGCATCCCAAGCCCACTTCTTGGCTCTGCCCAATGGTGGCTCGCCAGTTTCTGTTGGCTTATAGGTCTCAATCTCAGGCAATTCGAGTGGCAGGCACTCCTCTGGAACCATCTGTGGCATTCCGTCCTTGTAATATACAGGGAATGGCTCGCCCCAGTAGCGCTGACGAGAGAAGATGGCGTCGCGGAGACGATAGTTTACCTTTACTCGGCCGATGCCCTTCTCGGTAACAAATTTCTTGGTAGCTGCGATAGCCTCCTTCACGGTGAGTCTGTTCAGAGAGAAACCATCCATGCTGCTCTTGCCTGCTACAGGTGAGTTGGTTACGATGCCTTCTTTGGCATCGAAGCTCTCCTCTGAAACATCAGCACCCTCGATAAGAGGAATGATAGGCAGGTTGAAGTGCTTGGCGAAGGCGTAGTCACGGCTATCGTGAGCAGGCACAGCCATGATGGCACCTGTACCATATCCAGCCAATACATATTCTGAAATCCATACAGGGATTGCCTCGCCGGTGAATGGGTTGATGGCATAACTTCCTGAGAATACACCGGTTACGCTGTGGTTAGCCATACGGTCAAGCTCGGTACGCTTCTTCACGTAGTCGAGATATTTCTCCACCTCTTCCTTCTGCTCGGCAGTAGTTACCTGCTGAACATATTCGCTCTCTGGAGCCAGAACCATGAAGGTTACACCAAACATAGTATCGGCACGTGTGGTGAAGATGGTAAACTTCACGTCGCTGTCCTTTACAGAGAATACTACCTCTGTACCCTCAGAACGGCCAATCCAGTTCTTCTGGGTTTCCTTGATACTGTCGCTCCACTGGATGGTCTCCAAACCATCGAGCAGACGCTGAGAGTAAGCAGATGTTCTTAGGCACCACTGCTGCATCTTCTTCTGGATGACAGGATAACCGCCACGCTCACTTACGCCGTTTACCACCTCGTCGTTGGCAAGCACAGTACCCAGGCCTGGGCACCAGTTAACCATTGTTTCACCGAGGTAAGCGATGCGGTAGTTCATCAGGATCTGCTGCTTCTTCACGTCGTCGTAGCTGTTCCACTCCTCGGCAGTGAAGTCAATCTGCTCGTTCTGAGCCACGTTCAAGTCAGCAGAACCCTTCTCCTCGAAGCGCTTGATGAGCTTTTCGATAGGCTGAGCCTTCTGGCAGCCGTTGCAGAAGAATGAGTTGAACATCTTCTGGAAAGCCCACTGAGTCCAATGGTAATACTTAGGGTCGCAGGTACGAACCTCGCGGTCCCAGTCGAAAGAGAAGCCGATTTTGTCGAGCTGCTCACGATAGCGGTTGATGTTGGCTACGGTAGTAACCTCTGGGTGCTGACCAGTCTGGATAGCATACTGCTCTGCAGGCAATCCGTAAGCATCGTAACCCATAGGGTTCAGTACGTTAAATCCGTTCAAACGCTTGTAGCGTGCATAGATATCGCTAGCGATATAACCAAGTGGGTGACCTACGTGCAAACCAGCTCCTGATGGATAAGGGAACATGTTGAGCACATAGAATTTCTTCTTGTTTTCATCCTCTGTCACCTTGTAGGTCTTGTTCTCGACCCATTTCTGGTGCCATTTCTTCTCGATTTCTCTGAAGTTGTATTCCATTGTTTTATCTAATAATTATGTTTCTTTTCTTAAATATAATAAGGTATAACCCTATTCAAGGTGCAAAATTACATTTATTTTGGCACATAACAAAATAAAATGCAAGTTTTTTATGAATTTAATGTCTTAGCATGCACACACTTCATGTTCTTTTCCAGCTGGGCGGTAGAGCTGGCTCCTACCAATACGCTGGTTACACCTTTCTGCTGCAATATCCAGGCAAGTGCCATTTCGGCGAGTGTTTCGTCTCTTTCTCCTGCTTCTGCGTTCCATTTCTTGAGCTGTTCCAGCAGTTCTGGAGTTAAAGCAGAGTGTTTCAGAAAATGCTCTTTTGCCATACGGCTGTCTGCCGGTATTCCGTTGAGATATCGGTCGGTGAGAAGTCCCTGTGCCAGAGGTGAGAATGAGATGAAACCGATGCCGTTTTCTGCACAATAATCTAAGGTTCCATTCTCTTGTGGCGCATGGTCGAGCATGTTGAGTCTGTCCTGAAAAATGAGCAGCGGACAGTCGCGCTCCTTCAGATATTGGTCAGCAAACTTCAGGGCTTCCAGTGGCCAGCGGCTGATGCCGAGATAAAGAGCCTTACCTTGCTTCACGATGTCTACCATGGCTTGAAGGGTTTCTTCGAGCGGTGTGTTCGGATCGTAGCGGTGGCTGTAGAAGAGGTCAACATACTCGAGATTCATTCTCTTGAGACTCTGATTCAGGCTGGCCATCAGATACTTACGGGAACCCCAGTTGCCGTAAGGACCTTCCCACATATCATAACCTGCTTTGGTTGAGATAAAGAGTTCATCGCGATAGGGCTTGAAATCATCTTTCATCAGTCTGCCCATCGTTTCCTCTGCACTACCGTATGGAGGTCCATAGTTGTTAGCCAGGTCGAAGTGGGTGATACCATGGTCGAAGGCATAGTGAGTGATGGCACGACTTCTTTCGTAAGGATCTACCTCTCCGAAGTTGTGCCAGAATCCCAAACTTATTTTAGGCAGCAAGATACCACTCTTGCCGCATCTCTTGTAGAGCGCTTCTGCATCGCTATAGCGATTGGCGTCAGCATGATAAATACCTTTAATGTCCATTATTCCTTATATTTTTTATTACGGCGAAGAACCAGAAACTCTTCACTCTTCACCTTTCCTTTGTAAATGCCTATAAACAAGGCATTTGGCGTGGTGAAGAGTTTTTGTTCACTCTTCACCCACTCTTCACCACTCTTCACAGGTATGTGGTTAGGAGCCTGCCGGCTCTTCCTTTTCTACATCGCAAAGGTAATAAAAATATTCAATATAATCGTTGTATTGAATAAAAATTATTTTTTTTTCGATATAGATAAGTGGGGATGTAGTAAAGGTCGATTGGTTATGGAAAAACATTCATTGGCTTGCCAATTAAATAAACAATTCATCCATCGTAATCTGTTTCTGTACGATGTCGCTATGTTTGTTCT
>ULSP01009672.1_pt1 | contig 17464 bp, 8 predicted proteins | sample 1956811 | NCBI WGS metagenome assembly ULSP01 (sample SAMEA4835711, study PRJEB28245) | human gut metagenome | biome: gut microbiome; material: fecal sample | place: Denmark | collected 2008
TCACCGTCAGCCGCTGCTCCTTCAGGTCAATGTCCTGCCAGGTCAGGCTGCAAGCCTCGCCAATGCGAAGTCCGGTGTAGTACGCGATCTGGATGGGCAGAAGGGCGGGATTTTTCTTTTTGGACAGCATCTCATTCAATTCAAGAAACTGTTTGTAGGAGATCGTCGGAATAATTGGAACATCCTCATCCGTTCCGTCCCCCGAAAACAGGTCATAATCCTCCGTCCTCTTGCGGTACACGATATACTGCATGGGATTGAAGGAGAGGTACTGCTTCGGGAACACCGCGAAGCGGAACGCACCTTGCAGCACAGCGGAGTATTGCCGCATGGAGCCGCTGCTCAGCGCTTTCCTCACCGTGCCGTCCGGCCATTCACCGCCAAGGCTCAGCAGGTCCAGATAGCTTTGCAGATGATCCGGTGTGATCTTCTTCAGCTTACGGTCGGCGATGGGGTGCTTCTTGATGCGTCTGGCTGTGTCGATGTAGGCGGCCACCGTGCCGTTGCTCAGAGAACCGGGCTTCAGTTCCTCCTCAATCCACTTGTCCAGCAGCCCTGCAAGGGTTAGATTTTCGGATTTTGCTACGAATTGCTTTTCTTCATAATCCGCCATGGCCTTGCGGAGCATGGCTTCCGTTTCGCTCTTGCTCTCGGAGCCGGGAAACTCCCTCTGGACGCTGTTGCCGCTGGCATCCTCTACGTAGAACCGATAGTACCACTTCTTTCCCTTTTTTCTTACAGAACCTTTTGCCATAGTGCTTCTCCTCTCATAGCGGCAAACGGAGCTGTTATGATGTGTTGTCTGCTATTATAGCAGACAACACATGAACCGGCAAATAAAAAGCTCCGCACTGTCCTGTCCTTCATCTGACCGCACGGACCTGTTCCCGCACCAGAAGATCTGCACCCTGGTTGGCTTCCATGAACTTATGAATGACATCTATGCGGATGATGTATCTGCGTCCAATCCGCAGTACGGGAATCTTCTCCCATTCCACGAGCTTCCGCATGGTGTTTCTGCCAATGCCTGTATAGTCTGCGGCTTCTTCAATCGTTAAGCCGATTTTATCTGTCATGGGGATACCTCCCAAAATAGTAAAAATTATAGGTTGTTATTATCTCGCTATAAATGATGGCAAAACCGGATGGCCGCTGGCAGCAGCCCACGGGAGTCTCACCCCGGCCCATGCTGATGGGTGCGCCGCGCAATGCTTTGAGGGCGTTCAACGCGGGAGTATCGTTAGCTGAACGGAGGTCATGGCCATCTGTGATGCCACACACAGATGCAAACTGGCTGAATCGCTCGCCCAAATCCTCCTTTCCGTGCGGATCATGGCGCGCCATTTGCTGGGCTTTGCTCCGTTCAGGTTCGTTATCCGGTTGCCTATGAAATTTTCAAGGTACAGCAGATCCGCGCTTTCAGGCGCGTGTGATATTTGGCTGTGGATCAGCCGGGAAAGGCTCCTATCGGGTGATAAGAACCTTTCCTCGCGGATGCACGAATGGCCCGTTGCAGAAGCGTGGAAAGGGGGACACGCTCCTGCACGGGCTACTATGGGTTTTAGGCTGTTTTGTTTATCTTGAAGTCAAGAATCTTGGTAATCAGCTTGGTTCGCATCCTGCATACCTTTTCTTCATCGAGGCAAAGGTGCGGAACACCGTTTTCGTCATACAGGGTTCTGGTTGCCAGAGCCGCAATATAACGCTCATAGTGCTTCAGCACAGCATTGATCGCGTCCACATTGCCGGACGCTGCCGCTTCGATGGTCGAGTAAGGCAGCAGAGATGCAGCGGCATTACTCAGATTGCGCGCCATCTTCAGTAACCTCCATTTCTTTTTTCAATTCCTTGAGGGACTGAGCGCGCTTGTATTGCACGGTACGGCGTACCATGTCCAGCTTGTCCGCGATTTCCTGATCGGTCATATCAAGGAAATACGCAAGCAGAACAATGTCACGCTTATTATCCGGCAGCACCGTCAGGGCGTTGGCGAGATCTTCGTTTTCGATTGCCACATCATAGCCCTGCACATGAAAATGCGTCTGCTCGGACGGATACTCGTCCAGCACATACATTTGGCGCTCCTGCTCCTCTGACAGCTGCGAAAGGGATACCTCATGGTTGGAACGCCACGCAATATGACGCTCATAATCGCGGGCTTCTTCGCGCAGAACCTTCCTGCAAAAGCTGTCGAACTGATGTCTAACGGTTTTCTTTTGGGATGGTGTCAGCTCCAAGAGTCGTTCACCTCCTCTCATGCACCGAGAGGTCGGCTTTCTTCCCCTTTCGCTTCTATCCCGAATGGAAGGTGCGGTTTTGGCAAAGTTTCGGCAAAAATTTTCAAAAAAATTTTCCAACGGCATAATGAGCCGATGGAAAAAGAAAATATGGTACTTTGAGCAACACAAAGCGGTGTTCAGTCATTACACATCCAGATAGTTTTCTTAGCGGCATAACATGACCAGGACAATCATTTCCTTAACTGAATCAGTCGCCGTTACTCCATGTCGCTTGCGCGCTGATCCGTCGATGCTTGAAATGTCCGAACAAACGGCTTTGTTGTAAAAAAATAAAATCTGTGCTAAAATCTATCTGATCTCCGGGAGGTGATGAGCGATGTATACAGTGGCGGTCTGCGAAGATCAAAAGGATACGAGGGAGGAAGCGGCGGCACTGTGCGGCGAAGTCCTCACCGACCTGGAAATCGAACATCATATCGCTGCATTTTCCTCGGCAGAGGAACTGGAAACGCAGCTGCTGACCGGCGACCGGTTTGACCTGCTTTGCCTGGACATTCTCATGGACGGCGAGAGCGGCATGGAGCTTGCGAAAAAGCTGCGCATGACAGATGACCGTACCAGTATTCTGTTCCTCACAGGTAGTTCGGAGTATCTGAAAGACGGCTACGAGGTCCGACCGATTCAGTATCTGTTCAAGCCGGTATCGAAAGCGGAACTGAAACGAGCCATTGAAACCGACCTGCGGCTCCATCACCGACCGAAAACCTTTTCCATTAAGGTGGGCGGGCGCATGGCGGTGCTGCCGCTGGAAGACATTCGCTATGTGGAGAGCCGCGACCACGGGAGCCTGTTTCATATGGAAAGCGGGGAGCAGTTTTACCCTCTGAGCCTGACCGAAATCGAGGGAAATCTACCGGCAGAGCAGTTCTGCCGCTGCCACAACAGCTTTCTTGTGAATCTGGCGTGTGTGCGGGAAGTCAGCAGCCGCACTGTTTCCCTTGAACATTTGAAACTGCCCATCGGGCGGAAGTATGCCGAACGATTCAGGGAACAGTTTGTGCGATATCTGAATGAGCGATGAAAAAACGGACGTATGGGAAGTCTCCCCATGCGTCCGTTTTTTTGTTTTAAGGCAGCTTGAGGGCGGTCATGACTGTGAAACGCTCCGCATTGTAGCTGACGGAAAGGGTGCTGCCGTATTTGGCAGCAATCCTGCGCATTTGAATTAGTCCGTAGCCGTGGTCGGCAGATGCAGTCTTTGTGGTCAGCAAATTGTTCTCCTCGTCGAGGGCAACCACACCGCTGAATGTGTTCTCGCAGCGGATGGCAAGATAGCCTTGGCGAATTTGCAAGGAACAACGAATTTCCCGCGGCTTGCCCGATGGTGTTCCGGCTGCGCCCTCCGCGGCATTGTCCAGCAGGTTGAAGAGAAAGCTGCACAAGTCATCCTCATCAATAGACAGCTCGGCAGGCAACGGAGCCGTTGCATGGAAGGCAGCGCCAATCTCTTTCGCCTTGGCTACATAGCGCTGCAAAACGGTGTTGACAATGAAGTTCGCCGTATAATGGAGGGGTGAAAGCTGCTCCAACTGGTCATCCAACTGCGCAAGATATTCCGTCAAACCTTCGGTATCCCCCTTGCGCTGCAAGAGCGACAGCACGGAGATGTGGTTTTTCCACTCGTGGCGGAAGGCCGATACATTCCGAAGGGATTCTTGGGCTTGCTTGTATTGCTCCTGTGCCTGTTGGCTGCGGCTTTGCAGGGCTATCATCTGCCGCTGGCGGGAGAAGGCGGTGCGGATGAACTCCGCCACCACCTGCACTGCACAGAGCAGACCGGTCACAGCGCACAGTAGGGTATACAGCGCTTTCGGATTGCCGTAGAGCAGGGAGGTGATGGGATTGCTCAGTGGATAGAGATATTCCACGCCCACGAACCGGCTGACGCACCATGCGGCAAACAGCGCGCCTGCGGCGCAGGAGAGGCAAAGGCTTGTCCGGCGGAGCATCCGTTCATGAGAGAGCAGCATCAAAAGAACCGCCAGCAGGAACAGGCCAAAGCCAAGCCAGTCCATCAGCCTGCCGTGAAACAGTGTGACCGACGTAAAGCACCGCAGGGCCGAGCACAAAATGTGCGCCGCCGCTCCGATCAACAATATTCGGCGCTTCCAACCGTGCAGGGAAATGGCCAGAAAGCAGAACAGCAGGTCAATATAAATGAGACAGAGCCAGGCGGTCAAACTGCCCGTTGTATCCAATCCGGCAGAAAGCGCGAAGAATGAGCCGCACGCCACAGGCACCGCCGCCAGTAGAAAATAGCCGCTCAGCGGCAGCAGTTTCCACAGATACGGCCCCGTCTGGGCGCTGAAAAGGAAAACCAGCAGCAGGAAAAGCGCCAGTATGACCTGTGCTGTGATGGCTGCCATGGGCCAGACAATGCTGGAAACAGCGGTCACAGAGTCGGAAAAGCGACTGACCAGAGATGGGAAAGCAGGGTAAAGTAAACCGTTGAGGGCTGTGCCGTAGGTGACGATCCGCAGCGTCTTCCCGGCGCAGTCTATAGGAAGCGGGATGCGCAGATCGTCATAGGAAATGCTGCTGAAATCCACATCTTCCAAAAAGGCATCCGCACGGTTTTCTTCGTTCGGAAAGTCAGTGTAGAGCAGTTCACCATCCAGAAACACCTGTATCCCCGCACCAAAGCCAAAAAATTGCAGCAGATCCCGTTGACCAGGTTCCTCCATGACCCGCTCCGCCGCCACCGGGCTGTCTCCGTCCACCGGAATTCCATCCAGATAGCCGCCGAAGCCAAATACAGGTTCTACCGGACCGCTTTCTGTCTCAAAGGTCCAACCGTTCCGGTTCGTCTGTGTGCAGTTCAAAAGAAGCGATGTCTGCATCCTGTCCGGCTGAGACAGGCGGAACAGGCAGAAGACCGCTGCAGCGGCAGCAAGGATCAACAGAGTGGCTGCGGGCCAGATCTTTCTGTGCTGAGGCTCCATGATACCGCCTCCTTTCCTGTTTGCCATTGTAACAAAGTGTGTTCCTCTGCACAAGCGGCAAAGGCCCCTTTTTCCTAAACGACACGAATTTGCCCCTAAACAACACAACACAGCACGGTATGGGAATGGTAAAATAAAAGTGTAACATCATGCTGTGGAGGGGCTTGCGTGCAAAACTCTCTCAGGCGTGCGCCTGAGAGGGGGGGCGTACTTTCCGCGCATCCAATTAAAAAATGAGGAGGGGTATCGGATGAGGAGAAAATGGAACCGGTTTGTGGCCGGACTGCTGAGTATCATCATGCTGGTAACGATGCTGCCCATGGAGGTACTTGCCGCAGGCAACGGCGGCAAGGCGGAGCAGCCCAGCCAGACAATGCCGTTTCAGGATGTAAAGTCCTCGGACTGGTGTGCCAAGGCTGTGGAGTACGTCTATTCCCACGGTATATTCAACGGCACCTCAACTGCCACATTTAGTCCCAGCGGCACCATGACCCGGGGGATGTTTGTCACGGTGCTTGGGCGTATGGCTGGTGTAAATCCAGATGATTACAGTGGAGAGACGCCGTTTTCTGATGTGCCGCAGACGATGTACTACGCCCCCTATGTGCAGTGGGCGGCAAAGTACGGCATCACAGTAGGCACAGGTGACGGAAAATTCTCTCCCGATGCGTTCATCAACCGGGCACAGATGGCAGCATTCTTCGTGCGGTATTTTGAAGCGTTCCAAGTGGACTATGCGACCGACGCGAATGTCACCACTACGCCTGCGGATCTGGAGCGTACCCCCGCCTACGCACAGGATGCTGTGCTGAAGCTCTGGAAACAGGGACTTTTGAACGGTGACGGCACACGCTTTGCCCCCGAAGGCAATGCTACCCGCGCCCAGATGGCGATGCTGTGTATGCGTGCGGACGAGGCGGTGGAGATTTGGTATTCAGCACCTGGCATCGTGGGGCGTAAATCGGGTGAGACACCACGGAAGGAAGATCAGAGCAAGCCGAATAGCGGCAGCAATTCCTCCGGCAGCAGTTCCTCTGGTAGCAGTTCCTCTGGCGGCAGCTCTGGTGGAAACGGTTCTGGCAGCACAGCTCATACCATCACGCTGTATCTGCCCGATGGAACGACTTCTACCTTTACACAGACAACTTCTGCACTTTCCCTTGCCAATCTTCCCACGCCTTCGGCAGCGGGGAAAGCCTTCGTCGGCTGGTATTATGATAAAAGCTATAACAAGGCCGTTGCCGACGGTGATCCGCTCAGCGAAAATCTGTCCCTTTACGCAAAGATGGTGGTCTACGATGCGATCGAGGGCGTGGAAACACCGACTTACGCCGGAGCGACAGATGTAGAGACAAACTTTGAAATCATCATCAAAAGCAATTCTTCCGAGACCGATTTGACGGACAAAATCAAGATGATCGGCACGGAGCAGCCCACCAGCGAAGTAGACGCGGACGGCAATACGATCCTCGTTGTCGGCAGCGTCAGGAACAATAACGATGGCACCTACACCGCTGCGCCGCCCACAGACGGATGGGCAGAGGGCGGCACTTATAAGGTGGTACTGGAGGATAACAGTCTGTACTTTAACGGCGAAGCGCCTTCCGTGCGGGAATACCACTTCACCGTGGAAGCGGGCGATCCGGTGCTGAACTGGCATCTCAGAGAGGAAGTTAAATCCATCCCGGCAACCGCCATCGGCAATGCCACCCAGAACGGCAAACGGGTCAAGGCACTCAGCATGCCGGTCGCTGCTCTTGGTAGCGGCGGCACAGCCATGGATGCTGTCTCCGACAGCACAGGTACTTTTGTTTATAATGGCGACTTGGCAGTCGGTGACACCGTGGCCATTTATGAGGGCACCGAGCCTGAAAAGCGTGTGGCAGTCGGAACCACCGATGCCAACACCGGCGATGTTTCCTATGTGAAAATCACTGGGGTCAACAAGACAACCAATACCTATTCCTATCAGTCCGCCGCGGTGGAGGATGTTCTGTTCGTTCCCGATGTGCTGCCGGTGAAGGCAAGCCGTAAAACGGCTAAGGAAGAGAACCCGTCCAACGACTATACCATCCTCGTTCCCGTGGAGGAGCTGACCTTTACCGCTGCATCGGGTGTGGAAAATCTGGACGAAAATACCACCGTTGATGTGGGGGATTTCCTTGCGTTTTATACGGGCGAAAGCTATACAATCGAAACCGCAGCATCCGATGGCTACGGCCGCATCACAGCTGTGGACTATACCACGGATGAACTCGGTTCTGACTATTATCAACTCACCTATACCGATGCCACTAAAGATGATGTGCTCTCCTCCATGGACGTGGACACCACCGACCCCATCAGCGGCGATGCAATGCTGAATGGTGTTGACACCGAGAAATTAGAGAAGCAGATCGCCCGGCAAGCCATAGAAAGCGGCTTTGCCCAGACTGTAGCGGACCGCATTTCCGGGGCGATAGACGAGATGGATCTGAGCGGCCTGACGGCAGGTGATGAGATCGACCTGCGTTCCATCGACATCGACCCGGAGGGCACTCTCGGTATTTCTACCCTATCCTTGAATGATGCAAGAGGCTCCGGCGCTGTCTCACCGGCGAGGGCAAATGCCAACGGCGGGGGCAAGACCAGTGTTAAGGTCAAAAGCGCTCAGATTACAAAGAAACTGCAAAACTTTACGGATGCGTCCGGAAACCCGCTGTCCGGCGTGCGTCTGGAACTGCAACTGGAGGTCACGAAGGAAATCCAGAAGGACGGCGGCGACATTGTCATCACCGTCACACCTACCTTTATTCAGGAGCTGAAACTGGATCTGAGCACCCACGGCAAGCTTGTTTGGAAACACAAGTTCATTTTCTACTGGATCAGCGATGTGTATCTGGAGGCTGGTCTGAATGTTTATACCTACACCGCCATCAACCTCGACGCCACCGTTGTTTCTCAGGGCGAAAAGGACACCGTGACGAAGGTGAAGGACTTGGTGAACAAACTGGGAAAGAAACTGGATGCTTTGGAGGGCAAGGACACCGGCGGCGAGCGAGAAGAAATTGATACTTCCAAGCTCAGCTTGCAGGAGCTGTACAACAGTATGCTGGAGTTGGACAGCGACTGGGTGGAATTGTACCGCAAACAGATTTTCAGTATGAAAAAGACCGTCGCAAAGATCATCAAGTTTGAGCTTACGGTAGACTTTGTGGTCGAGTTGAACATCCGAATGGCCATGGGTATGAACTTCAACTATACCAATGCCAAGCGATATGTGTTCGGCGTTTACATCTTTAAGCACAGGACCACCACCCGCACCTACAATCTTGTGAACGAGCAGTACAATCTGCGCCTGTACGCGATGGGTGCGGTGGGTCTGCGAGCCGGTGTGGAGATATGGCCGAGCGTCAGTCTCATATCGAGGAAGGTGGCCACGGTGGGCATTGTGGCCAAATTGGGCGCGTACTTAAAAGGCTACGGGTATGTGCTGTATGCGCTCCACTATGAGGCGGGGAAACCCAAAACCTCCAATGCCTCGGGCGCGCTGTATGTGGAAGTCGGCATGTTCATGGACATCAGCGCCAACCTCTCCGCGTTTAAGGGCAAGGTTTCGTGGACACCGGAGATATACACCGATGAAACGCCACTGTGGTCGGCGGGCAGCACCCATGCCATCACGGCATTTAAGATGGAAAATGCGGACGGCGAGGAAGACACACCGACGGTTTATCTGAAAAACGGCGGCCTTGATGTCGTTTTGCCTCAATCGGTGCAAGCGCTGACCGGATTTGACCTCACAACGGGCAACGACCGCACCGAGACGTATGATTGGAACAAGTTTGACATCAGCTTTGACGATCCCCGCTTTACTACCTATCACACCGGCCCCGACAGCGGCAATTATAGTCAGCAGTATGTGAAACTGAATCTCTCCGACTGGCAGAACTGCAACGAGCCGGAGATCGACTGCGTGATGACGCTCACCTACAAAGGCTCCGATCTGAGCTTTTCCACCACCCCGGTGCAGCTCAAGGTCAAGGTCCATTGGGACCGCCTGAAGGACGGCTATCCCATCCACGAGCTGAGCAGCACCGGCGGTTACATCGGTTGGGAGCAGCGGAAATTCGACGAGCCGCTCAATCTGAAAACGCCCGACCGCACCGGCTATGAGTTTACGGGCTGGACGTATTATCTGCTGAAAAACGAGAGCAACATCTTCTCTTATACCGAGGCAGATCGGTATGACGGCACCACCATGCCGGAGAGTGCATTGGTAGCGGTGGCAATGTTTGAGCCCCAGACCGTTCCGTACACCCTCAATTTCTATCTGCAAAACGAGGACGGAACCTATCCCGAAACGCCGACCGAGAGCGTGGTTTATCGTGGCACCGCCGACGAGTACATCGCGCCGGATAAGACTAAGACCCTTGTGCCGGACAAAATCGGCTACCGCCATCCCGGCTATGCGGGCATCCACATCCGTCCGGACGGAACGGGCGGGCAGAACTACTATTACAGCCGCACGCCCTACACGCTTACATTAAGAAACGATGGTCAGGTAAGCACTGTGCCCTATCGCTATGGCGATCAACTTGACAAGCTGAACGATGCCCCCACCCGTCTTGGCTATACCTTTGGCGGTTGGTATACGGACAAAAACTACCAAAACGAGTTTACCGCAACGACCATGCCTGCCAAGGACCTTACCCTCTTTGCCAAGTGGGTGCCGGTCGATATCAACTATTTCCTTGTGCTCCGGAAGGAGGGCGCAGACGGCAAGTGGTCGCAAACGACCGTGTCTCACACCGGAAAAACGGACGAACCAGTTACCATCAATCCGGCGGAGTTCCTTACAGAGCCGGAGAAAGACATCTATACCATTCCTGAAACGGTGCAGTACACCGTCAACGCAGAGGACGGCGGAACGGTTTCCATCAGCTATGCCCGCAAGCGGTACAGCCTGACTTATAACTTGAACGCCGAGGACGCAGCATGGGTTTCGAACCCCGGTGTTAAATCCTATCGTCTGGGCGCTGCGCTCAACCTCCTGACGCAAAGCTATGTGACGAGAGCGGGTTACACCTTTGATGGTTGGTACACGGATGCAGACTGCACGACTGCGGTTACTGAGATCACCATGCCCAACCACGATGTCACCCTCTACGCCAAGTGGACAGCGCAGGGCGGTATCTCCTACACCGTGGAGCATTATCAGCAGAATGTGACGGACGATGACTATACCCTTGCGGACAAAGAATCCAAGACCGGCGCTACGGGTCAGCTTACCGCCGCCGAAAGTAAGTCCTACCCCGGATTTACCGCACCGCAGAGTATTACGCAGCAGACCGTCAAGGGCGACGGCAGCACGGTGGTCAAGGTGTATTACACCCGTAACGAGTATACGCTGACCTATGACCTGAACGGCAGCGATGCCGCTTGGACAGACAGTGAAACCGCCAACTCCCGCACATATCGTTTTGGCGCGGCTGTGACTCACCCGGGCGCCAATGACCTGAGCCGAGCGGGTTACGCCTTTGGCGGCTGGTACACGGATGCGGGCTGTACGACTGAGTTCACCGCAGCCACCATGCCTGCGGAGAACACCACCCTGTATGCCAAGTGGAACGCTGGGGAGGTCAACTACACTGTAAACTACTATCTGCAAAACGTGGACGGCATGACCTATTCGGATACGCCCTCTGAAACTGTGAGCGGTTCCGGCGTGACCGGTCAGACGGTGAATGTGCAAAAGTCTTTCGAGGGATTTGAACCGAAAGCTGATTCGTCCACCTCAATCACCCTCAAAGCCGACAGCGCGCAGAATGTGGTGAATCGCTACTATACCCGTAACCGGTACACACTGAGTTTCAACCTGGGCGACGGAGTAATTCTGGACGAGGGTAGTGCCCCTGCCGGCGGAGACACCTACTACGGCACGGAAATTTCTGTGGACATGACGAATGCCAAGCGCACCGGCTATACTTTCGTCGGCTGGTACGAAGATGAAGCATGTCAGACTGAATGGAGCGGCACGACCATGCCCGCCCGTGACCTCACGCTCTATGCCAAGTGGGATGTTATGACCTATTTCCTCCGCTTCGACTGGGACGGCAATGTGCCGCTGAGAGATAGGCTGCTTAATAATGGCGGCAAGCTGCTCACGGCTGAGTACGATGAGGCGAATTATGTGTATATCAACGCCAACGACCACGGCATTCCCTATATTGATGTAACTGTGGAGTACAATCAGGTCTTTACTCTGCCCACTGGTATCCCCGGCGCCGAATATTTCGGCTATTATAAGGAAGAGCTGAACCAATGGGGGAATCCTACCGAGACTTTTGTAAAAGTGGAAGATACCAAACTAACCCAAATGGCCGCAGAACAGGGAGCCATCGTCAAGGTCGGTGTCCAATGGAAATCCGAAACTGATAACAATGGCACAGAGCTGCTCTATAATGCCAACGATTTTCTGACTAAGGTCGTGCAGGATTACTCCTATGAGGCTGCAAGTTACGCACTGGGCGTTGATTTGGATCTCTGTAATGTGAATATGACGTTCAATGGAGACATTGTCGGCGGTATCACATTCGATGGAAACAATCACACGATCTACCATGTGAAACGCGGCGAGACGATTGACAAATATGCCGAAGGCAGCATCTACGGTTACGGAGATAACGTGACGGTGAAAAATCTGACCATCGACGGCATGACAATCGACTACACTGCCCAACCCATTGCCGGCGGCAACTACTATCAGGCTTTCGGCGCTCTGGCGGGTTTTGTGGGCGACGGGTTCACGGCGGAAAACGTGACGGTCAAAAATGTGACCATGAATCTGAACCTGCTTGGCGAGGAAGGGAATGCTTATATCTCCGCCCACCTGCTGCCTGCGGAGTGCATCGGCGGACTTATCGGCTATGCCAAGGGCACCGTGACTTTGACTGGCTGCAAGGTGGAGGATATGACCGTCAATGTCACCGATAAGAATGACAGCGGCGGAACGCAGTTCCTGATCGGCGGACTCATCGGCTATGCGGATGCGCTCTACACGCAGATCCCGGGCGAGAACGAGTATTCTTCTTCCAATGATTACAATGGTGACGGCAGCGTGACCATCACCGGCTGCGCGGTATCGGGTATGACGGTCGACAAGAATGGTGCAACAGGTGCGACAGTCGGCGGTCTCCTCGGCGGCATCGGAAAGCACGTTGTTTCGAAAACCGGAGCAGCATACTCCGTGACAACCACTATTGATGAGGTCAGCGCGTTCCCCGAAGGATTTGAAAGCATCGGCAAAGAACTCGCAATGAACGATTCCACCGCCAGCAATTCCGCGGCGCGGTCGCTCGATGCCATGCCCGCTGCTGCTTTCGAGGATGAGTCCGACGAGGAAAACACTGCGGCTTGAACCACGCATCACGAACGCACGATCACACAGAGGAGGGCAGGCAAGCGTACAATCACTTTACCTACCGCACCTACAAGAAAGATGGAGAAGCCTGCACAGGCCACTACATCCGGGAGTACGTTCTGAATGAGATCGTACTGGAGGACCTGCACCGGGTGACGAGTGCGGCGTGGGAACATCCGGAAAAGTTCGCCGCCTACATTGGCAGCAAGCAATCCGCCGAGCTTCAGCGGGAGATCCGCAGGCAGGAGAAGAAACTGGCAGCCATACGGAAGCGGAAAGCTGAACTGGACGCGATTTTCAAAAAGCTGTATGAGGACAGTGTGCTGGGCCGCATTACAACAGAGCAGTTCCAGATGCTGTCTGGCAGTTACACGGAAGAACAGAACCTCATCACTGTCGGCATCTCACAGAAAGAGGACGAGATCCAGCGCCTGCGGGAAACGGCGATTGGAACGGACAGCTTCCTCGACAAGGCGAAGCGGTATACGGATATCACGGAGCTGACGCCGGAACTGCTGCGGCTGTTTATTGAGAAGGTCGTGGTTCACGAGAAAGAGGTAAAGTGGTCTAAGCACGCGCCGCAGACCGTGGAGATCCACTACAACGGCATTGGCTATGTCGGCAGCGGCCAGCTGGATGTGGAAGAAACGATGGAAGCACCGGACCCCCTACAAACCCAGGAAACGGAAGAACCCCGGCAGGCATCGTAGATACGATGACCTGCCGGGGTATCCCAGGAATCACTTGTTACCCCTGTCAGGGGGGAACAAAAGGTAAAACTTTTTTACTCTGCGTAGTACCTCGGTCTACTGATAGATGTAAAGCCCTCCAGACCAGTAACGACCACATTGTTATAGCCGCTGGCGCAGTGGATGATCAGCAGCTCTCCGTTTGCGTCCCTGCCGCCAACGATGCCCACATGGGAATTATCCGGGTAGAACACCAAGTCACCGGGCTGTGCGTCCGCCCACGAAATATCGACACAGTATGAGTGCTGCATAGTAGCCCCTCCACCATGGCCGATGACATAGCTGCCGCCGGACTGATTGTAAAACACCCAATCCACAAAACCGCTGCAATCCAGTCCGTAGGGGCGGTAAGTTCCGGTGGTGGAGCTGCCTGCCGCAGTGACCTGCCGCACTTCGCCCCATCGGGCGTCCCAGCCGATCACGAGGCTCTTTCCTCCCCAGAAGTAATTCACCTTGCCGACAAGAGAACAGGCGGTGCGTACCACCGCTTCGCGCTCCGGCGACAGATCTTCCGGCAGATTGCGGAGCAGCGCCGCCGTATCCCCGCTGACGGAGTACACATCCTCGATCAGCTCCCGCAGGAGATCCCGCTGCGCCAGCAGCTCCTCCAGCGCCGCGATCTGATTGCGGTTGAAATGGTAAACTGTTTTCATTTCTTCTGCCGTTTTTGCGGTGATGGTGATATAGAGATTTCGCTCCGTCCATCCGTCATCATCGCCACTGCCGGGATGGTGAATGACCTCGATGCGGTGTGCAATGGTGGTCATGTCCCAAAAGACGGCTTTCAGGCGAGCGATGCGGTCGGCATCCATGGTGGCTACGTCCGCGGCGTCCGCATCGTTACTGCCTGCCACTTTCACCGCGAACACCGCCAGTACCTCGATCCAATCGGCGGCTTGTCCGTCAACGGAGATGGAATCATAATCATCTGCCGTTTGCAGGGTTTCCAACCGCTCATTGAACTCATAGTTGACCTGCGCCACCGCAGCGGAGAGCGGAACAACGCCTGCCTCCCGGCTTTCGTTGGAAAAAAGGATGCCGAAGGGTGATGCCACGATTGCCGCCACAAGGATCACCGTCAGGAGCAGCACCAGCACCACCGCTCCGCCGCCTGCCGACAGGATCGAGCTGACCGCAGACGCCACACCCCGGCCCACGGCCTTTATCGCCTGCACCGCTGTTCCGCCCAGCTTCTTTGCGGCATTTCCGCCGTTCTTTACAGAATCCTGAAGCATCGCCCGCTGTGCCTTTCTCTGCGCCGCCGCCCTTGCGCGGTGCGTGATGATTGCATTGTTCGGCGCTGCGTGGTCAGTTGGTCGAACACGCATGGTGCGCGTGGCCTTGGTCATGGCCTGTCCGCTCTTGGGGGCAGGACTGCCCTTGGCCGATGCCCCCGAATTGCCTTTCTGCGGAGTGGTCATTGTGCCTCCACGGTCGGACGGTGGAGGTACAATGTGCCGCTCCGCTGTTCTTTTCTCGGCAAGGTTCCGCCCATAGGCGGCTTTCACGTCCTGCGCAGCTTTCTGCCGCCCACGCTCCTGCGGGGCGGCATCTGCGCTTTTTGGACCTCTGCAATTTTGCGGAGAAATGGTCCGGTTTCCGACTTCATTTCGTGCAGCGGTTTGTACCGGAGAAAAGGCATATTCCATCGGTGCGTCGATGAAAACACTTTCCGAACCGATCCCCATATCTGCCGCGCTGTGACCTCCCACCACATTTTCTTTACTCTGTCGCAGCTTTCCTCGGTAGTGCTTTATCATGCGTCGAGAGGCATCCGCCGCCCCAGCCGCACCACGGCGCATAGTTTTCTCCACACGGTCGGTGGCGTAGCGCACAGGATCATGGCTCTCCGGCTCCTTTTCCCGCTGCCGTTTGTCCATGTGCTGTTTCAGCAGGGAATCCGCGTCTTTTGGCGCGGGGTTCTTCAACTTTGCCTTTGGCGTGTCCATGCCGGGTTTAATTTTCAAGTCCCGCATGGCATCAGTCCTCACCGGGGCGTGTTGACATTAAGCGGTACAGTTCCGTATTTTTGGGCAGCTCATTGGCGAAAGGCACAATGGCTCCGCCCACCTTGATGAGCCCGTGGCCAGCCGGGGCATTGTCCACATAGCTCATCTGCGTATCCGATGCACCCAGCAGTCGGGCAAGCTGCTCCCGGTCGGTGGTGGCCTGATTGAGCATCAGCAGAAACTCGGAGTTTGCGAACATCATACGCGCCGTATTGGACAGCAGACATTCCTCCACATTCTGTGTAATGCCGGTGAGCGTCGCGCCGTATTTACGGAAGCGCTTCCAGCACTTGTAGAGAAATTCGCTGCTGTAATTGTTGATGCTGCGTCCGCTGCCGCTCCCATTGGCGAAAAACAGATAGATCTCGTCGATGTAGACATGGGTGTATTTCCCCGCCTTGCGGTTTTGAATGACGCGGTTATAGATGGCGTCCAGCATCACCAGCAAGCCCACAGATTTCAGATTTTCACCCAAGTCCTGAATGTCAAAGCAGAGAATACGGCTTTTTGTATTGATATTGGTCTGGTGGGAAAATACATTCAGACTGCCCACCGTGAACAGCTCCAGCGCCAGCGCGATCCGGTGCGCCTCCGGATTGACCTGCTTCATCAAATCGTCATAGAGGTCTTTCAGCGTAGGCGGCTGTCCCTGATAGTTTTTCAGATATTCCCGGTAGATGTTTCCCACGCTGCGGTCGATGATGGACTTTTCCTGCGGCTCGATTTTGTCCGCGCCCATAAGCTGCTCGTAGAGCGACATGATAAACTCAGACTTCATCACCAACGGCTCCCTGCCGTCGCCGTAGCCCTCAGACAAGTCCAGCGCATTGATGTGACAGCCGTTTGGATCAGAGGCAGAGATGGTAATGACCTCGCCGCCTAATGCCCGCACCAACTCGCCATATTCACGCTCCGGGTCCACGATGATAATATCATGGTCGGTGGAGAGCGCCAGCGCGGAGACCTCCTGCTTGGCCGCCATTGACTTACCAGAGCCGGACACGCCGGTAATAAAACCGTTGCCGTTGAGCAGGTTTCCGCGGTTGCAGATGATAAGGTTGTGGGAAACAGCATTGACACCGTAGTAGATGCCGCCAGCGTCTTGAATTTCCTGTGATTTGAACGGCATGAGAACGGCGGTACATTCCGTGGTCAGGGTGCGGGCAGCGTCAATGCGCTTGAGGCCGAGGGGCAGCACCGTGTTCAGCGCATCCTCCTGCTGATAGCGCAGAATGTTGAATTGACAGCCCCGCGCCCGCCCGATGGCTTGCAGGGCCTCGGTGTCCTGGTCAAGCTGTTCGAGGTTATCTGCCAGGTGCGTCAGCGTCACCAAAGCCAGCATCATACGCTGGTCGCGGCTCATGAGGTCGTCCATAAACTCCTTCGTTTCGCTCCGCATCTGCTCCAAGTCATAGGGGATATTGGCAGTAAAATTGTTGCTCTGATTCTGCCGCTGCTGCCAGCGGGTAATATCCGATTCCACGGACATAATGCGCTTGCGAATATCGCTCACGGCTTCGTCCATCGCCACAGGGATAATGTCAATGGAAAGCATCATATTCCGGGGATAGTCCATCAGCTCCGTGATCATCTCGTCGGAAATAAAGCTGGCATATTCCCGCAGGAACAGGGTACGGCCCACATGATCGCCCAGCTCGTAGTGATTTTTCTGAAAGGAGATACAGTCCGGGGCAATGCTGTCCCGGAAGTCATGTCCTTTGCGTATGGTGTCCTCCAAATCGAAGCGGAATAGCTGTTCCTCGCCGGGGCGATAGAAGTCATGCAGAAGCCGCAGGCGGTCATTGACCGTGATCTCCCGGACGCTGGAGGACATACGGGAAAGTCCCGTGGTAAGGTCAGTCCCAACACGAGAGAAGAACGCGCGGGCCTCCTCCACGCTTTTCTTTTCTGCCGAAACGGTGATGTACTTCTCCTGAATGAGATTGTTGCTCTCTGCTGCCTTGCCCAAAACAAGTGCGTTATACTCGTTGCGGTAGAGGTCACGGCGGTCGCCCTGCATAGGCATGAGCAGCGTCCGCCCGAAGTCCTTTTGATTGAGCTG
>ULSP01026280.1_pt1 | contig 17250 bp, 8 predicted proteins | sample 1956811 | NCBI WGS metagenome assembly ULSP01 (sample SAMEA4835711, study PRJEB28245) | human gut metagenome | biome: gut microbiome; material: fecal sample | place: Denmark | collected 2008
TTGGCAAATATCATGGATAATATCACCGTTAATTGTTTTTTGCCCGGGTATATTGTAGTCTTTCTTGAATTTGAGATAAGGGGGAAGGTAATTAATGCCCCCATTATCCGTACAGATCCATAAGCCACCTTCCCGGTCCTTGCAAAACTGTTTGATAGCGTTATTGGATAGTGAATATGGATCGCATTTGTCTTGTTCTATGTGAAAGGTCTTGTTTGAGGGGATTTGGTAGATATAGATACCGTTGTAGGTGGCGATCCATACCTCGTCGTTTGTCACTTGGAAAATATCCCGGGTATAGAGGGGGCTGTTCTTTTGCTGGGTAAGAACATTTCGGCAAACACCTGTTTGTATATTGACTTGTTTGACTCCGTTATCGCTTGTACCTATCAGTAATGTATTATCGGACGGGGATGCCCATAGAGTCGTCATATTATCTATATGTAGGGTGTCGCTACCGTTATGGATATTTAGAGGGATGAATTTGTTATCGGTCGGGTCTAAGAGGACGACATTGCCGTTTAGCGTGGTGCCCCAGATCTGATCTTGGGGGGTGATATAGAAAGAGGTGATCGGATCACTATCCTTATACAGGTAGTTTTGGTGTAGCTCGGATTGCTCATTATATTTAATAAGGGAAAAGCCGGATAACAGCATCCACAGATTCCCTTGGTGATCAAATTCCAGATAGGTACAGCCGATTCCTTTCGTGAACTTTATCAAGGAAAAAGTATCGGTTTGGTAATCGTATTTTTGTACTCCCATATTAGTACCCACCCAGAGTTCACCGGAAGGGCTTATCGCCAAGTCGGTAATCCAGCTACTTATTAAAGTTCCTCTCTGCTTGGTTTGATTTTTTATGATATGGAATTTGTTCCCGTCAAATCGATTGAGCCCGTCCCGTGTTCCAAACCACATAAAGCCATAATGATCTTGCACACAACATGTCACGTTATTATTGCTTAATCCATCTTCTACCTCATAGGATTTAAAGTAGTATGACCGGGCGTTGAGCTCTATTGCGGTTACTACAAATAATAGGACGTATAAATAATTCATCAAGTTTTTTTTCATAGATCTCCCTTGTATTTCATGCGCAATATAAAGCCTTTTCCTAGACTTTCCATAGCAGTATCGTATCATTGTTTTTCATTTTGTTTCAATGTCCAGACTTCAGTTTTTGGCTTTAAAAGCCGTTCCTTGCAAGACTGTTTGTTGAGACGATAGGTAATAATTTTGAGAGAAAAGTGCAATACTGTTTGATTCAAGGGGCTTTAATTTTGGCAAAAACAGTGTGAATCTTTAAAAGATAGAATATGAATCAAAAAGTAAAAGTAGGTATAATAGGCTTTGGTCGCATGGGTGGATTTTATTTGGAGGAGATGCGGAAGAGCGATCAATGGGAGGTACTTTACATCTGCGATACGGACCCAGAGGCACGAGATTTGGCAAGGAGAAAGTCGCCGACATCCCGAATCGTAGCGGATGAGCAAGTTGTATTCGAGGACCCGGAAGTACAAGTGGTCGGTTTATTTACATTGGCGGATTCCCGGTTGAGGCAAATTAAGAAGGCAATGGCATTTGGCAAGCATGTCATCTCAGAGAAACCGGTCGCAGATACGATCGAGCATGAATGGGAGGTCGTGAAATGCGTGGAAAACTCAAGTTTGTTCTCGACCGTTAATTTGTATTTGCGTAATTCTTGGTACCATAATACGATTAAAGAATTTATCCGGAGAGGAGAGATCGGAGATTTGGCGATCATTCGCATTTGCCATATGACTCCGGGGTTGGCTCCGGGTGAAGGTCATGAATATGAAGGTCCGTCTTTTCATGATTGCGGAATGCATTATGTGGACATTTCCCGGTGGTATGCCGGATGCGAGTATAAGACATGGCATGCGCAGGCGATCCGGATGTGGGATTATCCCGAACCTTGGTGGTTGCAATGTCACGGGACATTTGAGAACGGGGTGGTATTTGATATAACACAAGGGCATGTGTATGGACAATTATCGAAAGACCAAACGCATAACTCTTACATAGATGTAATAGGAACGAAAGGAATCGCCCGGATGAGTCATGATTTTAAGACTGCGGTTGTGGAGTTGAGAGGTGTTAATGAAACACACCGGATCGAGAAGCCCTATGGAGGGAAAAATATAAGTACGCTATGTGATTTGTTTGCGGATTCCGTACGGACCGGTGTTTTTAATTCCCGCCTACCACTGATGCGTGATTCCGCTATCGCTTCCGAGTATGCGTGGAAATTTTTGGATAACGCTAGACGAAATGAGATGCCTTCTATCGGGAATCTACAAACCTTGGAGGAAATCCGGGAGAGAAGACGGAATATGACGGAAGGGTATGGCTTGCTTCGCCATGTAAAATTGTCTCATTCTTGATACGATTTTCTCAATGACCGGGGGAAACAGGCTGGAACTTGTATTATGCGACAATCGGAAACGATTTTGATAAAATAGAAAAAGAGGAATTTTCGTATGCGTGATACATTTGCGGCAGCTTGTTCATAGAGCGAAAATAGAAACATTAATTTAATACTATGTAGCATGAAAAAAATGATTGTTCTTATCAGTCTTTTATGTGGAGCGTTTTTTATGAGCGCCCAACAAAGTAATCAACAACAAAGACCACCGGAAAGATGGAAACCTGAGAGTACTGAATGGTATTATCCGGTTCCTCCTAAGGTAAAGCCGGGTGTAGGAACTGGTGCTCCTTCCGATGCGATCATCCTGTTTGATGGAAAAGATCTTTCTATGTGGGAATCTGCGGGAAAAGATGGAGGTCCCGCTAAATGGACCGTAAAGGATGGGGCGATGATTGTGGCTTCCGGGACCGGATCGATCCGGACAAAAGATTATTTTGGAGATTGCCAGTTACATATCGAGTTCAAGACCCCTACACCGGGAAAGGATAATACATTACAGATGAAAGGTAATAGTGGCATTATGTTACAAAGCCGTTATGAGGTGCAGGTTTTGGATTGTGAGGATAATCCTACGTATGTGAATGGCTGGGTCGGCAGTATTTATAAGCAAAGCGCACCGTTGGTAAATGCTTTCACGAAGACAAATGAGTGGCAGGTTTATGATATTTATTGGAAAGCTCCCCGTTTCGGGACAAACGATGAATTGGAATCTCCCGCTATGATTACCGTGGTATTGAACGGTATCGTAGTACAGAATAATTATGTACTGAAAGGAACGACCCCATATACCGGTTTACCTAAATATGTAGCGCATGGCCGTCTGCCATTAAGCTTACAAGATCATGGAGTGGAAGTGGCTTTCCGTAATATATGGATTCGTAATTTATAAATTGTATAACCTTAAAATAATGATTTATGACTACACGTAGGAATTTTTTAAAGAACTCGACGATGTTGGCCGCCGGCTTAGGTATCTCACCTCTTTTGGCATCGGCAGCTCCTACCGTCTCTCATAAGGAAGAGACTATAAATGGGCGGGTGAATATCGCTGTAATAGGTGTCGGTATGGGATGCCGTGATTTGCAAGGGGCTTTGACTGATAATCCGTGGGTACATTGTGTGGGCATGTGCGACGTGAACAAAGTGAGACTTGATGAGCAGATCGCACGTTTCAAAAAAGACTTTCCGAACCAAACGACTTCGATCAAGGCATATAGTGACTTCCGGGAAGTCTTGGCAAATAAGGATATCGACGGGGTCATTATCGCAACACCGGATCATTGGCATCCTTACATCTTCGCTGAGGCTTTAAAAGCGGGCAAGGCGATTTATGTGGAAAAGCCGGTTGGTAATTCGATTCCGGAGTGCCATTCGATGATGGATTTCCAAAAGAAATATAAAGGGGTGGTAACAACTGGCTTATGGCAGACTAGTCAACGATATTTCTTGGCGGCTAATGAGATATTGAAATCCGGTGTGTTGGGGGATGTTTATAAAGTTCAGCTATGGCTTTGCCAATCGACGGACCCACGTCCGGCCGTAGCGGATTCTCCGGTTCCTTCTACATTAGATTACAATATGTGGTTGGGCCCGGCTCCCGAGCGTCCATTTAATAATTACCGTTTTCGTGGATGGCGTGGTTTTTGGGATTATGGAGGCGGTCAGCAAACCGACTGGGGAGTGCATTGGATAGACTCTGCGTTCGATGGATTGAAAGCGTTAGGATTGTGTGACCGTGAATATCCGGAGGCGGTATTCTCTACGGCTTATAAAGATCCTACCTCTTTTAATGAGACTCCCAGTTGCCAGACAACGATCTTTCAGTATAAGAATTTCCATATAGAATGGGCCCAACAAGTCGCTCATCTCTATAATCGGGATCAAGGGGTAGCTTGGGTCGGAAGTAAAGCTACCTTAGTATGTAATCGTGAAGGTTATGAATTGATTCCAGAGAAGAATCGGGAGGGTGAGTTACTAACCGACCGTGCCCAGCTTGTCGGGAAGTTCGAGGATGGTGGTATTGAGGCCCATGCGACGAATTGGTGTAAGTGTATATTAAATAAATCTATTGAGACGAACAGCCCGATCGAGAAAGGGGCTTTCGCGACGATCCTAGCCCATATGGCTAATATCTCATATTTGACGGGAACTCGTGTTGTGTATGATCCGCAAGCTCGTAAGTTTGTGAATAATCCGAAAGCGGACGCGTATTTGAAGCGGAGCTATAGAAGCCCGTGGCAATTCCCGAAAGTTTAATGCGATTGAATGCTTAAAAACAACGACCGGTGGATTTTAATACTCTATTATATATAACCATTACCATACGAATTGAATTACAGCACATTGAGATCTCCGGTCGTTTTTTGTAAAAACAATGTCAACTTTAAATGAATGAGTTATGGAAAATCAAAAAAAGGAAGTATGGCTTCGAAAGGCCCTGTTTTTGATCGTTAGTTTGGCGTTATTCTTTCCCATGATGGCGCAAACGATTACAGTAAAAGGAGTTGTAAAGGAATCTATGACAGGCGAACCGATCATTGGCGCCAATGTAGCGGTGAAAGGAACGACTAACGGTACGATTTCTGATATAAGCGGTATGTATCAGATCTCGAATGTATCTCAAATGCCGTATTGATCGTTTCTTATATTGGATATAAGACCGCGGAGATTCCGGTAAATGGCAAGAACACGATAAATGTGAGCTTGGAGGAAGAAAGTATCGGACTTCAAGAAGTGGTAGCCGTGGGATATGGCTCTCAGAAAAAGAAAGAATTGACCGGCTCTGTTGCAGGCTTGAAGGAGGGAGACTTGATTAAGGGCGTACAGTCTGACCCAATGGGTATGTTGCAAGGTAAAGTGGCAGGTTTGAATATATCCAAACCAAATGCCGGCGACCCGAATGGAGAGTATAAGTTCCAATTACGCGGAACTTCATCCTTAACCGGTAATACTTCTCCGTTGATCGTCATTGATGGTATTCCTCAAGGGGATTTATCCGCTATTCCACAAGATGATATTGAAAGTATCGATGTATTGAAGGATGGTTCAGCGGCGGCGATATATGGAACCCGTGGAACGAATGGCGTTATCTTGGTTACGACAAAACGAGGTTCTGCCGGGAAGATGAGCGTTACCTACAATGGATATATGTCTATCTCTTCCATAGCCAATCAATTGGAAGTCATGGATCGTGACCAGTTTTTGGCAAATGGGGGAAACGACCGGGGATATGATACGAATTGGATGGATGAGATTACCCGAACTCCGTTCTCCCATTCGCATAACTTGGCATTGACAGGAGGTACGACCGATTTTAATTACCGGGCTTCTGTATCTTATCGAAATAATCAAGGTATCGCTCTTAAGTCAGGGTTCAATGAGATGATCGCTCGTTTTTCCGCTAATCAGAATTTATTCGATAAAAAGATTCAAATAGCATACGACGCTACTTATCGTCGTTTTGACCGGGAAGGTGAGAATTCCAGCTATGATGATTATTCCGCTTTTAAGCATGCGTATTATTATAATCCTACGGCACCCGTATACGACGAGACGGGAACGATAGATGCCGGAGGGTATTATGCGCTGGATATTCAGGGATATTCAAATCCGGTGGCTTATATTATGCAGCGTGACCGTCGTACAAAAGGCGGACTTTTCCAAGGGTCTGCTCGTGTAACTTGGAACATTTTGGAAGGACTTCGTGCGCAAGCTTTTGGCTCATTGAAATACTCTGATATAAATAAGGGTACTTATACCTCACGAGAGGTATTTAACACTTCTAGTTTCGGGTCAGCATCTCGGAGTTTTAATACTCGTTTTAATAAAACACTGGAGACGACGATCGACTATGTAAAATCTTTTGGAGAACATCATTTGGTGGTATTAGGTGGGTATACCTATGAGCATAACTATCGGGAATCATTTGGTATGAATAACTCGAATTTTGATTCGGATGTATATTCTTACTATAATTTGGGTGCGGGTAGTAACTTGATTAATAATCCTAGCCAAAGCATGATGGATGGTTCGGTTTCCCAAGATAATTTGGTTTCGTTCTTCGGCCGTGTAAATTATAACTGGGGAAATCGTTACTTGTTATCAGCGTCTGTACGACGTGAGGGTTCTACTCGTTTAGGTGCGGATTATAAATGGGGAACTTTCCCTGCGGTAAGTGTCGGTTGGTCTATCGGTAATGAGGCTTTTATGGAAAGCGCTAGCTGGATTAACGATTTGAAATTGCGCTTGGGATATGGCGTGACAGGAAATATGCCTTCAGATAATTATTTGTCTTTGTCGATGATGGGAGTGGTAGGCCGTTTTTATGATCATACTTCTAAACAATGGATCAATGCTTATGGGCCGACACAGAACCAGAATCCGGATTTGAAATGGGAGCGGAAAGGCGAATGGAATCTAGGTGTTGATTTTGCAGCGTTGAATAACCGCTTGAACGTGACCGTTGATTTGTATACCCGTAAGGTTTCAGATTTGTTGTATAAATATAAGGTTCCGACTCCTCCTTATCAATATTCTTCTATGTTGGCGAATGTTGGCGACGCTACAAGTAAAGGTCTGGAATTCTCTGTTTCCGGAACCCCGGTGCAGAATAAGAACTTCTCATGGACTAGTTCTATTAACTTTTCATTTAACACGAATAAATTGGACAAATTAAGTAATGAGACTTTCCAGACTGACTGGATTGAGACCGGTTATTTGTCGGATGGTGATTTAGGAGGTATGAACTCGACTCCATTGATTCGTTTGGTCCCGGGTGGCAAGGTCGGTGATTTTTATTTGCCGGTATTCGAGGGATTTACGGAAGATGGTAAATGGAAATTCAAGGATGTCGATGGTAGTGGTGACTTTACATATAATGAGGATCGTGAGATCGTAGGTAATGCGCAACCTGATTTTATAGCAGGATGGACTAACGAGTTTAAATATCGTGACTTCGATTTATCGTTTACATTCCGTGCTGTCGTAGGCAATGATGTATATAATGTAAGCCGTATGGCATTGGAGAATCGGAATGTGGCTGGAAAGGAGAAGAATATGTTGGCTTCGGCAATGGATATCCCGTTGCAAGATGCGGCTCAAGCCTCTAGTTATTATTTGGAGGATGGTTCTTTTGTGAAGTTGGACAATATCACATTGGGTTATAATGTGCCGGTGAAGAAATTAGGTTTCATGCAAAACTTACGTTTGTACTTGACTGGTCAGAACTTGTTTACGATCACAGGCTATAAGGGTATCGACCCGGAGGTTGATATGGTAGGATTAGATAATATGGGTATTGAGAGGACTCGTTATTATCCGGCTAGCCGTTCTTTTATTCTTGGTTTGAATGTTACGTTTTAATGGATACTCTAAATATCGAAGGTTATGAAAAAATATAGTTTAATATATATAGTATCAATGATTTGTTTCTTGGTTATCGCTCCTTCTTGTACGGATATGGATGAAGATACGACGGGACAAATGGTATCAAATGACTTTTATGCGGATCCTTCTTTGATTCCGCAAGCGGTAGGTGCTGCCTATGCGGAATTGCAGGCTTATCAGAATCACTGGGGAGTATGGGGGTTGCAGACTGTTTCCTCGGATGAATGTGTTGTTCCGACTCGTGCGCCGGGTAATGACTGGTATGACGGAGGGGTATGGCAGGATTTCCATCGTCATCAATGGCAATACAATCTGGATGCATTGAATAATGTGTGGATTTCCGTATTTTCTGGAATAACGACATGTAACCGTGTGGTTTACGACTTGGATACATATAAAGAGGAGATGGATGTCGATATCTATAATAAATATCGTGCGGAGACTGTCATCTTGAGATGTTTCTATTATTCTATCTTACTGGATTTATTCGGGAACGTTCCTTATATCGACACGTATGAGAGTGAAATCACGGCTTCTCCTCAGACAAGCCGTCCTGAGCTTTATCAGAAAGTCGTAGATTGTATCTTAGATAATATGGAATATTTGGATGACGCTCCGTCTGCCGAGAATTATGGAAGATGTACGAAATCGATGGCTTATACGATGTTGGCAAAACTATATTTGAACGCAAAGGTGTTCAAAGGGGCCTCTTCTTACGATAAGGACGATATGAATAAAGTGATAGAGTATTGCGATAAAGTGATTAACTCTGGATATTATGAGGTCGTATCTGATTTCTCCGCTCCATTTAAAGTGGCGAATGAGTCTTGTAAAGAAAATATTTTCGTGGTACCGATGCAAAATGGTATCAATTCAAATGGAGACTACGAGTTTCATTTCCATAAATTCTCCGGACATCCCAAGTCTCGCCAGATGTGGGGTATAAATGTGGGCGGTTGGAATGGAGGTTGCGCTACTCCGGACTTCCTTGCTTTATATAAAGATGACGATACCCGGAAAAAGGCGACTTTTATTTACGGTTTGATTTATGATAAGGTCACGGGAGAGCCTGTTGAGGATGGTGATAATCCGGGAAAACAATTGGAATTGACTATTGAGGTATCTTCTATTAATGCCGCTTATCGTTGGGAAGGTGCTCGTATTCAGAAGTATGAATATGAGTTGGGTATGACTGGTAATATGAACAATGATTTTGTTTTATATCGTTTAGCTGATATCTATTATATGAAGGCTGAAGCTATTTTGAGAGGTGGTAATGCCGCTACTTTATCAGCTTTGTGTGCGGAACCTGCATTCCAGTTAATACGTGAAAGGGCAAATCAGCCCGTGTATACTCCGGAAACATTAACGTTGGATGAGTTGATCAATGAACGTGGCCGTGAATTTGCTTGGGAAGGTTGGCGTCGTCAAGACTTGGTTCGTTGGGATAAGTTCGCTAAAGGTAGCTGGACATTTAAGGAAGCCTTGAATAATAATTCGCGTGATTTATTCCCGATACCATACGATCAGATTACGAAAAACCAATCTTGGAAACAGAATCCGGGATATTAATAGTTGTGTTTTTATGCATATGGATAGACGACAATTCGTGAAAAACCTAGGACTGGGCACAGCCTCTTTAAGCATGGGAAGCTTGGTAACGGCTTCCTCATGTGCCCCGTCCGGGGATTCCTCCCTTAAACAAAACGTCAAGGAAGGAGAGGATGGACAGTTTTTATTTATCGGTGACGATATCGCCATTGCCCAGACAGAGTATGGGAAGGTGCAGGGATATCTGCTGAATCATGTATATACGTTCTTGGGGGTTCCTTATGGGGCTGATACGTCGGGAAAAAATCGCTTTATGCCTCCCCAAAAGCCAGAGCCGTGGACAGATGTGAGACCTGCGGTTTTTTATGGGAATACGGCGCCGCAACGTATGGAGAACCGGTGGCCCAATAATTACGGAACTTTTGCCGATCATTGGAACTACTGGGATGTGAGTGAGGATTGCTTATATTTAAATGTATGGACACCGGGCATTGCGGATGGTAAGAAACGTCCCGTATTGGTGTGGCTGCATGGCGGCGGTTTTACAAATGGTAGTGGGATCGAGCAGGATGGATATCATGGAGAGAATATAAGCCGGGAAGGAAATATCGTATTCTGTTCCATTAATCATCGGTTGGGGCCGATTGGCTTCTCTGACTTATCTGGTGTTGGTGGAGAAGCGTATAAGGATTCCGGAAACGTGGGGATGTTAGATATTATTGCCGCCTTGCGATGGGTTCATGATAATATCGCCAATTTCGGTGGAGATCCCGGGAACGTAACGGTTATGGGACAATCCGGAGGAGGTTCTAAGGTCTGTACAGTAGCCGCTATGCCGGCGGCAAAAGGTTTGATCCATAGAGCCGTGGCTTTAAGTGGATCTACGGTAGGAGCTTCCGATCAGGTGATGACCCGGAAGGTGGGAGAATATATTTTGAGAGAAGCGGGGCTGACCGCTTCCCAACTGGATAAATTGCAAAGAATACCTTGGCGGGAATATTTGGATATAGCGGATAGGGCTTGTAAAAAGTGCTGGGAAGATCAAGGGATTAGCATGAGACGGACTTTTGGCCCTGTTGCTGATGACCGGAATATTCCGGCCGGTGTATTCTACTCCGGTGAGAGCCATTTGGAGTCTCCTGTCGTCCCGATGATATTCTGTACGACTTTCCATGAATGGAACCCGAACAGGGCGGATGCGGCCTTGGAAAAAATCACTCAAGACGGTGTGATCGAGAAACTGAGAAGTCAATATGGTGATAAAGCGGAATCGATCGTGAAGGCTTTCGCCAAGAATTTCCCGGATAAGACTCCGATGGAGCTTTGGGCGATGATTTTGTCTTCCCGTCAACGAGTGGTTGAGGCGGCTAACGCAAAATTAAAGCAAGGCCAGCCTGTGTATGTAGCTTGGTTTGGCTGGTGTCCGCCCTTGTTTAATAACCGTATGCGTGCGTTCCATTGCTCGGATATCTGTTTCTGGTTTAAAAATACGGATCGGATGTTTACTCATACGGGTGGAGGTAAGGTACCTCGTGCGTTGTCAGATAAGATGTCTGGCGCTTTGTTGAATTTCATGCGGACAGGAGATCCGAACGGAGGAGAGTTACCCGCTTGGCCGAAATACACGGAAGAAAATGGAGAGGTGATGATCTTGAATAATACGTGTGAGGCTCGGAATGATCCGGATCGGGAGGCCCGTAAATCTTTGGAGGTTTAATTTAAAACGAGAGTGTTATGCTTGAGAAAAAGATTTCAAGACGTAATATGCTTCGGACTACCGGTCTGGCGGTTTTGGGCAGTACGTTCGCAGGCTTGGCTTCTTGCGCTCCGAAGAAAAAAGAGGAGCCATCACCCGAAGCATCCTCTTCGAAACGTCCTTTCCGTGTCTGTCTCAATGTCTCTACGATAGCGGGTTATAAACTTCCTGTTCAAAAACAGATTGATTTATGTGCCGAGGCTGGTTTTGAGGGAATTGAGTTATGGACCCGTGATGTGGATGCGTTCGTAAAGCAAGGGGGAACTTATGAGACACTCAGGCGTCAGCTGGAAGGCTCCGGACTTTTATTGGAGAATATGATCGGTTTTGCCTCGTGGTTTGCCGATGATCCTTCGAAACGGAAGGAAGGGCTAAACCAAATGCGGCATGATATGGAGATGGTAGCGGGATTGGGCGGTAAATTTATCGCCGCTCCTGCTCAAGGAGTTACTCAATTGGATCGTACACGGTTGCCGGAGTATTCCGAACGCTATCGGGCGATACTGGATTTAGGGGATGAGATGGGTGTCACTCCGATATTGGAACTATGGGGGGCCGGGGTTCTGAATCAATTATCGGATACCATGGCGATAGCGATCGCCTCCGGGCATTCGCGGGCTTCCGTCTTATTGGATTTCTACCATTTGTACAGAGGAGGAAATAGTTTTGATAGTTTACGCTTGATAAATGGGAAGATCCTTCCGGTTTTTCATATCAACGATTATCCGGAGTTGCCTCCTCGTACGGAGTTGAGAGATTCGGATCGGGTGTTTCCGGGAGATGGTATTTGCCCGTTTAATAAAGTACTTCCTTTGCTATACGACTCCGGTTTCCGGGGTGGGTTATCCGTAGAGCTTTTTAATAAGGGATATTGGGAAACCATGGATGTAAAGGAGGTCTTAAGGAAGAGTTTTGAGAAAACCACACAGGTAATCAATAGTTCGATGGGATAAAAGTTTGTTGGGATTTAGGAAAGGGACTGCCTCGAGGTGTTTTATCTTCGAGGCGGTCCCTTCTGTTTTTATAGTATCTTCTCTTAAAAATCAATTATTTTATAATCCGCTGTGATATAAAAAGTAGTATATTTGCGTACATCCAAAATAAACAGTTGTTTTGCGGAGGGTTATGGGGGTTGTTATCATCGGAAAAGCCGGTAATAAAAGATATACATTATAATGAACTTACTTCAGAGATATGTGAGTCATGGTATAGCTATAGGTTTGTTAGTATTTATAATGCTAGCGTTTAATTTGTCTGTGTTAGCGCGGACAAGTGAAAAACGTGTACTTAGGGTTGCCTTTCCGCAGGTAGATGGCATGAGTTGGACGGCCGAAGATGGTACTCATCATGGTATGCTCGTAGATTATCTCAATGAGATCGCCAAATATACCGGTTGGGAATACGAGTACATAGATACGAAGGGACCGGCTATGTTGAATGAATTTGTTGAGGGTAAGTACGAGTTGATGGGTGGAAACTATTATATACCCGCTTTAGAGAAATATTATGCTTATCCGAACTATAATATGGGATATAGCCGTTCATTATTACTTGCCCGATCTGATGATCGCTCTATCCATAGTTATGATTTGGAGAGTATGAATGGTAAAACCATCGGTGTGTATGAGAATGCAAGGGAGAACATTCGCCGTCTCAAAGAGTTTATGGCTATCAACGGATTGTATTGTAATATCCGATATTACAAACAGGAAGATATGGTGGGGAAAATCGGGTTATATCCCTATCTGGCTAAAGGTGAGATCGATTTGTTACTAAATAATGTTGCCCATATTAGCGATTCTGTCCGTGTAGTCGTGGCATATGACTCTCAGCCTTATTATATCGTGACCAATCCGGGTAATAAAGAAGTCTTGGATGGTTTGAATATGGCTTTGGAACGGATATTGGATGCCAATCCTAATTTTGCGGCGGAACGTTATGCCGTTAATTTCCCAGACCGGCTCGTAAACATCCAACTGAGCGACCGGGATCTGGAGTATGTCAATGAGAGGAAAACGATCACGGTAGCCGTACCTGAGAATTGGTATCCTTTGTATTGTAAAGAAACGCCGCTGAAGAACCATACGGGTATCATGGCGGATGTACTGGATGAGATTAAAAGTTTCACAGGGCTACGATTCTCGTATGTATATGCGAAAAATTATGCTGATGCGATCCGTTTGATACAGCAAGGGGATGCCGATATCTTAGGTTTTTTCTTGGGAGATGAGAACGATGCGGCCCAGCTAGGACTTGCGCTTTCAGCCTCTTATGTGAGTGCTAACAATATCATAGTGCGCAATAAAGCATGTAGTTATCCCGCACCGGGTCTGGTTGGAGCCTTAGTGGAAAATCAACGATTGCCGAGTGGTATATCGGTGGAGAAGATACGGTTCTATCCGAGTATTAAGGAGGCGTTATTTGCTGTCAATAATGGTGAGGCTGATTTTATTTATGGTTTGTCCTCTAGGATGGAACAGGATATCTTGCGCTATCATTTTACGAATCTTGCTCCCGTAACGTTGGTCAATGATCAGAGTACGATAAGTTTCGCGTTGCCTATCCCGGTCGATCCGGATTTGCTTACCATACTCAACAAGGCGATCAATAATCTTTCTGAGTCCGAGAGGACTGTTATACGCAATCGGAATCTGGAATCTATCGGCGTGAGTGAATTTTCTCTTACGGACTTTATATATGCTCCCTTACAATTCATGTTTATCGTGATGTTTGTCCTGTCGGTGCTATTTACGGCATTACTGCTGGCTATAGGGGCCCGGATGAAAGCGACCGTGATACAGGGCAACCTGAAACGGGCTGAGGCGGCTAACTTGGCGAAGAGCGAGTTTCTTTCCCGGATGAGTCATGAGATCCGTACGCCGATGAACGGAATTGTAGGTATGAGTACTATCGCCATGCAAAACATAGATAATACCGATAAGATAAAGGACTGTCTTGAGAAAGTAATCATGTCTTCCAAGCATCTTCTCGCTCTCATTAATGACGTGCTGGATATGTCGAAGATAGAAAGCGGAAAAGTGGAACTTCGACATGAGAGCTTTAATTTCCGGGCATTCTTGCAGGACTTTGAAAATCTGTATGGCGAGCAGGCCAAGAGTAAAGGGATCAGCTATGAGACGGTATTGGCTAGTGATCTGGAAGTACAGATTATAGGAGACTCCTTGCGCTTGAATCAAGTTCTCTCTAACCTGTTATCGAATGCGTTGAAATTTACGCCGGCCAAGGGAATAATTAAACTTCGGGTATCTAAAACAGGTGAGGATCAAGAGAATGTTTACCTTCGTTTCGAGGTAATCGATACGGGATGTGGTATAGCCGAGGAGAATTATGATAAAAGCTTCGAATCGTTCGAACAGGAAAATGTGGATGTCACTTATAAATATGGAGGTACGGGGCTTGGGCTTTCTATTGTTAAGCGTTTCACGCAATTGATGGGTGGTAGTATACATGTGACGAGCGTGCAGGGGAGTGGTAGCACATTCACGGTTGATTTGCCTTTCGGCAAAGTAAAAGAGTCGGGTGAACTCGCTCGTTTTTCCGACATCAATGGGAGGGATGATCTTGCGAAAGATTGTTATGTGATTGATTATGATTTCAAAGGTAAACGGATCTTATTAGTTGAGGACAACGAGCTTAACCGGGAGATTGCGGAGGAATTGATCGGAGCTACCGGTGCTTCGGTGGAGAGCGCTGAGGACGGGGTGCAGGCCGTAGAGAAGTTTAAGGAATCTGCCGAAGGATATTATGATTTGATATTGATGGATGTGCAGATGCCGCATATGGATGGTTATGAGGCTACCCGATGTATCCGGGCATTGGGGCGTTCTGATGCTCAAAAGGTTCCTATCTTCGCTATGACAGCCAACGCATTCGCTGAGGATGTGCAGAAAAGTAGGGAAGCCGGTATGAATGCTCATATATCTAAGCCGTTGGATATACGTGCCGTGTATAAACAAATGAACCGATACCTTCAAGGATAAATAAAGGATCGATGAATAAATAAAAAGGGACCGCCTCGGGAAATTAGGTTTTCGAGGCGGTCCCTTCTGCTTTTATTAGATATTCTTTATTTTTCCGTAATTACCGAGAATTCACCGATACCCGCTTGCTTTTTATTATCTACGATACGGGTTGCGACCAAACGGATTTGGTTACCTTTCGTTATCGGGAAATGTACGACTTGCTCGATCGGGTTAGCCTTGATATTGGAGAATTCGCCTTCGGCCACCTTCTTTCCATTAATATATAATTGATAGTTGGAGATATGACCGCTTGCGTCACGTCCTTGGTTCGGGGTGTAGCGGAATCCGGATATAGGCATTTCTTTCGCTAATTGTACGACTAACTCTTGTTTCCCTTGTGGCAAATAGTAGGTCGTGTAGCCGTTTCCGTCTAGGATCAGGCTGGTTTTCTCATCTTTCGGTGATACGATCGTGTAATCACAAGCAGGAATATCGAACGTTTGCGCGGAAACCGGACTGACTGTATCGAAAGTCGGATCATAGGCAATCGCCTTGACAGTTCCTTTTTGAGCGAAAGCGAATGGCGCCTGATAAAGCGGTGAGTCCTTGGTCGGATCTGAGCCGTCGGTGGTATAATGAACCTCGGAGCCTTTATCCCCGGCCTGTATGGTTACCTCGTCATTGATATTACGGGCAATCGTTGGCTCGGTCACCAAGGCGGGGGCAAGGTATGCCTCCACGTTATTGATACAAAGCGGCCCGCGGGCGTCCGTGAAGTTGATGCGTATCTTCTCCGCTTTCTCAGTCTGGAAACGGACAATTCGTTTATAGCCGACAGTTGTCGTAGAATCCACAGTCTGTGCCGGAATCCATTTACCCCCTTGCTCGAGTTCGATATTGAACGAGCGTACTCGTTGTCCTAATGGGATATATTCTTGTATTACCAAGCGGTTTACATCGGTAGGATGGGTTAACGTGAAAGTCAATGAACCACTGGTTACGCCATCGTCCGTAGCCCAATAGGTATCCCAATCCCCATCTACTGCCTTATTGGGACTAAAATTACGTCCTCTTTTATTGCTCGCTTGTACGTAACATCCTTTCAACAGATTCTCCTTAAAGTCATTTTGGATGGTTTGATACCATTGTACGGCACGGGCGGAGTCTACCGGACTTATTTTTCCGTTCAACGCTACGGGGAAGTTCAATAGGAAATTGGCGTTATGCCCGACGCTTCGGTAATAAAGATCGACTAATTTTGCCAGAGATTTGACTTGGTGATCTTCCCGGGAGTGATAGAACCATCCCGGACGGATAGATACATCGCATTCTCCACCTAGCCACATCGGTCCGTTCTCATCTCCCCATACACTCTGTTGGAAAGTAGGCATGGAGGGTTCCGGGGCGAAGATGCTCCATTGGGTATCACCGGCCCAACCTTCCTCGTTACCGATCCAGCGGATATCGGGTACTGTCCCTCCGAAAACCATGATGTCCGGGTGGTGCGCCTTGATCGTGTCTCGTGCCCGCTCATATTGATAATAGGTCTTGGCGTCTATAGCACGGGTTTCATTCGTGCCGCCATACCAGCCATTGCCACCGTTTGCCCCATCAAACCAGTATTCGAACAACGGGCCATAGTTGGAGACTAATTCATGTAATTGGGCATGGAATTTCTCTACATACCCCGGTTGTCCGTAATTCTCACTGTTTCTGTCCCAAGGGGAGAGATAGACACCGAATTTCAGCCCGTGTTTCTTACAAGCATCGGATAGTTCTTTTACCATATCCCCTTTGCCATCTTTCCAAGGAGAATTCTTTACGCTATATTCGGTTGTGGCGGTAGGCCATAGACAGAAACCGTCGTGATGCTTGGTGGTTAAGATTACGCCTTTCAATCCGGCGGCTTTGATTGTTTGCGCCCATTGATCGCAATCCAGATCCGTTGGATTGAATGTGGAGGCGGGAGTGTTTCCGTAACCCCATTCCAGATCATTGAACGTATTTAATCCGAAATGGACAAAGGCGTATGTTTCCATCTTATGCCATTCAACTTGTGCCGGCGTGGGAACGGGCAGGATAGGGGCGGGCGCTGTCGCTTCTTTACAGGAGAAGAAGGAAAACAA
>ULSP01019418.1_pt1 | contig 16967 bp, 10 predicted proteins | sample 1956811 | NCBI WGS metagenome assembly ULSP01 (sample SAMEA4835711, study PRJEB28245) | human gut metagenome | biome: gut microbiome; material: fecal sample | place: Denmark | collected 2008
GCCGGCGCCCGAGTCTCCGGAAAAAGACCGCCACAGACGAAGCGGCCCCAGTCATCCTACCCGACCTCGACCCGGAAACGGCACTCCGGGCTGCCCGACAGGAGGGTCCCGAGGCATTCCACGCGGATGTCACGGCCGGGGAGCAGATCCTGCAGCACAAAGAGGATGCTCTCACGCGAACACTCGCAGTGGGTCGGAGCATCGGTGAACCCCGCAGCGACCTGCGGGCACAGACACCGCGGATAACCGATCTCGTACACCCGCCCCGGTTCGATGACGTCGGCGAAGAAATAAGGCGTCCGCCCGTACCGGGCATACTGCCGGTCGAGATCGCAGCCGCACTCCTCGAACTGCCGCCGCATCTCCTGCAGCACATCGCCCCGCACGCACTCCGCAGCACAGGGACGGTAGAGCGAGGCCCGCACCTCGGCCGGAAGCCGGCCGATCGCCTCCTCCAGTGTCCTGTAAAACGCCGTCAGACGCTCTTCGTATTCACGCTCCCGCTCCATCGTCCTCTCCGCCTTGCGTTCCGATGTACCGCCCGACAAACTCGCCCACACGGCGCGTATACTCCTCCGGATTGTCCCGATAGGACATCGCATGCGCGGCCCCGGGAACCACCCACAACTCCTTCTCGCCCGGCTTGGCCTCATAGAGCGGGTAGACCATCCAGGTCGGGACATAGTCGTCGGCATCGCCGTGGATGAAGAGCATCGGCAGGCGGCATTTGGCCACCTGTCCGAGCGCCGAAGCCTCGCGGAAGTTCCAACCGTACTTCAGGTCGCACAGCCGGCTGGCGGCATGGAGCAGCGGGAAGGCCGGCAAAGAGAACTGCTCCTTGAGCTCCTTGCGGAACTCGTCCCAGACACTCGTGTAGCCGCAGTCCTCGACAAAGCACTTCACATAGGGGCGCTGCTCCTCGCCCGAGACCATCATCGTCGTGGCGGCCCCCATCGAGATACCGTGGACGACCATCTGCGTATGTCCGCCGAAGAGCTCGTTGGCCACATCCATCCACCGCAGCACGTCGAGCCGGTCGAGCCATCCCATGCGGATGGCCCGGCCCTCGCTCCGGCCGTGGTAGTGCAGATCGGGCAACAGGATGTTATAGCCCAGGTCGTGGTTGTATAAGTAGCCGATCATGAGCATCCGCACGGCGTTGTCCGTATATCCGTGCACGATCACGGCCGTACGGTCCGTCGGGCGGGGCGCCGCGGCATAGATGGCATGAAGCCGCAGTCCGTCGGGATCACAGATCGTCGTATCGCGCAGGGCGCCCGCACGGGTCAGGCTGTCCACCCACGGTTCGAGAAAGGGATACTCCTCATACATATATTTATAGGAATCGGCATTCTTCTCGGCCATCACCCGGTCGGGCCGGAGCGAATAGGAGAGCATGTAGAAGCTCCCGCCCAGAAGTACCGCCGCAACAACCAGCACGGCGGCCACGGAGATTCGAACAATCCGTTTCATGGTTTTCCGTCTTTATGCATACAAAACGGCCGTCGGAGCAAAAATCCTGCCCCGACGACCGTTCACTCTTTCATCGGCCGGGCGAAGGATCAGTTCTTGCCCAACTTGGTGCGGATATGCGCCAGCATGTCGTCCGTCATGCGCGAGAGGTCCCATTCGGGCTTCCAGCCCCACTCCTCGCGGGCGCAGGTGTCGTCGAGCGAATTGGGCCAGCTCTCGGCAATCTCCTTCTTCACCGGATCGATGTCGTAATCCATCGTGAAGTCGGGCAGGCGCTTCTTGATCTCTGCGCAGATGATTTCGGGAGTGAAGCTCATCGACGCGAGGTTGAAGCTGTTGCGGTGCACGAGTTTCGCCGGGTCGGCCTCCATCAGCTCCACGCAGGCGCGCAGCGCATCGGGCATGTAGATCATGTCCATATAGACGTCGGAGGGAACCGGACAGGTGAAACGGCCCGAACGGATCGCCTCGTAGTAGATCTCCACGGCGTAATCGGTCGTACCGCCGCCCGGGAGTGTCACGTTCGAGATGATGCCCGGGAAACGCACCGAACGGGTATCGACCCCGAACTTGTGGTGGTAGTAGTTGCTCAACAGCTCTCCGGTCACCTTGCAGACGCCGTAGATCGTCGTGGGCTGCATGATGGTGTCCTGCGGCGTCTTGTCCTTGGGCGAAGTGGGCCCGAAGGCGCCGATCGAGCTCGGCGTAAAGAGCGCGCAGTGGTGCTGACGCGCCACCTCGAGCGAATTGTTCAGCGCACCCATATTGACCTGCCAGGCCATCTGCGGGTTACGCTCCCCGACAGCCGAAAGCAGGGCCACGAGGTTGAAGATCGTATCGACGTGGTGACGGGCCACAACCGAAGCCATTGCCGTTGCATCGAGGGCGTTGAGCACCTCGAAGGGGCCGTCCTCCCCCAGGGCTTTGCATTCGCGCATGTCGGTGGCCACCACGTTGTGACCGCCATAAATACTGCGCAGGTAGACTGTCAATTCGGAGCCAATCTGGCCGCCGGCGCCAACAATTAGGATGCGTTTCATCTGGTTTGTGTTATGATTCGTATGTAAAGGTAGAAATTTTTTGTGAAAAATGCACATTTTTTTGGTCTTTTCATTTTTCTTGTGTACTTTTGCACCACTCAACGGAGAAAACTGCTGTTGTAGCTCAGTGGTAGAGCACTTCCTTGGTAAGGAAGAGGTCACGAGTTCAAGCCTCGTCAACAGCTCAGAAAAGGAAGAGCCCAGGCTCTTCCTTTTTTGCATTCGGACCTCAAGCAATCCCCTCCTCCGAAACCATCCTTGTTCGAACAAAAATGCTGCATAGCCGGAGCCTCTCCACACGGCAGCCTCAAGCGCATTGAACATTTTGCGTCCTCCGAATATTCAGTCCAGTCCAATCCGGTTCATTTCAATTCATCATCATACATCCGTTTTCGAAGACAGGCCGCGCAGAGTCAAAACGGCCTCAGAGCGCATTACGAGCAGGTTCGCATTACATTATATATTTTTACAGACAATTTTGATTTCAAATCGAAATCAAAACAAAGTACAAAACTTCTCTTTCAGTACAAAATTTCCCGTTTTAGCTGAATATTGTCGCTGCATTTTCCTCCATTTAGAACACTTTACGGCTTTTCCAAACTGTTACATAAATGTGTCATTTTAACTACAAACAGAAACAACCTTCACCAAAAACCAGGAAAACCATTGCAAAAATCAAAATATTTTCAGGCGAATCGTCATTTTTTAATATCCATGTTAAATCCCGAACATTTGACAAATTTTAAAAATTTAAAAACCAAACACACCAATAAAACACTTAATAAAACGGAATTCATAAATAAAAAAACAGCAAATATCGAACAGTATCGCACCCCAGACAGCCAATTAAGGGGAAGCGAAGGAGGGTTTATTTAAAAAACAGCAAAACAGCCCGGGTTCAACGGTCGGTTAAAACAGAAACCAGAACAAACAAACCTTATATTCAGTCCGATACAAGTAAACAAATCCGGCCGACGCCATCGAAAAGCACGTTTAAAGTCCTGACGGCTTACAGTTTGGCTACAAAAAGCCTATTGGTGCGCACAATTAAATTTCATACCTTTGCAACGGTAAGAAAGTATTTCCTTATGCAAAAAACAATTCTACTCACTATTCTCGCGCTATGCTTCAGCGCGCTGTCTTTTGCAACCCCGTCAAGGGGGGGGGAGACCGTCACCGTCAGTGGCGTAGTCACCTCGGCTGAAGACAAACAGCCCCTGATCGGGGTGAACGTGATTTCCGGATCGGCGACCGGCGTTTCGACCCTTGCCGACGGAAGCTACTCCATCGAGGTTGCCCCCGGCACCACACTCATCTTCCAGTACATCGGCTACAAGCCGGTCGAGTACATCGTTCCCGAAGGACAAACACACGTGACCTTCAACCTCGAGATGCAGAGCGACTCGCAGGCTCTCGAGGATGTGGTCGTCATCGCCTACGGCGTGCGCAAGAAGGGCACCATCGCCGGATCGGTATCGACCGTCAAGGCCGAAAAGATCGAAAGCACCCCGACGGCTGCATTCGACCAGGCGCTGCAGGGTCAGGTCCCGGGCCTCACGGTGCTCTCCAACTCGGGTGAGCCCAGCGAGGCGACCGTCATGACCATCCGCGGTACGAACTCGATCAACTCGGGCACCGAGCCGCTCTTCGTCCTCGACGGCGTGGTGATCTCCAGCTCGGACTTCAACATGATCAACCCGGCCGACATCGAGAACCTCTCGGTACTCAAGGACGCCGCCTCGACCTCGATCTACGGAGCCCGTGCGGCCAACGGCGTGGTGGTCATCACCACCAAGCGCGGCCGCATGAACGACCATCCGATCATCAACTACCGCATGCAGCTCGGTTTCTCGCAGATCGCCCACGGCAACTGGGACCTGATGAACACCTCCGAGCGCATCCAGTACGAAAAGGAGATCGGACTGACCGACGGCAAGGACTACAACCTGCTGAGCAAGACCGACGTAAACTGGCTCGAGGCCGTATTCAACGATTCGGCCATGCTCCAGAGCTACGAGTTGTCCGTTTCGGGCGCCAACGACCGCACGAACTACTACGTCTCGGGCGGCTACTACAGCCAGGAGGGTATCGCCCCCGGCTCGGCCTTCGACCGCTACTCGATCCGCGCCAATGTCGAACAGCGGGCCGCCAAGTGGCTCAAGATCGGCACGAACACGATGCTCAACTACCAGGACATCGAACTGGCCCAGTCGGGCGAATACACCGTCGTCACACCGATCTCGGCCGCACGGTTCATGCTCCCCTACTGGAATCCCTACCGCTCCGACGGCTCGCTCGCCTCGATCGAGGACGGCAGTTGGAAGGGTGACGGCCAGAACCCCCTCGAGTGGATTGAGAACAATCCGGTGAGCTACAAGAAATACAAGGTACTCTCCTCGCTCTTCGCCGAGGCGACGCCCATCGAGGGGCTGACGATCCGGTCGCAGTTCAGCGTTGATTTCTCGCATGCCACCGGATTCGGACAGTCGATGCCCGAATACCTGCCCAACCTCGAGCAGGGCACCGCATCGCGCAACACCTCCGACGCCCTGACGCTCCAGGTATCCAACACGATCAACTACCGGTTCGACGTGAACGACAAGCACTCGTTCAACTTCATGGTCGGTCAGGACGGTACGAACTACCACTACGAATCGTTCGGCGTGACCACCCGCGGTCAGAACAACAACAAACTGACCAACATCGGGACTGGAACCTATGCGGCCTCGTGGGAGGACACCCCGGCCGACGATTACGGACTGCTGTCGTTCTTCGGCCGCGGCGAGTACAACTACGACAACCGCTACTTCGCCGAGTTCGCCGTCCGCGCCGACGCCTCGTCGCGTTTCGGCGCCTCGAACCGCTGGGGCGTCTTCGGATCGGTCGGCTTCATGTGGAACCTGCGCAACGAGCGTTTCATGCAGGATGCCGCCGACTGGCTGACCAACGCACAGATCAACATCTCGACCGGTACGGCCGGTAACTCGTCGATTCCCAACTACGAGCACCTCGCACTCGTCTCCGGAGGAGCCGACTATGTCGGCACGGCCGGCATCGCCCCCACCTCGCAGGGCAACGAAGACCTGAGCTGGGAGTCTACGTGGACCACCAACCTCGGTCTGCACTTCGGATTCTGGAACCGCCTGAACATCGACCTCGAGCTCTATAACAAGAAGACCACCAACATGCTGATGTACGTTCCGAAGTCCTACTCCGACAACGGCTTCGGCAACCGCTGGGACAACGTCGGCGCCATGGTGAACCGCGGTTTCGAGATCAGCCTCTCGGGCGCCGTTGTCGCCACGGAGAACTTCTCGTGGTCGCTCAACGCCAACGTCTCCTACAACAAGAACAAGCTCACGGAGCTCTACAACGGCGTGCAGGAGTACGAACTCTCGTCGTCGAGCCTGAAATATGTCGAAGGCCACGACGTCAGCGAATTCTACATCAACCGCTTCGCCGGCGTGAACCCGGCCAACGGCGACGCCCTCTGGTACACGAAGGACGGCGAGCTGACCAACGAACTCCGCGACGAGGACAAGGTGATGATCGGTAAGACGTTCGAGGCCCCCTGGCAGGGTGGTTTCGGCACGACGCTGAGCTGGAAGGGGCTCTCGCTCTCGGCGCAGTTCTCGTGGCTGGCCGACCGCTGGATGATCAACAACGACCGCTACTTCGACGAGTCGAACGGCCGCTTCGCCTCCTACAACCAGTCGAAGCGCCTGCTCAACCGCTGGAAGCAGCCCGGCGACATCACCGACATCCCGCGCCACGGCGTCTACACCGAGTTCGATAGCCGCCTGCTCGAAGATGCCTCGTTCCTGCGTCTGAAGAACCTGATGCTGAGCTATTCGTTCCCGAAGGGGCTGCTGCGCAAGACCGGTTTCCTGAGCGGCGTAAGAATCTACGCCCAGGCCCAGAACCTGCTGACGTTCACGAAATTCTCGGGACTCGACCCGGAAGCCGTCGGCAACATGTACGCCGCCGAGTACCCGATGTCGCGCCAATTCACTTTCGGTCTCGATTTAACATTCTAACACGGATATGAAAACCATACTGCACACCATAACACGCTACTTGGCGATGCTCGCTGTAGTCTTCGGCACGGTCTCGTGTCTGGACAAATACCCCGAGACATCCATCCCCGAGAAGGAGGCCATGAAAACCTTCGCCGATGCCGAACAGCACCTCATAGGAATCTACGCCAACCTGATGAGCAGCTCACTCTACAGCGGCCTGCTCACCCTGCTGCCCGACATCCAGAGCGACCTGGTCCAGGCCGTGAAGGGCAACTCGAACACCTACGGCAACTTCTGGCTGTGGAACATCCGTCCCACGGACCTCGAACTCGAAGCCGTCTATGCACAGCTCTACACCGTGATCGGCGGCTGCAACTTCTACCTCGACCGGATCGACGAGGTGATGGCCAACGAGACCAGCGACGCGAACCTCGAGATCCTCGAGCAGTACACCGGCGAGGTCTACGCCATCCGCGCCCTCTGCTACTCGGAACTCATCAAGTGCTTCTGCAAGGCCTACGATCCCGCAACGGCCGCCCAGGAGCAGGGTGTCGTGCTCCGTACGAAGTATTTCGAGGCGGAACCCGTCCGCCGCGCCTCGCTCTACGACTCCTACCAATTCGTCGTGGATGACCTCATCCGGGCCGAGGAGCGGCTCGAAGACGCGGAGGAGACGCCGAACAACTACTACATGTCCCAAGCCGCCGTGCAGGCCATCCGCGCCCGCGTGGCCCTCTACATGCAGGACTGGAAGACGGCCATCACCTACTCGAGCAAGCTGATCGACGACAAACAGGACACCTTCCAGCTCTCCTCGGTTCAGGAGACTGCACCCGACGGCGCCACGACGTTCGAATACATGTGGGCCTACGACATGGGCCCGGAGGTGATCTGGCGCATCGGATTCACGAGCACCTCCTACGGCGGCGCGCTCGGCACGGTGTTCCTCAACTTCAACCGCGACTACACCTACTTCTACCCCGACTACATCCCCTCGCAGTGGGTGCTCGACGCCTATGACGACAACGACATGCGTTCGACCTACTTCGCAGACTCCGAAAGCGGCGTCACGATCGGCTACCCGAGCGGTATGGACTACCCTCTGCTCGTCAAATACTACGGCAACCGCGGCATCTTCATCCCGATGAACGTCTTCCACGTGTCGATGCCCAAACCGCTGCGTCTGGCCGAGCAGTACCTGATCCGTGCCGAAGCCTACTGCCGCCAGCCCAACCCGAACGTCGTGCTGGCGCAGAAGGACCTCGAAACCCTGCGCAAGACGCGCTTCGTCTCGGGCGGCTCGATCAACCTCACGGGCAACTGGGACACCGACGTGAAGACCTTCTCCGAGGAGCGCGTCCGCGAGCTCTACATGGAGGGCTTCCGCCTGCAGGACCTCAAGCGCTGGGGCCTGGGATTCGAGCGCACGGCCCAGTCCTACACCCAGGAGGAGGGCAACAACCTGAAGGTCGAGGCCGGCGATCCGCTCTTCGTATGGCCCATCCCGCAGCATGAGCTGGAGGCCCCGGGATCGGAAATCACGCCCAATGAAAGCAACAATCGGTAAACACATAGCCAACAACCCATGAAACGAATCATAACATTCCTTTTTGCCACGGGACTCTGCGCCGCCCTGGCCACGGGCTGCAAGGAGGAGTACACGACCTATTCCGATGCGGAGTACGTCATGTTCTCCGACTCGGTCTCCCTGAACATGGTACTGGAGAACCAGGACTATTTCACCGTCCCCGTATCTTCGACCCGCGCGTGTGACTACGACCGCACGTTCGGCGTGGAGGTGATCGACAAGGGCAGCACCGCCATCGAAGGCCTCCACTACCGGCTGCTCTCCAACTCGGTGACCATCCCCGCAGGCAAGCGCTCCGCCGAGGTGCGCGTCCGTACCTATTACAACGAATTCGAACCCGCCGACACGCTGCAGTTCAACCTCCGGCTGGTGATGCCCGAACAGCTCGACTGGAGTCTCTACCCGGGACAGTCGCGTGTCCGCATGCTCAAGGGCTGCACATTCCACGCCGAGGAGTTCACCGGCTGGTGCGTCGTGACTTCGACCTTCCTGCAGAGCTATCCCGGTGTCGAGAACACGAGCATCCAGCGACTGATCCGTACGGAACTGGATCCGAAGGAGCCGAACACGGTGATCCTCCACAGCTGGCTCTTCACGGGTTACGACATCAAGCTCACGTTCGATCCCTCCGACCCGTCGCTCCCGCTGGTGAGCATGCCCGAGGATCAGATCATGAGCGATGAATTGTCGGTATTCGGCCAGATCAACGGCGACAACAAGATCCTGGTCACCAACAGCCCGAGCTACTACTCCTTCTTCGACGCCTGCACGACGAACGTCAAGCTCTGGAGCCATGTCTACGTCAAGAACCTGGGCACGCCCGTGGGTACGGTAGGCACCTTCTACAACATCATGGAGTGGATCAGCGACGAAGAGGCCGACCGGCTCGAGCTCGAAGAGGGCATGAAGAAATACGAATAGGGCTTTCGCAAAAAATACAAAAAGCATACGACTATGAAACGGTTTTTACTGAATCTGTTCACAGCGGCACTCGCTACGGCGGGTCTCTCGCTGGGTTCATGCTCCGACGACAACGACGAGGGACAGAAGCTGCCGGAACCGAACTTCCCGGCCAAGACGACGCTCGGAATCGAAGTCGGCGACACCTGCACGATTCCCATCTCGCCCAACCAGGCATGGTCGGTGAGCATCGACCGCACGCAGGCCGGCGAATGGTTCTGGCTCGATGACGACGGCATGCCGGCCTACACGGTACGCGGCAAGGCCGGCGACCACGAGATCGTTATCTGCGTCTCGGATGTCGAGGAACACGACACGGACCGCAGCATCGACATCACGATGACGATGGGCAGCGAAAGTCAGGTGATCGCCACCGTGACGCGCGGCACCGTCAAGCGCAAGTTCGGCCTCTACCAGGGCACGGAAAGCGGCTTCGGCGAGGTGACCTACGAAGAGAAGCCGATCGATGCCGGACAGACGACGCTCACCATTCCGTGGGAGAAGACGTCGATGGAGCCCGAGCGGCGGCCCATCAAGATCGCCGCAAACTTCCAGTGGCGTCTCGACTCGAAACCCGAATGGATCGCCGAGCTTTCGCCCTCGGAGGGCAAGGCGGACGAGACGGTCGAGATCCTGCTCTCGGGCGACCCGAAAGCCTTCCCGCTCGAGGACTCCGTGGATGAACTCGTTTTCTGCGACTACGACAACAACAATGTCAAGTTTACCTTCCGCATCTCGATCCCGGGCTGCAAGGAGAAGCAGGACGTTACCCTGAACGCAGGGACGATCTACTTCAACGCCGCCGGCGAATACGGCAAGAAGGGCGGAGCCGGCATCGTCACCTGGACCTTCTACGGCCCGACGTTCCGGACGACGGGTCCCATGCTCGAAACCGAAAGCGGAAAGGTCGGATACAAGGTCTTCGTACTGACCAAGACAGACTACGGCTATGAGCCCTGCTCATGGATTACGTCACACGAAACCATCCTCTCGGGTGACGACGTACTAGTCAGGAAAGAGAATCGGTTCACGGCCGATGCAAACCCCTACGGCAGCCGCGTCACATCGCGTACGGCGGCCATCATCGTACTGCCGGCCGAAGTTGCCCAGCACGTGGCATCGGAAGACGATCTGCTTACGGAAGGCAGTTTCGGACTCCGGGTTCTGAAGCCCGAATACGAACAGTACGAACTGGCCACGATGGTGCAGGATGCCCCGATCAGCTCGCTCTTCACGGTCCGCGACCTGGCCGGCCTGGAGAGTACCAACACGACGTTCCGCCAACTCACCTACACCGAAGACCGGGATCTTCCCGAGCAGATGGCGACGGTATTCGGTACGCCGAACGACCAGAACTACCTGATGAGCTATGCAAGCGAGACCTCGACGGCTTCGGTCATCTACAGCAGCTCGCTGAACAACTTCACGACCCGGTTCTTCGACGACAAGTTTGCCGAGATCAAGGACAATTCGACCTATTGGCTCCGTCTGACCAAGCAGGAAGGGGTCGATGAGATTACGGCTCCGAGCTTCGAGGTGATTATGGACAACATTTCGGAGGACAAGACCGGCTACATCGTATTCTATGTAGACGACAAGCCGATGGCAGCCTTCTGCTGCAAGACCGATTCGGGCAGCGCGAGCGGCGCCTTCCAGGCCGAGCTCATCTCGGGCGATGGCGCGACCTTCAAGGCCGTCACGTTCGACAATTACCTGGAGATGGGCAACATGCTCGAGAAGGTCGTCGGCAAGAACCTCTCGAGCGAATTCGCCGAGGAGCTCGCATCGGGCACGGCAATCTACCTGCTGGGATCCGCCCCGGATGTGAACCTCAAGATCAAGACGAGCGAAATCGATCCCGAGCGGCTGCTGATCCAGATCCAGCCCATTGAGAGTGCCAACTGGCTGAATTTCGAAACGGCCGAAACGGCCGAAACGACCATCAACATCAAGATGGGCACACCGGGAGCAGGAGAAAGTCCCTACGCGATGCTCAACATCTATAACAGCAGCAGCGGCTATGCCGCAGGCGTAATCTACTGCGTACCGCTGCCGTAAGATGCCGTAACAAGGCTCCCCTCCGGGCAATCCGGAGGGGGCCCTTACAACCAATACTCATTGTAACTCAGAGCAATTCACATACATGAAACTTTTCAAATCCGCCGTAATGCTGGCCGTCGGGCTCGCCGCAGGGATATTGGCCGCCTGCTCCGACGATGACGGGATCGACAACCGCGATCTCGATTACGGATACGTACAGTTCAAATTATACAAGTTATACAAGAAGGCCTCCTATGTGGCCCCCTCGGACGAAGCGACGCAGCAGCAGATGCAGACCCGCGCCGCAAAGCCCCAGCTCGACTACCTGGCCGAGGCCAGCAAGGTCCGCGTGACGCTCTCCTACGGTGACCAGACCATCGTGCAGACCCTCACCCTCTCATCGACCGATTCGGAGAATGCCGAATACGGAATCCGCAGCGGCAAGATCAAACTCCTGACCGGCAACTACGAGATCGTGCGGTTCACGCTCTTCGACAACAACGACGACGAACTCTACAACGGCAATGCGACAGACCCGAGCCTGACGGTCATCCCCGGAGGTCTGACCGTACACGACCTGACCGTGAACGTCGTTCGGCGCGGCAAGGTGCGCTTCACACTGACCAAGGACATGTCGGGATTCACGCCTCCGACCTCCTCAACCCGCGCCAACATCTCCCGGGAATACATCTTCGAGGAGATCGGCAAGTTCGACGTATCGGTGAAGAATACCGAGACCAACAACATCGTCAAGTTCGAGCAGCTGCCCGCCACCTTCTCAATCCATTTCGACGATCCCGAGAATACGGAGACCCCCGAGGGCTACCAGACCTCGACCTGCGCCTGCGACTCGCTGCTCTCGCTTCAGGCCGGTAACTACATCGTCATCGAATACCGTACCTATGACAGCGACGGTATTCTGCTCGAGACGAACGACACTCCGGTCGAGTCGCCCTTCACGGTAGAGGATAACCGGACGACTGACGCCGACGTGGCCGTGACGCTCTACGAAGCCGACGAATACATGAAGGACCACTATGCGCTCTACGCCATCTGGAAGGCGCTGCACGGTCCCGAATGGTCCTACGACGGCGAGAACTACCCTGTCGGATCAAACTGGGACTTCAACAAGGATCCCGACCTGTGGAGCTACCAGCCGGGTGTCGAGGTCCACACCAACGGCCGTATCGCCAAGATCGACATCAGCGGGTTCGGGTTCTACGGCCCCATGCCCAAGGAGATCGGACAACTGACCGAGCTCGTCGAGCTCTACCTCGGTACGCACAACGATACGAACCAGGGCTTCAAAGACCCCACGCTCGATCCCGACCAGAGCCTCACGGAGCGTTCACGCAACCGCATGGAGAACCACCGCAAGCTGCTGCACGCCATGCATCCGGCCACGCAGATGTCCTGGCCTTGCGCCTTTGCCCTGCGCGAGCACGGCATCCACACCCGCGCCACGGAGCTCTACGACCAGGGCTACACCGAAGACCAGATCTTCGAGGCCTCGACGGGCCGTCAGCTCGAAATCCGCCCGATGGACACCTCGCACGGCAAGCTCTGCAACGGCCTCGAGTCGCTGCCCGCCGAGATCGGCAACCTCAAGAAACTCGAATATCTCTACATCGCCAACAGCGCGATCACCTCGCTGCCCGGCAATGAGGGCGAAGGCAAGGAGGGCATGCAGGGACTCGAATCGTGCACCGATTTCGAGCTCTACAACTGCCCGAAGATGGCCAAGTTCCCCCGCGAGCTGGCCCTCATGCCGAAACTCGTGGCCGCCAACCTTTCGAACAACAAGCAGTGGGAAGCTCAGGATCTTCACGACGGCCTGACGGCTCTGGCCGAAGGCACATCGAAGGAGTACATTCAGATGCTCTACCTGACGGACAACCGCCTCGAGGAGTTGCCGGCATCGTTCAGGAACCTCAAGTGTCTGGGTCAGCTCGACCTGGCCCGCAACAACATCAGCAAGCTCCACCCGCTGGGAGAAGACGTTTCAATCGTCGAACTCGTCCTTGACCATAACCAGATCGAGGAAATTCCGGTCGATGAGAACGGCAAGTTCTGCAACATGGACGACATGTCGAGTTTCTCTGTTTCGTTCAACAAACTGAAGAAGTTCCCCAACATCTTCGATGCGGAGACCCCTGTTACGAGTATCGATTTCTCCTACAACGATCTGCAGGACTACACCGAAGAGGAGGCCGCCGCATTCAAGGGCATTTATGTCGAGACGCTGACGCTGGCCGGAAACCCGGGGCTGACGAAGTTCCCCAAATGGTTCAGCGACACAAACTCGGAAGTCGCCTACATCATCCTGCGCGGATGCGGGCTGACGGAGATTCCCGAGGGATGCTTCAACAGCAAATACGCAAGCCGGCTGATCTCGCTCGACCTCACATACAACCGCCTCACGAAGCTCTCCGAGGACTTCACAGCCGAGACGCTGCCGTTCCTCTACGGACTCGACCTCTCGCAGAACGCCTTCGCCAGCTTCCCCTTCGAGCCGATGACATGCAAGGGCCTTACGGTCTTCGCCATCCGCGGACAACGCAACGACAAGGGCGAGCGGTGCCTGCGCGAGTGGCCGACGGGCATCTACCAGCACACCGGTCTGCGCGGTTTCTACATCGGTTCGAACGACCTGCGCAAGATCGACGACACGATCTCGACCGCGATCTGGACCCTCGACATCAGCGACAATCCCAACATCGTCTTCGATGCTTCGGACATCTGCTATGCCTGGAAGAACGGAGCCTACCTGCTCATTTACGACAAAACGCAGAACATCACGAACTGCGACGAGATGCTCGAATAACCCTAAAGAACGGATAGTACCATGAAAATAACGAAATACATCGCGGTGGGTCTCTGCGCACTCGTTGTCGTGGGCTGTGCCAACGACGACAAGAAGGTCGGCGTCACCATCGACACCGACAACATCGAGATCGGCGCCGAAGGCGGAACCCACAACATCAAGATCACGGCCGACGACAGCTGGATCGCACAAACCAACGACCCGTGGATCACCGTATCGCCGGCCAACGGCCGCGGAACGGCCGTATGCCAGATCATCATCGACTCGGCTCTGCTCAACGAACCCCGCCAGGGTCTGGTGCGCATCCAGAACCAGAACAACTGGGAGGAGCGGCGCGACATCAACATCACGCAGGAGGGCTACGACTACGCCATCACGCTCGACGACAAGCAGGTGACCGTAGCCAACTACGCCGCATTGGGAGAGCGCACGTTCGACGTGCGGGTGAAGACCAACGTCGATTTCGACGTCGAGATCCCGGAGGATGCACAGGCATGGCTCACCCCCGAGGAGTACAAGGTCGATCTCAACCGCGGACTCCGCCCGCGCGAGGTGACCGTCCGCTTCAACTGGGGCATCAATTCGAGCGACGCAGAGCGCAATGCCACCATCACGTTCAAGCCCAAAAAGGAGGTCCAGCTGGCCGCACAGGACGATCTGACCGTCAAGCAGCAGGCCTCGGAGCCGATCAAGGCCGACACCCGTGCCGGCGACTCGGTAGCGCTGCTCTCGATCGCCCGAGCCCTCAACATGTGGGAGTCGTGGGAGAGCTCCGAGAGCATGGAGAACTGGGATAACGTGATTCTCTGGGAGAAGGACATGGAGGGCTGCACCGACGAGAAGGTCGGCCGCGTGAAGTACGCCCGCTTCTACATGTTCGGTACCAAGGAGGGTATTCCGTTCGAGGTCAAGTATCTCACGGCAGCCGACGAACTGATCTTCTACTCGAACACCAACTCCCACCGGCTCAACCTCTCGACGGGTGAGTACCTGTCCGGGCTGACCCAGCTCAAGCGACTGACCATCAGTGCATACGGACTCACCGAACTGGATCCGTCGTTCAAGAACCTCAAGAGCCTCGAGTTCCTCGACCTGTCGGGCAACAACTTCGAGCAGATTCCTTCGGTCATCACCAAGGAGAACTTCCCGAACCTGCATGCCCTGAAGATGAACGCCAACCAACGCATCATCATCTACGACCTCTACAACTCGACGACCACCAACTTCGGCGGACTGTTCCAGGAGACCGAAAGCACGCGCGAGTTCCCGCGCCGCCTGCTCGAGTGGGACAAGCTCGACACGCTGATCCTCTCGGTGAACTACCTCCAGGGCCGGATCCCCGACATGAAGGACTACAACACCTATACGCAGGAGGACATCAATGCCGCCGACTCGCTGCCGCAGGCTCTGGTAGGCATTCCCAAGGTGTTGCCCAACATCAAACGGTTCTCGATCAACCTGAACCGCCTGACGGGCGAGCTGCCCGAATGGTTGCTCCGCCACCCGGCCCTTGACTGGTGGGAACCCTACACGCTGGTCTTCTCGCAGGAAGGCAAGGACAAGGACGGCAAGACGGCCGGATTCTCCAACGAGCCGATCAACCTGGACGACTATTACAAATTCTACGAAGGGAAGAAATATCTCGATCCGAACAAACAGTAACGGAGCGGAATTTCCGAACGCTTAACACAGTACGATTAGGATATGAAAAAAACCATATACGGCATCTGCACCGCAGCGCTGCTCGCCTTCGGTGCCTGCACGAACGAAGAACTGCCTACGCCCGGCACGACCGAACCCGAAGGCTCGGAGGAGGTGAAACCCGTATCGGGCGAGGTGCTCGTGAAATTCAAGAGCTACGTGAGCGACATCCTCGATCAGACGGTCGTCAAGACCCGATCGGGGGCGCCGGCCACCCGCTCGGGCATCCTCTCCGTCGATGAGGTGCTCGACCTGGTGGGCGGTTACGAGATCGAACGGGTCTTCCCGGTGGACGAACGCACCGAGGAGCGGACCCGCGAGGCCGGACTGAACCTGTGGTACGTGGTCCGCTTCAACGAGGACTACACCGTCGAGCAGGTGATCGAACGACTCGCGCCGCTGGGCGAGGTGCAGTACGCCACCCCGAACCGTCAGATCAAACGCTCGTACGACCCCACCCGCAAGGCCATGCCCCTGACGCGCGAGACCCTCGAGGCCATCAAGCGGCAGACGCGTGCCACGCAGGGCGAGTATCCGTTCAACGACGAGCTGATGGTCAAGCAGTGGAACCTGATCAACCGCGGCGACCTGTTCACCGGCACCGAAGCCTGCGAGGTGTCGCGGAGCGTCGTCGGAGCCGATGTGCAGTGCGAAGAAGCATGGAAACTCTCGACGGGCGATCCTTCGATCATCGTTGCCGTGCTCGACGAGGGCGTCTGCCAGACTCACCCCGAGCTTCGCGACAACATCTGGACAAACGAGGATGAGATCGACGGTTCGAAGAAGGACAACGACGGCAACGGATATGCCGGAGACATCCACGGATTCAACTTCGTGACCAACACGGGCATTATCACGTGGGACGACCTGAACGACACGGGCCACGGTACGCACGTGGCCGGCGTGATCGCCGCACAGAACGACAACGGCGGCATCGGCTCGATCGCGGGCGGCACGCCCGACAAACCGGGTGTAAAGATCATGTCGTGCCAGATCTTCGCGGGCAATGCCGGAGGAAACTCCATGTCGTCGGTCAAGGCCATCAAGTATGCGGCCGACAACGGCGCGGTTATCCTGCAGTGCAGCTGGGGCTACACCTCGGGAACGGCCAACAGCTACGAGTGGGGAACGCCCGGCTACGCCGACGAAGAGCAGTGGGAGACGCTCGACCCGCTGGAAAAGGACGCGCTCGACTACTTCACCCACAATGCCGGATCGCCCAACGGCCCGATCGACGGCGGCATCGCGGTCTTCGCCTCGGGCAACGAATACGCCAACTCGGCCGGATTCCCCGGCGCTGCCAGCATGTGCGTGTCGGTAGC
>ULSP01049566.1_pt1 | contig 16885 bp, 10 predicted proteins | sample 1956811 | NCBI WGS metagenome assembly ULSP01 (sample SAMEA4835711, study PRJEB28245) | human gut metagenome | biome: gut microbiome; material: fecal sample | place: Denmark | collected 2008
AATAGCTCTGGATAGCCATCCACATTCAAATCGCCGATTTCCGCATTTGTAACGGTATAGCCTGTAATGTCGTGTTTGAAAGCCTCGTTAGTAACACTCAACCCAGAGGGCAGTATAAGGAGGGTTTTATCCTCTACTTTTACCGTAAATGATATATTGCTCCCAGGATACGACAAATCCATCTTCTGAAAGCCTGTCGTTCCCTCTTGTGAAGCAGCTGTTTCAATTTGGGGTGTAGTCTCGGCTTGCTTGCTCTTGTTGTTGCTATTGCGGGAAGAACAAGAGGCCAGCATAACACAACTGAAGAGAATTATTCCTGCTGTTTTCATATCGTTGAATTTTATTGCGTTTTCTCTTTCCAGAGCAAGACAAATATAAACCAATCTTTACTCAAAAGCAAGTACAATATCGCCTGTAAGGCTATTGCGGATCCAGAAGCTATGCGGATTGTGGAATAGATCAAATGTTTCCTGTTACATCATAGAATCATACCCCTCCCAGAAATTCGTTTTGCAGACCGAACAGGGGGAGGGAATTTAAAAGGAGTATTGACTCGTGGGCAAGATATAGGATGTAGAATAAATACACTTTGAGGAGTTTTGCAAATTTTAGATTTTATTTATATATTTGATAAATAGCTATAATCCAAATGATATGGACAATGATTCATTAGGCTACCTCTCTTATAGTGGAGAAAGCATACAAAATGGTATTTTCGATGCTCGCCAGTCTGCATCAGCATTATTGGGGTTTGATAATCTTATGCGCTATTTTATAAAAATAGAGAACCCTGAATTAAAGGATGTAGATTTCAATTTCCCTGTAAAAATTAAAGAAGGTTCTTGGATTATTGAAATTCCAAATAACATTGATTCTTTCTTGCATATTATTGGCGGTGGCCTTGTTGTCTATTACCTAAAAGAGGTGGTAAAAAAAGCAGGATCAGATGGGTTTCTGGAAACAGGCCCAGTCAAAGATGTAAAAAAGATAATACAAGGAGCAATAAATCTCGCAAAGTGGTGTATTAAAATTCGCAAACACATTAAAGATAGAAATGTAGCAGAAAATATTGATTTGACCAATGAAACTGTGCAAATCAAAGTAGATAATGAACTATTAGAAATTCCCATTAAAATATACACAATTTATAAAAATCTTCCCAAAGGCTTTTTTAATGGTATATCAGAAGCAATAACTAAAGATATAACTTTAACAATCGGAGAAAAATTAGATAACGGCAAATTTGATAAGACCGAGATCTCCTATTCAGAGAAAACATTTTTCTATACAAAATCAGATGTTGATTCTGAAATTTTATTTCCAGAATTGAAAGATGGACAATATGTAGAATTAGATGGAGAGATAACACGAAATAACGGGAAAACAAATACTATTGGCTTTGAATATAAGGGCCATATTTTAACCTGTGAACCAGAGGATAATCAGCCATTAACTAAATATAAAAATCAAATTATATCAAAAGCAGATGATCGTTTCTTTTCATCAGTAACAATTTGTGGCCTAATTGATCGAAGTGAAGGAACAGGAACTCGTCCTAAAATTAGATTTTCTAAAATAATTCCGAACGACATATATTGTATTCATCAGCAAGATCTATTTAAAAAATAGTAGAATTTTATACATCGGAGTATTTTAACTCAAACCCTCCCAACTCCTCTTTGCCTTGTTTCTTCTCCATTACCTCCCGATACTGTTCCTGCATATCGAGCACCTTTATAAAGTAGGGGATGGAAACTTTCTCGGGTAATTGCGTGCACCGCTTGTTGAGTTGATAGGTCAGACTTATTGGCTCCGTACTCGGAACGCCAACGGCATTGTACTTGGTAAGCAGTACAGATAGCGCCACCTTGTTTCGTCTGGGTGCTGTGACCTTTATCGCACAACCTCTATAATTATAAATAGCTGTCTTATATTCATTCGGATAAATTATTGCCAAAATCAGTAAAAATACATTCTCTCGAAATCCGTTCCACAGTCCGCATAAGGGGAGGGATATTTTACGGGGTGTGAAGCGTTCGCAATATATTGCGTTTTAATGAGTATCTTTGCATTGGTATAGATAGCTTTCATTTTATGGATTGTGCAAGCACTATTGATATAATCATAGGTTTTGTTTGTGTATTGCTTACTCTGTGGACAATCAAAATGCAATTTTTCTCAAAGCCCAAAGAAGAGTTGGAACATTTAAGAATCCAATTTAAGGCAACACAGAACTTATCTCTCCAAATTCAAGGTGATTTAGAAAGACTGATTGCGCAATATAATGCAGGCAAGTGTAAAATGGTTTCTGGATTTACCTATGAGACTTGTCTTGAAGAAATGAAATCAACCTTCAAGACAAATCTAACAGATGAGGTCTTGGAAAAACTGGTTTCACAAAATCCGTCCAAGCCCACAATACTTTCAGTTATTAAGAGTTTGGAAGTTCAGCATGAAAGCCTCATGCAACTTCAGGTAAATCTAAATTTGATTCGTAGGCAGATGGATAACCCTTGATCATATTATTTTGCAACCATTCTATCTCTTACGATAACTATACACGCTGTTGTTTTGCCATTGATTTTCGGTGATGTCATTTTCACCTCGTATCATTTGGCGAGATCGGTCGCTTTTGCGGTTTGTTGAATATCCAAACTGTCGTATATCTTTTGCAGTTCCGTTTTGACCTTGCTCTTTGCAATGGATGTTTGCTTGGTAAAGGTCTCATTTATCATCTTGACAATCTTGCGTTTGACAGGAACAGACCACTGTTTCGTCAGTTCCCTGCGGATGTTGCCTACATGATATTTCAACGCCTGTACTTTGGCTGTTCCCAACTCCTCATAAGCCTGCTTTACCAAAGGATATTTGACTGCAATCTGAGCACACAACTCTTCATGACTTACCAATGAGAAGAAAGGCTGGGACGTTTTCAGTTGATGGTATTCTTCAAACAACTCCTTGAATGTAACCCGCGCATTGTTTTTATCCTCCAGCTTCTCGATAATCTCACTGAATGAATGCTGTGTAATGGAGTACCCGTTTCGTTTCAGCTCGCTGGAAAGGTTTACATAGGTTCTGTAAATATGGCGGCATATCTTGAAGTTTACGATGTCCATATTGGCCAGATTCTTATCCACAACCAGCTTATTGTCCTCAATCCTTATATATTGCTCGTTGATATATTTGATCTTTGACAAGGTCTTTACCCGAGTTTTGTCGCTCAACGCATTTATCTCTTGGGCATACTGTACAGCTTCCTTCAATGTCTTTTGAGTGGCGGCTACATATTCATCCAATGTTACCTCTCGGCTGTATTTGGTCGTTGAGAAGACGTGGATAATCTCCCTTTTGTATTTGGAATCCCGTACTCGTCCGCAGATTTGAGTAAACAGGGTTGAGATGTCCAATAAGGTATGAGCCTTGTTGCCATCGCTGACGATGAAAGTAACTCCGTTTTCATCATACAAGTCACATCCCTCAAAACAGGTCGAGGTGTAAAAGTTTATCTTCTTTACAGGGTCTGACGGCTGGCCGATGGGATAATCTTTGCCTAATTTGCGCTGGTTACTCTCGCTATTGTCCCCGCTTGTGGAGCAAACCACTTTCACTTGGTCGGGGGTGAGTTTAGCCATATCTATCACCTTTGCGATGAACTCTACGCTGTTTACAAAGATGTGTAGATTGTAAGACAAATCACTATCCAATATCTTGCGGCACTCTTTAACGATATATTGTGCAGGCTTGGATGTTTGACGGGACCGCACATGGATCTCTGTCAGATGGGGCCAGTTAATTTCGCATATGGGCAGATGCTTCAACTCTTCCAGAATATACTCCCGTTCGATCGGAGTAGCGGTCATGTAAGTAACACGGTCGAACTTCCCAGCTTCCGCCAATAGATTCTTGATGGCCGTATGACGGAACGAGTAGGAGTTGAATAAGACATGTCATTCATCAACCAGCAAGAAAAGGTCGTTATAAGGGTCGAGACCTGCAGCCTGCAATGCCTTGATGGTTCGTGGCAGTGAATCGTATGTAACGGCAATCTTTAAGGGAGAGTGGCTTTGCGCGTATTCCATAATATCCTGTTCTCCGATCCCTTCGTAAACGCCCAGCACGGAAATATCGTCTTGTCGGTAGATGGTCTTGTTCTTGACCAGCGCCACATAAGGCATGGCAATAAGGGTCGGAATCGGATTGCGGATGGCTAATTCAGTGGCACCACATCCTGTTTGTCTCTTGTTGAAGAGACAGTTATTAGGAATCTCTGTCAAAAAGTCCGACAGATAGGTTGCTCCTTCGGGAGCTTCAATCGTTCAGTTTTGATTTGTATTCATATACTTATATGTTTGATAGTTAGTAATATCTATATAATCCTCCATCTTTTTTAATCTTGAATCTATATTTATAAAGGAGACTTTCATTTCACACTCAAAAAATGTGGAAAGACAGTGCAAAGAAAAGGCAGACGAATCTGCCTTAACAAAATTAGCCCTATTTGAACGGTGGATGTCTTTCGTAGAAAAGCTATGCAAATATATAAAATATTTTACAATGAATCAAATTATTTGACAATATTTTCAGCTGTTTTCTCGATTAGTTGTATGATTGATATTTAGGCCGACTTTTGCTATTTTTGAGGAACTGAAACCCTGAACTGACTATGAACTGTACGATCCCTCAAAACTGGAGCGATGAAGTCATGGATTACGCCAACCGACTGGCCGACCGAATCAATGTAGGCTGGGATGGTGAGAACTATTGCCCGAGTGACTGGAGCCTCCGATTTCTTGTTCGTCTGAACAAGGGCTTGGTGAAGGTCCCTTTCACCTATGAAGCCTTCAGGGATAACGACGACATCATGGCTACATTGGAGGGATACGGGTTGGATGCCGAAAAGTTCTGGTATGCGTTGCTCTTCATCTACGACATCACAATCTCTTTTTGCTTGAATGCTGCCGATGCCAGCAAGACGGATTATGAGATTCTGACGGAACTCAACGATTTCCTGCAAAAGCACCAGAAAGCAGTTCTCTACCTCTCGGATGATCGGGAGTTGCGTAAGAGTGAACGCTACGAAACCAACAGTCCGTTGATTCTGGGCTGCCTGCGTCGTTTTGTCAAGCAGGAGTTGGCGCAATATCCAGAACCGCCCCAACAAAAAATCTTTACCATCGACCTCCTTTATAGGAATTATACAGAATCACTGTCCACTGCCCAGCAACAGGTGCTGATGTATAGGTTGTTCAAGGTACTGTTCGATACCCTCAAATTACCCGAGTTGCGTGCCAAGCGGGGAGAGGTTGTGTCGTACAGCAAGCTGCTCCTTGTCTCCCGCATCATCTATTTCTGCCGACTGACGGCCAATGAATCCTTTACAGTGGACAGCTCCTCGTTGAAAGGCATCCTGAAACAGTACGGAAATACGGACTTCAACCAACTGGAACCTCGGGTTTATACGGGCGGCTTACGACTGCCGAAAGAAGAGGGAGAGTAAGTCGGGTTGTATTTTACTCCCTAAATAGGTGTGAAATTTTACCGAGTTTTGTACCCGTTGGATGGATGGTCCAGACGACCTGCAACCCCTTGGGCAAGGCAAGCAGCTAACCAACGCCCCTCCGTAAAGGACGGAGTAATTTATGGCCATGAAAAAGATGGTTATGCAAGAGGACAACACGAATCGTCAACTGGCATTTGTGAAAGGCAACCGCCCGACCAATAGCGACGAGGTACACCGCAAGTCAAATTCTTATCGGGACTATGGGCAGTTGTCTCCCATTACCGTTGCCAAGGGAGAGGACGTTTTGCGCTCGGGAGGACATTTGGTCAATCTGGACGGGAGCGATATTCCCGATGACCAGGCCCAGAACTATTATGCTGTGCTGGACGGTCAGCATAGAGTGCAAGCCTTCAAGGAATTTGATCCCGAGATGAACAAAATCGTGATTATGGAATCCTTAAACACGCGTGTGTCCGTCATGAAGCAGATTGCCGAGATGAATATCCGTACCGTTGCGTGGAGGGGCACGGATTACATGGCAGGGTCTGCAATGACACTGAAGGAACCCAATGAGGTCTTTGACTTTGCCTTGTTCTTGCGCAAGAAAGGATTCCCGCTGGCTACGATTTCGCTGTGGTGTCTCGGGAAAAATTCGATGAAGCCCTCCATGTTCGTTAAGCTTATCGGTTCTGCCTCATTAGATCGAGCTTTTGATAATAACGGATGGCTCTCCCGTAGTCAGCGATGGTACGAGGCCGCAGAGCAGAAGTTTAACGATAAATTCCTTGCCAAGAAGTATTTGATAACCTACATCATCGACAAGTATCACAATGCGGCCGATCCGACATCCTTCACGGTTCAGATGGTGGAGAAAATCAGGAGCCTAACAGAGGAGCAGGCAAAGGAGATTATGAACCCCGAGAAAGTAGAGGATCAGACGCGTGAGCAAACCACAATCAACCTCCTGATAAAATACCTTGGCAAATAGGATTGCCTGGCATTAGATGGGAAAGAAGGTCGGAAACCGAATTGGTTGTCCGACCTTTTTCCTTTTACAGCAGATGCCGCATGGCTTCGTCGATTTGCGAGTTCTCGAATGAATCGAGGTAGATTTGCGTGGTCGAGAGATCGGAGTGTCCCAACGATTCGGAAATCAGAGCCACGCTTACCCCTGACCGTTTCAGGACGGTTGCGTATGTATGGCGGGCAACATAGGTCGTCAATGGAACCTCCAATCCGATCTGTTCTCCCAGCACTTTCAATTCCCGATTGATCTTTGCCAGCACCTTATGGATGCGGTTGAAAATCTGCTGTGCGGTCTTGTGTTCCGCACGGTCGAGAATCGGGAAGATATAATCTTCTTGTGCGTGGTTGTCCCTGCTGTATTTCCCGATAATCTGCAAGGCGTTCGGCACGAGTTGAAAGGATAGCAACTTCTGGGTTTTGTGACGGGAGTAATAGATTCTGCCTTTTATGAGGTCCTTGTAACGTAGCCGTGCCATGTCTCCGAAATTCATTCCTGCCGTAAAGTAGGAGAATAGGAATAAATCCTTGGCAAGTTGTCGGTACTCCGTCGTATGTCCCTCGGTAATTTCGAGATCAATTAATCGCTGGATGTCCTCTTTGTCGATGGCTCGTTTGCGGGTCTTGGCCCACAAACTGCCCACTTGGTAAAGGCTGAACGGATTTTGTTTGGTCTCGATCCGCCCCTCTTTGACTGCCTTGTTGTAGATGGCCTTGAAGATGGCGAACCGTGTGGCGATGCTGTTGTCTTTGTTGCCGCGTTTCCGCAGGTATAGTTCCAACCCTTTCAGATAGTCGAGGTCGATGGCTCCCATGGCCATGCTGGTCGGTTTGTAGCCTTCCAACACTTGCAGGGCATATCGGTGTTTGGTCGCCGAATGAATCTTGCCGAGCGATTCCAACCGTTCAATCTCCTCGTTGAATCCTTGTTCGATGGTGATTCCTGCGATATGGGCGGTTTTTACCTCAAACAGCGTATCGAAGTTTACGGGAATATCCAACGCCTCCAGCCTTTTGATTTTCTTCTGAAATCCTGTTAATGTGCAGTCGATCTTACTTTGCAGGGTGGCTCGGTCAGGGCAATCCGCTGTCAGCATTTCGGCCTCTTTGTCCCAGTAACAGGGTGCAACAGAAAGTCCGAGAGCCACAAGTTTTGAGGTGCGGTTGTGGGTAAACCGAAGCATCAATGGGGATCGACCGTTTTTGTAGACTCTGTCTGTTTTTAGAATAATCTTGATTTTCATCTACTTGCGTATTCTGCAAGTAATTGAGAGAAGCGATGGCGGTGTTCAACAAAGTGTCCAACATTTGCGCTCGGAAGCCCTTTTTTGCCCCTGTTTCACTCCCGAAACGGCACAAAAAAAAGGTTACTTAAATCGTAACCTCTTGATTTTGAGAGCCGAATCCGAGATTTGAACTCGGGACCCCTTCATTACGAGTGAAGTGCTCTACCGCTGAGCTAATTCGGCCTTCACGGGCTTTGTGCCCCTTTTCCTTCCCTTTCGGGACTGCAAATATCTGCAAAAAATTTTTTTCCTGCAAGAAAACTGCGAAAAATTTCTCATTTCTTGTTATCTTCGCGGAAAACTAATCCATAAATGGCTGCTTTTATCCTCCCGTCATGCGCTTTCAACCCGGTTCCGGTACAAGGACGCCGTGCGGACCGGGTATCGGTCGGTTGTCTTCGTATATGGCGGTGTGTGTGGCATTTTGTATCCACGATCTTCAAATTTCGACGCGATGATGCGTAAAGCCTTTCTTGAGCCTACGGCCGACCAGACCTTCGAAGTGGTGGGAGACGGCCCGTACAATTTTGTCCAGGTGCTGGAGCGTTCCCGCCGCTTGCAGGAGTCGGGCGATGTCGAAGGGGCTTGCAACGAGCGTTTCCAGGCTTTTCAACGCCTTGCCGCACTGATCCCCGATGACGAGGAGGTGAACCTCGAGTGGTCGCACCGCAATTCGCGGGCTGCGCTCGAACTGATCCGGGCTTCGGCCATCGACCACTTTCTGATCAACGACTTCGAAATGTCGGCGGCCCTGCTCGAACTGTTGCTCGAGCTCGATCCGGAGGACCATCTCGAGGGCAGCGAACTGCTCGCCTTCGACTATCTGGCCATGGACGAGCAGGAGCTCTTCGACGAGGTGATTAACGATGTCTCCGACAAGGCGGCCAGCCGCGAGGTGTTGTTGCTCTGGTCTGCCTACCGGCGCGACGGATCGTTGCCCGATGGAGAGTTGAAACGCTTCCGGACGCGCTTTGCCTCCTATTTCGCCGAATTCACGGCCGACAGCCATCCGGCCGATGCGGCCTACCTGCAGGATATCGAGAGCGAACATCCCTCGTTGGCGGCGCAGGCCCGTGAGTTGTGGCTGCAAACCGAGAACCTGTGGGTGTTGTGGCCCGGATTCATCGAGGCGCTGAAGGCTCGCCGTGCGGAGGCATAAGGCCCGCGGGACCAGATTCCCGGCAGATGTGAAAAAGCCGGATCCGTATCGCGGATCCGGCTTTTCCGTCTTTGCCCGTCGGCTGCGGGGCTATTGCTCGTTCTTTGTCTTGCGGTTGCGTACCAGCTCCTTGAAGCAGTGGCGGCAGATCGGCTCGTAGGTGTCCTGCGCTCCGAGCATCACCTGTTTCTCGTCGCTGGTCAGGCGGTGTGAATGGTGGGCGAGGTTGCCGCAGCGCACGCAGATGGCGTGCACCTTCGTCACGTATTCGGCCGTGGCCATCAGCGCCGGCATCGGGCCGAACGGCCTGCCCGTATAGTCCATGTCGAGTCCTGCGACGATCACCCGCACGCCGTTGTCGGCCAGTTGTCGGCAAACATCGACGATGCTTTCGTCGAAGAACTGTGCCTCGTCGATGCCGACCACATCGACATCCGAGGTCATCAGCAGGATGTTCTGCGGCGATTCGACCGGCGTCGAGCGGATGGCGTGGGCGTCGTGCGAGACGACCTCCTCCTCCGAGTAGCGGACGTCGATGCAGGGCTTGAAGATCTCTACCCGCTGGTGGGCGAACTGTGCGCGTTTGAGGCGGCGGATCAACTCCTCGGTTTTGCCCGAGAACATCGAGCCGCAGACCACTTCGATCCAGCCCTTGCGGCTGGCATTTTCCAGAAACATGTCGTGTGTGCTGTTTTTTCGTTTCGTCGTGTCGTGAAGCTGCCCGATGGGCTTCGGCTTTCGAGGGAAAGCCTGCTGTCGCCTCTTCCGGGGGATCCGGTGTTTGGGAACCCCTGCTCCGCAGAGAGGCGGCGGCTTCGGGACGGAGGGCAAAGGTAACAATTTAATCCGGTTTCGTCAAGAGCCCCGGACGGGATCGGAGTCCGCATCGCGTCGGCCGGAGACGGGCTGCCGGAAAGAGAAACCGGACGCCCCTTTTGCGGGGCATCCGGTTCCCTTTTCGATGTTGTAGAATCGGCTATTTCCAGAGTTCCTGCTGCTCGAGGTTTTTGTTGAGCAGAATCTCACCCGACGGGATCGGCATGAGGTAGTACTTCTCGAGCCATCCCTTGCCGGCCGACGTGGGATCCTGATAGAAGTAGAGGTGGCCGGCGTTACCCTGTGCGGCCAGCTCCGAAGCCGACGCCTCGGTGGTGCCGCCTTGTTTCAGGATACCGGTCTCGCCCAGCGAGATCGAGCTGATACCCTGCGTCGTGGCATTCTCCACATAGGCTCCGTAGTGCTGTTTGTTCACATACCAGTCGGCCTTCTTCCAGCGGCGGACATCCTCGAACGAGAAGCTCTCGCCCATGAGTTCGATCAGGCGCTCGCGGCGGATCTCCCACAGCACGGGATCGACGCTCGGGTCGCGGTCCGGGTCGAAGTCCGAACCGATCTCGGCCACCGTCATGCGGCTTACCTCGGCGCGGTCACGCAACAGGTTGATGCTCTGGTCGGCCACGGTCTGGTTGAAGGCTCCGAGCTCGAACTTGGCCTCGGCGTAGTTGAGCAGCACCTCCTCGATCTTGAAGAGCGGTTTGTCGGAGATCTCCTTGGCGACGTTCTGGTCCTGACGGTCCCAGCCGGCATGGTGTTTCCATACGAAGTATCCGCTCTTGCACAGCTGGTAGGTCTTGCTCGAGTTGAACGGCGTGAGGCCTGCGGCCAGGGCGCCGTTCATCGCGCCGGACGAGGAGAGCGAAGTGTTCGGTACATTGGGCTGGAGGTTGCCGCCCCAGTTGCCCGAGGGCAGCGCCTTGTGGCCCGAGATCAGGTAGTAGCCGGTCTGTACCTCGGGGATGCGGTATACCGGTTTGCCGTTGTCCGTGAGGTTCGTTTCGTTGCCGCGCGACGGGAACTTGCGCAGGTACTCCATGTACTTGTAGCCGTTCGACTCGTCGTAGGTGAAGTCGTTGATGCCCGTGCTGGTGGTGTTTACGTGATAGGGCGGCATGACCGTCTGCCACAGACGCGGATCGCGGTTGCGGAACGTCTTGTAGATGTCGCAGTTGGCGTAGTCGTAGGGCTCGCCCTCGGTATACGAGTTGTCGGCGCCGTTGTAGTCGTAGTACTTCACCCTGGCGTTGTGGATCGGCAGGCCGTCCTTGGTCAGGTAGAGGTCTACGGTCGATTGGGGCATCTCGAGCGATGCCGAGCCGATGTGCTCGAAGTGGCCCAGACGGTGCATCTTGTAATCCTCGGTATACTTCATGTAGAGGATCACGCCCGGTACGCCCTGCAGGTTTTCGGTCGTCCACAACTGGCCCCATCCCTTGCCGGGATAGGTGTCGCCGCCCGACGCGTCACCCGCGTAGAGGGTCGGATAACGGGACATCAGCTCCTCGGAGAGGCGGACGCACTCCTCGAGCAGTTTCTGCCTGGTGATGTATTCGCCCTCCTCGGCCACGTTGTGGTACTTGCGCCACGTTCCCTCGAACAGGGCGAAGCGGGTGAGGAATGCCTTCACGACATCGCTGTTCAGCGTGTTGGGTTCGGCCAGGTCGTCCTGGATGTTGTTTATGCACCAGATCAGCTCGTTGTAGATCTGGTCGGCCACGTAGAGCCTCGAGTCACGTGCCTTGTAGAGCTCCGGCGACGTGTCGTCGAGCAGATGGTCCACGTAGATGATGTCTCCGTAATTGACCATCAGCGCATAGTGGTTGAAGGCGCGGAAGAAGCGGGCAATGGCCTCCAGGCGGAGCCGTTCGCTGTCCGAGCAGACGGGATCCTGAATGTGCTTGAGCATCAGGTTGGCGGCACGGATGAACTCATAGGGCGTGCTGTAGGTGCCGTCCGAGGTCGGAATCGAGACGTTCTGTGCGGCATAGGGGTTGTCCACCGTGCCGGCGCCGTATCCGTAGTTGGTCAGGATGCCCGACCAGATGTCGCGGGTCGAGGTGCCGAGGGCTCCGCTCACGGGTATCGGGCCCGAGTAGATCGTAAAGCCGTTGAAGCAGTTGTAGAGCGTCAGCAGATAGGACATGCTGGAGTTGTACGAGGTGAAGGCACTTGCTTCCGTGGTCGTGCCTTCGGGGTAGCGCTCCAGAAACTCGTCGTTGCAGGAGGTGCTGCCCAATGCAAGCGCCCAGATGGCAAGGATATATGCTATTTTTTTCATACGAGTGATCTCTGTTTTTTTTGTTACAACGTGAAATTCAGACCGAACGAAACGGTGCGGTAGAGCGGGTAGCTCCACGAGAGGGTCTCGGGATCGATGCCCTTGGGCAGCGAGGTGAACGTGGCGAGGTTCTCGATGCTGACGAACAGACGCAGGTTCGAGACGTGGATCTTGTTCATCCAGCGCTTCGGGAAGGTGTAGGCCAGCGTCAGGTTCTTGATGCGCAGGTACGAGGCGTCGCTGAGCATGTGGTCGTTTGCACGGCGGTTCGATCCGGAGTTGGCGATCGTACCGCTGTCCGAGCCGTAGATACGCGGCAGTTTGGCGTTCGGATTCACGGGCTGCATATAGTCGGGGCTGGTCGGGTCGGTGCTGATCGGCTTCCAGTAGTCGGTCGTGCCCTCGAATACGGGATACCACTTGGCGTCGCCGGCGGCGAAGGTGTAGAGCAACTCGCCCGTGTACATCCAGTCGCGCTTGCCGACTCCCTGCAGCATGACGCTCAGGTCGAATCCGGCGTAGCTGATGCCGAAGTTGATGCCGTACTGCAGGCGCGGCAGCGAGTTGCCGATGACGGTCATGTCACCCGGCTCGCTCAACGTGTTCTTACCGCTGTTGATATCGTTCTCGTCGCTGTCCGAATACTGGTGGTCGTTCAGGTTCTTGAATTTGTAGTCTCCCGGGCGGGGGCTGTAACCCTGCAGCGTCGGAACGCCGTCCACGAGTTCCCAGCTCGACGTATCCTTGAAGTCCTCGACCGTATAGAACCCGTCGTAGAGGTATCCCCAGATCTCGCCGACATTCATGCCTTCGTACAGCGAGCCGAGGCTCTTGCTCGAGTTGAAGTTCAGCTTCATGACCTTTGATTTGTAGTCCCAGAGGTTGAATCCCACGTTGTACTGCACCTTCTCGCCGATGTTGCCGCGCCATCCCAGCTGGAGTTCCCAGCCGCGCGTGCGCATCTTGCCGACGTTTTGGTTCGGGGCTGCAACGCCCAGTACACCCGGCAGATCGACGCCTTCGGAGAGGATGTCCTTCGTGTCGCGCTGGAACCACTCGAACATACCGGTCAGGCGGTTGTTGAACAGCGCGAAGTCCAAACCGACGTTCGACGTGGTGATGGTTTCCCACGTGAAGTTGGCGCTGACGAGGCCCGGCGTGCCGAGCTGTGTCACGTAGTTGGCGTCATCGTTGCCGTTGAGCCATACGGTTGATTTGGTCGAAAGGCCCATCGAGGCGATGTAGTCGTAGTATCCGGCCGAAGCCTGGTTGCCGATCGATCCGTAGGAGAAGCGCGGCTTGAGCTGGTTGAGCCACTTGCGTGTGCCCGACATGAAGTTCTCTTCGGCGACGTTCCATGCCATCGAGAACGAGGGGAAGAAGGCGAATCGGCTGTCCTTCGGGAACTTCGACGAGCCGTCGTAACGGCCGCTGACCTCGAGGATGTACTTGCCCTTGTAGTCGTAGTTGAAACGGAAGAATCCGCTTCGGATGCCGAAGTCCGCATAGGAGTCGCTCACGGTGACCTTGCCCTGTGCGTTGCCCATCGACGGGATGTCGATCAGCGCCTGCTCTTCGGCCTGCGTGTTGTAGTACTTGTAGTCGTAGTCCTCCTGCGAGAAGCCGGCCATCAGCGAGAAATGGTGGTCCTGGGCTACGTCGATCTTGTAGGTAGCGTAGGCATTGAATGAGTTGCGCGTGTCGAAGAAGTGGCGGGCGATGTAATAGTCCTTCGAGGGGATGGTTTTCGTGGTCTCCTGGATGTCGGTGGCCTGCCACATGCCCGAGAAGTAGGTGAAGTCGGTCATCTGCTTCTGGTAGGTGTACTCGAAGACGGCCTCGAGGCCCTTCACCGGGCGGAACGTCGAGCGGAACAGGAAGCGCGGCGTGTCGATGGTAGTGCGCCGGGCGTTGCTGTTGTCGATGATGGCGCGCGGGGTGAGGATCGTATATCCGTTCGGGTCGGTGCCGTCCGGGAGGAAGTTCATCAGACGGGTCGAGTAGAGCCAGCCGCCCGATTCGTCGTTCAGGTAGCGGCGCTGCTGCTGTGAGTAGGAGAAGTCTGCCTCCTGGGTGAACCACTTGGTGATGTCGGCCCCGATGTATCCCGAGAACGACATGCGGGTGTAGAGGTCCTTGTTACCGACAAACGGCCCGTTTTCACGGTAGCTGTTGCCCGACATGCGGAAGCGGATGTGCTCCGTGGCGCCGCTGACCGAAAGGTTGTGGTTCTGCGAGAAACCGGTCTCCATCATGCGGTCGTAGATGTCCTTCTGCGAGAGGTAGTAGCGCTTGCTGTCCTCGTTGGCCACGAAGATGCCGTTGCTCTGGAGCGTTCCCAGCCCCTCGAGGGCGGCACGGTCGGAGTTGTAGAGGTTGAGGTATTCGAGCCACTTGTCGATGTTCTGGCCTGCGGCGGCATAGGAATTCGAGTTGAAGGCCTCCTTGTAGATGGGCAGGTAGGTGTCCAGCCGTGTCTGCTCGGGCGTGCCGATGGCGTTGATGATACCGAAGTTGTTGCTGTAGTTGGCCGTGATGCGCTCGTTTCCTTGCGGCCTCTTCGTTGTGATCAGCACGACGCCGGCGGCGGCACGTGCACCGTAGATGGCCGAAGCCGAAGCATCCTTGAGCACCGTCACCGACTCGATGTCGTTCGGGTTGAGGGCGTCGATGTCGCCTTCGACGTTATCGATCAGGATGAGCGGAGAGAGTCCGGCAACAGCCCAATTGCCGTTGGAGTCCTTACCCAGAGAGGAGGTGCCGCGGATCTGGATCGACTTGCCGGTCTGGCCGGGGGTGTTGCCGCTGCTCGACGAGATCATCAGGCCCGGGACGGCACCCTGGAGTGCGGCTGCGACGTTCGGCTGCGGACGGTCGCCGAGCACCTCGTCCATCTTGACCGTGGCGACGGCGCCCGAAAGGTTGGCCTTTTTCTGCACGCCGTAACCTACGACAACCACGGCGTCGATGTCGAGCGCCTCTTCGAGGGTGACGACCATGCCCTGCGAGGCGGGGAGGGTCTGCGGCTTGTAGCCTACATACGAGAATTCGAGCGTGGCCTTTTCGGTGACGGTCAGGGTGAAGCCGCCGTTGAGGTCGGTCGTGATGCCGTTTGCGGTGCCGGTTTCGAAGACGGTGGCGCCGATGATCGGTTGGCCGTTCGTGTCGATAACCTTGCCCGAGATCTCGATCGTCTTGGAATCCTGGGTTTCTGCTACGGGAGCGGGCGACTCAGCTGCGGTTGCTGAATTTCCCCCCCCCATGCTGGCAGAAACGAACATAGCCGAAGCTAAAAAGAAGAAGTGGAGAATTGTTCGTCTCATAGACATTTAGGTTTAGGTTTCTTATTCGGGACCGATTCTCCGCCAGGGGGAGGTGGCGTAGGGAAAAGGGCTCGAATTATAGTGCAATATAATAAAAAAATAACATACATGGGGTAAAAAGAGGGAAATTTTTAACGAAATGGTCATGTGCATGTTCGTTGTGTCTTCAGGCTTGTTTCTCCCTTTCTTCGGGACTCTGCCTTCGGAAGCAGTCAGGGGTACACGGAAGGGGTAATTGTCGTGTATAAGTGGATGTTGCGGAATGACGCGGTGGTATGTTCGGTTTTTTGTGTGGCATGTTCGGTTTTTTTGTCCCGGGACTTCCGGTTGCGGGACGAGGAAATCTTCCGAAAGAGGTGGAATAAAAAAACGGGACTGCTTTTTGGCTGTCCCGGTCCTGTTTTTTTCAAAAATACCTACAGACACTCTTCGAGGCGCTCGATTCGGGCGCCGAGGGCGTTGAGCCGTCCGTCGATGTTCTTGTAGCCGCGGTCGATCTGGTCGATGTTCTGGATCGTGGAGACCCCTTCGGCCGACATGGCGGCGATGAGCAGGGCCACGCCGGCGCGGATGTCGGGCGAGGTCATGCGCGTGGCGCGGAGCCTCAGCCGGTGGTCGTGTCCGATGACCGTGGCGCGGTGGGGGTCGCAGAGGATGATCTGCGCGCCCATGTCGATGAGTTTATCGACGAAGAAGAGACGGCTTTCGAACATCTTCTGGTGGATCAGCACGGCTCCCTTGGCCTGTGTGGCCACGACCAGGAAGATCGACAGCAGGTCGGGCGTGAGGCCCGGCCAGGGGGCGTCGGCGATGGTCATGATCGAGCCGTCGAGGAAGGTCTCGATGCTGTAGTGGTCCTGTTCGGGGATGTAGATGTCGTCGCCGCGCTGTTCGAAGCGGATGCCCATGCGGGCGAACTGGGCGGGAATGATGCCCAGGTTCTCGTAGGACACGTTGCGGATGGTCAGCTCCGACTGGTTCATGGCGGCCATGCCGATGAAGCTGCCCACCTCGATCATGTCGGGCAGCAGCGTGTGGTCCGTGCCGCCGAGCGATTCGACGCCCTCGATGGTCAGCAGGTTCGAGGCGATGCCCGAGATGCGGGCGCCCATGCGGTTGAGCATGCGGCAGAGCTGCTGCACGTAGGGTTCGCAGGCGGCGTTGTAGATTGTGGTCGTGCCCCGGGCCAGCACGGCGGCCATGATGATATTGGCCGTGCCCGTTACGGAGGCCTCGTCGAGGAGCATGTAGGTGCCCTTCAACTCCCGGCCCTCGACCATGAAGAAATCGTCGGCGACATCGAAGTTGAACTTCGCACCGAGCTTCTGGAAACCGAGGAAGTGGGTGTCGAGGCGCCGGCGTCCGATCTTGTCGCCGCCCGGCTTGGGAATGTAGCCCACGCCGAAGCGGGCCAGCATCGGGCCGATGAGCATCACCGAGCCGCGCAGGCGCGCGCAGCGGCGGCGGTAGTCGTCC
>ULSP01061351.1_pt1 | contig 16688 bp, 13 predicted proteins | sample 1956811 | NCBI WGS metagenome assembly ULSP01 (sample SAMEA4835711, study PRJEB28245) | human gut metagenome | biome: gut microbiome; material: fecal sample | place: Denmark | collected 2008
CTTGTCCACATGTTACTATGCGTTTAGTATTTCACTCAACGTTTTTAGCTTTAACACCCTCTACAAGAAGTAGCATACCTGGTTGTACAGGAAACTGTGGTATATGTGGAGGTGTTTGTTTAACTAGTATTAGCTCTGTAATATGGCTTGGATTCTGTGCAATATTAAACTCCAAGGAGAAAAATAAATGAATATAAGAAATATTTTAATTATAATGGTGGTTTGTTTGACTGTTGTAGTTGCTCTATTTATAGGTCTTGCTCCTAAGTCATCTACCTCCATACTAGTAAGTGATAATAAAGAAATTGAAGGAGTGAAACAGATTATGGGAAGAAAGATCAATAAAAAGATACTAATAGCCTACTATTCTTGGAGCAATAATACTAAATTTGTGGCAGAAGAAATACACAAGCAAATTGGTGGTGATTTGCGATTTATAGAACCACAAAATACCTATTCAGATATTTATGCTGTAACAGTGGCTAAGGCAAAAATAGAACAGTTTAATAATTCTCGTCCTACCATTAAAACTACAATCCCTAATATTGATGAATATGATATTATCTTTTTGGGATATCCTAATTGGTGGGGTAGCTATCCAATGCTTATTGCTACCTTTGCAGAAAAACATAAACTGGATGGAAAAGTGATTGTTCCTTTCTATACCCATGGTGGTGGTGAACAACGCTGTCTGAGTGATTTGCGCAAGCTCTTGCCCAAGGCAAAGATTGCTGATGGATTATGTCTGCATGGTAAACAAGTGAAAAGCTCTCAGGATGAAATTAATAATTGGCTAAAGAATTTAGAATTTTAGCAGACTTCTTTACCAGCCTACACCAATCCAAGGTCCATGATGGTGGTGTCCCCCACCGATGCCGATACCAATGCCAATGGGAAAGCTAGCGCCGCGACGGCTAGCCTTTTCCCTTTGGATTTTCATAAACCAGAAGCGATAGATCTTGGTGCCATTTTCAAGAGTGCGCGGTTGATCAACGTCAGTAATAATTTTGTAACCATTGAAATTATAGTTATCCTCTTCGTAGTCCAAGAGCATCCTACTCATTTGCTCATAGGTGGCTTTATTAGTGGTATAAAGGCGCAGCATTTCGGTGTTAGGAAGCGCAATAATGAGCTGCTTGCGTAGGGAACGGTCTTTAGCTAAGCCTTGGTAAACCTCTACTCGTTCATCCTTGAGTTTGATGTAGAGTAAGTCCTCACTAGTGGAAACTGTTTGCAGCTGCTGTTCCATTTCCCCCACCGTAATAACAGCTTGGGGCTTGGGAGTATCTGCTGGTTTACTTTGCTTTTTGTCTTTAGCTAAAACTGGTAAACTAAAGCAAATAAGTAATAGGAAAATAAATATAAAAATTTTGCGCATAATCCCCCATCCTTTCAAAATCGTAATAATCAAGCTATTAAATCATAATCTGTAATCCGCTGCTTTCCACTTAATATGTTATCACATCTTGGCAGAAAGAGTAATGAAGTTTTAGAAAATCTTCCGGAAAAATTAGCAAGGTAGAAGGTTCAGAAAAGGCTATTTTTCTACTAGCGGTAACAAATATGTCCCACAAGGGACAATTTTTGCAAAAAACATGAAAAAATGTGCTCAGAACTGTCTTAGGGCAGTTCTTTTTTTGACGAATTTGTGATAAAATTGAGGTGTAATTTTCAAGAAAATTCGGCAAGGAAGTGACAGAATGGAATTTATAAAATCCGCTGATGTAGTCGTTATTGGTGGCGGCATTGTGGGTACTGCTGTTTTGCGTGAGCTTTCCAAGTACGATTTAAAATGCGTACTGGTAGAAAAGGAACCGGACGTTGCTCTGGGCACTACTAAAGCTAACAGCGCAATTCTGCACGCAGGCTTTGATGCTCCTACCGGCAGCTTGAAAGCTATTACTAACGTTCGTGGTAACAAATTGTACCATGAATTAGAAAACGAGCTTGACTTAGACATTAAATGGACCGGCTCCTTGGTAGCTGCAACCACTGATGAAGAAATGCAGACTTTGCAGGAGCTGATGGCTCGTGGCCGTAAAAATGGCGTTGAAGGCCTGCAAATTTTAAGCCGTGAAGAAGTTATCGAGCAAGAACCTAATCTGACCACTGTTAAAGGCGCTTTGTGGGCTCCCAGCGCCGGCGTGTGCTGGCCCTTTGGTGCAGCCATTGCTTTTGCGGAATGCGCTGTACAAAACGGCGCGGAGGTTATCCGCGACTGCAAGGTTTTGGGTTTTGTTAAAGAAAACGGCAAAATTGTCGGCGTAGAAACCTCTAAAGGCGTTATTGCCGCTAAATATGTTGTAAATGCTGCCGGCGTTTATGCTGACGAAATCGCCAAGCTGGCAGGCGACGATACTTTTACCATTACTCCGCGTAAGGGCGAATATATTCTCTTTGATAAAACTGCCTGCAGCAGCTTGGTTTACGGTGTAGTATTCCCCTGCCCCACTAAAAAATCTAAGGGCATTTTGGTATGTACTACTACCCATGGCAATACCTTCATCGGTCCTAACGCCAATGAACAGGATTCCAAAGAGGACCATGCGGTTACTACTGAGGGCATGAACGAAATTATGGCTTCTGCCCGCAAACTGATTCCCAATCTGCCCATGGGCGCAGCAATTACCGAATTTGCAGGCTTACGTGCAGTATCCAGCACCGGTGATTTTATTATCGGCGTCAGCGATAAGGTAGAAAATCTGTACAACGCTGCCGGTATGCAGTCTCCCGGCTTGACCTCTGCTCCTGCGGTAGGCGAATTGATTGCTAAAGAAATTGCCCGTGTAAGCGGCGCTGTTGCTAAAGCTGATTTTAAAGCTGCTCTGCCCAAAAAGAAAGCTTTTATCCGCATGACTGCTTCCGAGCAGGCTGCTAAGATTGCAGAAAATAAGCTGTACGGTCGAGTTATCTGCCGCTGTGAGACCATTACCGAGGGTGAAATTGTGGAAGCCATTAATTCTCCCGTTGGCGCTCGCACTGTGGACGGCGTAAAGCGCCGCACCCGCGCAGGTATGGGACGCTGCCAAGGCGGTTTCTGCGGTCCTCGCGTAACTCAAATTCTTGCTCGCGAGCTGAATATTTCTATTCCAGAGGTACTCAAGGAGCGTGCAGATTCCAATATGTTCTATGAAAAATATCCGGTAGACGGCGGGGAGGAATAAAGATGAATCAATTATATGATGTAATTATTGTCGGCGGCGGCCCTGCCGGTCTTTCTGCTGCTTACAGCGCATGGGAAAACGGCGCGAAAAAAATTATTGTTATCGAGCGCGACCGCGAATTAGGCGGAATTTTGCAACAATGTATTCATAATGGCTTCGGTCTGCACCATTTTAAAGAGGAGCTGACCGGCCCCGGCTACGCTCATAAATGTATCGAGCTGGTTAAGGATAAACCGGAAATTGAAACCTTAGTTGATACTATGGTGCTGGATGTGCAAAATAACAAAACCGTTATTGCCGTAAATCCCGAAAAGGGTTTAATGAAATTGGAAGGTAAAACCGTTATTTTGACCATGGGCTGCCGTGAGCGTACCCGCGGCGCTATCCGCATTCCCGGCGAGCGTCCCGCAGGCGTATTTACTGCCGGCGCCGCTCAACGTATGGTTAATATGGAAGGCTATCTGCCCGGACACAAAATTGTTATTTTGGGCAGCGGCGATATCGGCTTGATTATGGCTCGCCGTATGAGTCTGGAAGGCTGCAAGGTTCAGGCTTGCTTGGAAATTTGCCCCTTCTCCAACGGTTTGACCCGTAATATTGTTCAATGCTTGAACGATTATAATATTCCTTTGTATTTGTCCCACACGATTGTGGCTATTCATGGCGAAGAACGCGTTACCGGCATCACCGTAGCTAAGGTTGACGAGCGCATGACGCCGATTCCGGGTACGGAATTTGATATTGAATGCGATACCGTACTGCTGTCCGTTGGTTTGATTCCCGAAAACGAATTGAGCCGCGGCTTGAACCTGGATATGAATCCGCTGACCAACGGCCCTGTTGTTGACCAGCATCGCGAAACTAGCCTTGACGGCTTCTTTGCCGCAGGCAACGTAGTGCATGTACATGACCTTGTGGACTTTGTATCCGAAGAAGCGGAAATCGCCGGTAAATATGCCGCATTAAAGGCTCAAGGCAAATTGTCCGCCGATAACCGTTCCGTAAAGGTAAGCGCTGTGGACGGCGTGCGTACCTGCGTACCGCAAAAGGTTACTCTGCCCGCAGAAATTCCCGCTGACGAAAAAATTAAACTGTTCATGCGCGTAGCTGCTCCCCACCGCAAGGTTAAGCTGGTTGTTAAGAGCGGCGAAAACGTGCTTTTGAGCAGACCTCTGCCTGTTGCTAAGCCCAGCGAAATGATTGCCGTAGAAATTCCGGCTGCAAAATTCAACCAAATCGGCGACGAAATTACCGTTGGTTTGGTACTGTAAGGAGGGTATAAAATGGCTGTTGAAACTCGCGTTATGAACTGCATTATGTGCCCTATGGGCTGCGAATTGACCGTTACTATTGAGGATGGCGTTGTTACTAACGTAACCGGCAACACCTGTCCCCGTGGTCCTATTTATGCAAAGAATGAAGTAACTGCTCCCAAACGTATGCTGACCAGCACCGTTGCTGTTGAAGGCGGCGTACTTCCCTTGTTGCCCGTTGTTTCTGCCGACGTGCTGCCGAAGGAGCGTATTTTGGACTGCGCTTGCTATCTGCGCGGCGTAAAGGTACAGGCTCCCGTAAAAACAGGCGACGTTGTTGTAGAAAATATTCTCGGCCTAGGCGTAAATATTATCGCTAGCCGCGACATGGAACTGCACGAACAATAATGTATTAATGCTAAAACAGACCTCGCCTTGTGGCAGAGGTCTGTTTTAGCAAATTTTATTTTATATTGAATTTTCAGGAGGTGTAGCAGCTACGACAAAAGCAGAACTAAAAGAAAAATTTTCAATGTTAAATGACGAGCAGCTTGCTGCTTTGGCAGAATGCAAAAGCAGTGAAGAACTGTATGCAAAAGCAAAAAGCTATTTTGGCGAGAATGTTGTTTTAGCGGATTTAGAAGCTATTATTAACAACATAAGTACTATCGCCGCACAAAATAAAGACGTGCTGGTTATCATGAGCAAAGTAAACGCTGCCTTGGAAAATGACCCGTCATTGCAAGAAAAGCTGGAAGCTTTGGGCGATAATTCTGCCTACGAAATTTTCAAGCCGTATTTGGAGAATGTTTCTGAAGCTGAATTTATGAAGGCGTGCGAAGCTGCAAAAAACTTAGCGGAAGAAGTAGCTCCTGTAAGAGTATTATCAGACGAAGAACTTGCATCTGTAACAGGCGGCAGCTGGAAGTCTTTTTGGAAGGGTTTTAAAATCGGTTTTTGTGATACAATGAAGATTATTGGTTGCGGTGTGATGATAGGATTTAATGTTTGGAATAAGGATCCTAATATGGCGGGAAAATATATAGCTCCGTTAGAAAAAAATGTAAAGCATTTATCTGATGCTCTGCATAATAAATTATAGAAATTATATTGAATTGAAAATGATAAACTTGGTTTAAAAAACAGCCGCTCGCTTCATTGCGGGCGGCTGCTGCTATTTGAATATGAAAAGTTTTTAAGTATTATTAGCAATTACTGCGCCGATTACAGCGCCGGCAATCAAGCCGCCGATAAGCTTATCGTTGCTGCTGTGATGGTGGTGTCTGCTGTGGTGCGGCGGCTGATGATGCGGCCTTTTATGACGCGGCGGCGGTGGCGGCTGGCGGTGAGGATTTTTGTGGTGAACGGGACTTACCTTATGTTTAGGCGGATGATGAACGCCGCTGCGTTTAACGCTGTGCCCGAGTCTTTTATGGCTGATAATATGCTTTGGCGGCGTGCGATGGTCGCTGCGCAGCTCCAAATTCATGGGAGAAGCCAAATTGGGAGCTGCCGCCGCTGCCGTACTTGTTAGCGGAGCCGATAAAAATAAAGCAGTCAGAGCAAGTGCCAAGATTTTTTTGAGTTCTGCAACATCTTAATCACTTCTTTCTTTTATTTTGTGATTAAAGTATAAATGTTAAGTGTGGCAGAATGATGTTTTTTTCGGGCTTGATGAGGAAAAAGAAAATAAAATTTTATTTATCGGCATCCAATTCTTGTAAAAGCTGCGTAAGAGCGTTGTCGCTATCGCTTCTGCTGGCAGAACTATCCTGTTCTTCTTCTTTGTGAATTTCTATACTTAAATCAGCGCCAAAGGTTTTCTTAAACCAAGCAAGATGAGATTTGATTTGGTGCATTTCAATGGACGGGATGTTATCGGCATAAATTTTGAGGACAGCGTTCTTTTTGTCGAAGCTCGTGCTTAAACCGCGCACCATACGCGCTTCGGAATAATCTAAGCTTTCGCTTAAGGCTAACAGCAAGGCCAGCTTATTGATAAGCTTCCAGTTGCTTTCCGTAAGTATTTCTTTATAAAAGCGGTCCTTAAAATAATTTTTGGAAACGCCGTTATGCCAGCCGGCAATGGCGCTGGTGATAATCTGCTCCTTATGCGTAAGGCCGAAAAGCTTAGCGTTTTGAATCATATAAGCGCTGTGACGGGCGTGGCTGTAAAAATTGATGGTAATACCAATATCATGCAATAGCGCGGCCGTTTCCAGCAAGCGTCGGTAACCCTTGCGGATTTTATGCAGCTCCGTCCAACCGTCAAACATAGTCAGCGCCAGCTTGGTAATATGATGAGCGTGTCTTGTATCCGCTTCAAAAAGATTGAGCGTATTTTCTCTGCTGCGCTCTAAAATATTTTTGGCGATTAAGGCTACGTTATTGGATTTGGAATAATAATCGTAAAAAAGTCCTTCGCGCAGGCCGCAGCCGCTGGTAATCAGCTTTTTGGCGCCGGTAGCTTCTAACAGACAGCTGATGATACTGCTGCCTGCTAAAATAATGTCGCTGCGCTCGCTGCTTAAGCCGGAAATTTTTTTACGCTGTTCTAAATTAGTCGTGCGCAGCTTGTTGAAAAAGCTGCGGAAGGTTTGGAGAGGATAAGCGTAATTATGAATTTTGGTCGCGGGATATTTTTTTGCCCGCTGGATGATTTTGGCTACGGTACGAGCGGTGCCGCCTACGCCGATTAAAGGCAGATTTTTTTGCTTGAGCCACGGATATTTCGCTAAACAATCCATAATAAAGGTGCTTAATTTAGTGAAAACTTCCGGCGGCATTTCGTTGCGGATATTGAACATACTTGTGGTATTGACTGCGCCTAAAGGAATGGAAACACTTTCTAAAATTTTACGGTTTTTAAAAAGTATCAATTCGGTGCTGCCGCCGCCAAGGTCAAAAATAATACCGTTTTTTACATCAAGGGTATTGATAACGCCAAGGTAGCTGATATACGCTTCCGTTTTGCCGGAAATAATGTGCAGCCGGATATCAGTTTCCTGCGCCGCACGCGCAATAAGCTCCTTACCGTTAGCGGCGTTGCGGATGGCCGCAGTAGCCACAGCGATAATTTTATCAGCCTGATAAATTTTGCACATGTGCGCAAAGCTTTTAAGGGTGTCAATGGTACTGGTAAAGGCTTCTTCCGTGAGCATATTCTGCCCGTCTACCTTCTGACTTAGACGCAGCGCTTCTTTTTGATTATAAACCATATTATAAGCGCCGTTTTTATAGATATGGCTTACAACTAAACGAGCCGAGTTAGAGCCTATATCTATGATTGCTATTCTCTGCATTTTTTTCTTCTCCTCGTGGCGAACCACATTATTACTATATATATTACGCACAAAATAAAAAACTCCTGCGACGAATTACTAAATTTACGCAAATTTTACACGTAAACGCAGGAGTTTATAGATAAAACAAGAATATATAATATATATGCAAGTTTGGAGGCAGACTTTATGAAACGTAAAACACATACAACTTTTGCTGCCATTCATCTAGGCTCGGAAAAGATAAGCATGCAGATTACAGAGTACAAAAATCTTGACCGATATAAAATTATTGAGCGTGTTAATCGCCGCATACGCCTTGGTGAAGCAACCTTTAAAAATAAAATTATCCCTTACGAGCTGGTATCGGAAATATGCGATATTTTGCAGGGCTTTAAGCGTTTAATGGTAGAATACGGAGTTGAAGAATATAAGCTGCAGGCGACTACTGCTGTACGCGAGGCCAGCAACCAGATTTTTTTGCTGGACCAAATTTACAGCAAAACCGGTTTGGTAGTTGATGTGGTTGATATGCCGCAGGAAATTTATACTAAATTTGTTTCTATTCGCCGAACCTTAAAAAATGCCAAAATCAGCAGCGAGCGCGAAGGTATGCTGATGATGGATATTTCTTCCGGCGGGTTGGGAATTACCTTGGTGCAGGACGAGCAGATTCGTTACCAGCAAAATTTTCATGTGGGCATTATTCGCATTAACGAAAGCTTTGCCCGCAATCGCCGCGAGAGCATGAATTTTAATAAGGCGCTGACAGAATTTTTAAGCAGCACGATTGGCTCCGTGCGCCAGGAGTTAAAACAAAGCAGCGTGCAGTATCTTGTTTTGTCCGGTACGGAGACAGAGCTTTTGCTGCGTATGCTGGAGTTGGACGAGGGACAGCTGGTACATTGCATTAAAGCAGAAGCTTTTCACGCCTTTTTTGATAAAATGCGCCGTATGAATATGCCGCAGATTATCAGTGAATATCATATTCCGGAGCATGTAGCGGAGCTGGCTTTGCCGACAGTGCTTTTATATGAGCAGCTGCTGCATCTTGTTCCCGCTAAGGAAATTGTTATTACCGGTGACAGCTTTATTGACGGTATGCAGCTGCTGCATATCGGCCGCAAAACAAATCCTGTTTTAGTTAAGGAATGGGAGCAGGAAATTATCAGCATGTTTCATTGCATTGGCCAGCGTTATTTGTACGATAAGCGTCACGTACAGCAGGTGGAACGTTTGGCAATAACTATTTTTGACGCTGTGGCAAAAAATTACGGCATGGGTGAATATGAACGTTTGCTTCTGCGTGGCACATGTATTCTTCATGATATCGGCAAATATATTTGTATGCGCAGCCATTCTATTTACACCTATCAGCTTATTTGCTCTACAGATATGCTGGGCTTTAGCGATAAAGATAAGCAGATTATTGCTTTGGCTTCTTATTATCATGCCAACAAGCTTTTTGACCAGAGTAATGTGCTGGCACCTAAGGTACCGCGGGATATGGTAGCTATTGTGGCAAAATTGGCGGCGCTTGTGCGTTTGGCAGATGCTATGGACCGCAGCTATCTGCAAAAAATTCGCAGCTGTAATATAACGGCAAAGGATAATATTTTAAAAATACAGGTTGTCAGCAAGGTTGATTTGGCTTTAGAGTTATGGACCTTTGAAGACAAGGCTGCTTTTTTTGAAGAAGTATACGGTATGAAACCGATATTGGAACGGGTGGATAAGTAATGAGAAAATTAGATTTAACTAAGCCTGAATATTTTTATAATCGTGAATTAAGCTGGCTCAAATTTAATTTGAGAGTTCTGAAGGAGGCTATGTTTAAAGAAGCGCCTTTATTGGAGCGGTTAAAATTCATTGCTATTTCGGCCTCGAACTTGGATGAGTTTTTTATGGTGCGCGTGGCAGGCTTATGGAATAATTATGAAAGCGGCATAGATAAGCCGGACGCAGCGGGATTATCTGTAAAAGACCAGTTGGAAGCGATTTCGGAATCTGCTCACGAGCAGGTACGCACGCAGACAAAATATTTGATGGCTCTGCTGGGGGAAATGGACGAAATAGGTTTGCATTTTCGCCGTGTAAATAATTTATCAGAGGTAGCTAAGGATTGGCTGGAGGAATATTATAACGAAGTAATTTATCCGGTGTTGACGCCCATGGCGGTAGACGCTTCCCGCCCTTTCCCTTTCTTGGCAAACAAAACGCAGAATCTTGCGGTGGAATTGGTGAAGGCTGACGGCGAACACAGCATGGGGCTGATTCAGGTGCCTTCTGTTTTGGATAGAATTTTAGAAATTCCGTCTGATGCTAAGCGTACCTTTGTATTTTTAGAGGATATTATCGCCAGCCATTGTCAGGAATTGTTCAAGGGCTGCCAAATTTTAGACGTAGTTCCCTTTAGAGTAACCCGCGACAGCGATTTAGATTTGGAGGAAGAAGAAAGCGTTGACTTATTAAAAGAGGTTGAAGAATCTCTGCGTAAGCGCAAACGCGGAGCTACTGTGCGGTTGGAAATTTTTAAAACGAATAATAATCGCATTAAAAAATTTTTGGAAGAAAATCTTGACGTAAGCGATTTAGAGATTTACGAAATCAACGGTCCCTTGGACCCTACTTGTTTCTTTAAATTTACCGGCTTAAAGGGAATGTGGCCTTGGCTGTATGAGCCCTTTGTGCCCCAGCGCCCTTTGGAGCTGCCGGACGACAGCGATTTATTTGCAGCTATTCGCAGAAACGATATTATTCTGCATCATCCTTATGAAAGCTTTGATCCGGTGGTAAAACTTGTCAGCGACGCGGCGGACGACCCGCAGGTTTTGGCGATTAAGCAGACCTTGTATCGCGTGAGCGGCAATAGTCCTATTGTTGCGGCTTTGGCCCGCGCTGCGGAAAACGGCAAGCAGGTTACAGTTTTGGTAGAATTAAAAGCGCGTTTTGATGAAGAAAATAATATTTTGTGGGCGCGCCGCTTGGAAAAAGCAGGTTGCCACGTAATTTACGGTTTGGTGGGTTTAAAAACTCACGCGAAAATTATTCTGATTGTGCGCAAAGAGGATAACGGCATTAAACGCTACGTGCATTTGGGCACAGGTAACTATAACGACAGCACCGCAAAATTATATACCGATTTAGGTTTAATGACTGCCAACGACGAATTTGGCAGCGATGCTTCGGCTTTTTTCAATTTGCTCAGCGGCTACGGCGAACCGCCCATTTGGAATAAGCTGGTGATGGCGCCCTTAGGCTTGCGGGAAAAAATTTATTCCTTGATTGACAATGAAATCAATATGGTTAATTTGGGCAAAGAGGGTCATATTATCGCGAAAATGAATTCTCTCATTGATTATCCTGTAATTCAAAAGCTGTATGAGGCTTCGGCTGCGGGCGTGCATATTGATTTAATTGTGCGCGGTATCTGCGGCTTGCGTACAGGTATTGAAGGTATCAGCGAAAATATTACGGTGCGCAGTATCGTAGGACGCCAACTGGAGCACAGCCGTATCTTTTGGTTTGCCAACGGCGGCGAAGCGCAGCTGTATCTTTCCAGCGCCGATTGGATGCCGCGTAATCTTAACGACCGCGTAGAGCTGTTTTTCCCCGTGGAAACGGAGGAGCATATCAGTCGTATCAAGGGCTTGCTGGATTTATACTTGCGCGATAATGTGGGCGCGCATATGATGCAGTCCAACGGCAATTATCGTCGCGTACATAATAAGCTGGAGCCTGTGAGCGCGCAGGCGACGCTGTACGAAATGGCGCAGCTGGCGGTGGCCAGCGACAAGCTGCCTATGGAGCAAAGATTGCAGCCTGTATTTAGCAGACGGTAAATTGACAGTGTTTTAAATGCGCAATTAAACCCGCATATTGCTATTATGCTGCTGAATTGCTATAATATTTAGCAGTAGAGGGGGATTAAAAATGAGTACATTTATCGTTACCTTGAATTACAATTGCAATTATGGTTTTGTAGAATATAATGAAACAAGCAAAACAGCGGCTGTTACTTTGCCGGTGACAGAGGCTAAAGCGGCGGTGGAGCAATTTTTAGCTACGCCGTTGACGTTGGATATTCCTCACGGGGAAACTATCCGCGATTTTGTCACCGAAACCTTGGAGCCGTTAGCCAGCATGGAAAATTTTAAGACCTGCATGACACGTTTGTGGGGCAAAACGGGCGTGCGCGTAGAATGGAGCATGCCTCCGGGAATGGCAGAAAAGCTATAAAATGTTTTTTAAGTTATAACTGCTATAAAATTTTATAATAGAAAAAGGTTCCGTAGCTCAGTAGGATAGAGCAACCGCCTCCTAAGCGGTAGGTCGCCAGTTCGATTCTGGCCGGGATCACCAGTAAAATGGAGCCGTTTCCAATTTTGGAAACGGCTTTTTTTGTATTTCTGCACCTTATTTGCACCTTATTTTCAAATTTTGCTTAAATCAGCGACAAAACCATTAAGTTTTCCGGTTTTATGGTTCAATCGTATAGCTAAAACGAAAACCATGCTCTATACTAAGTTCTAGCTATAAAGAGAAAAGTAAAAGCCTTTTTTGATAGAATAATTGCAGTTTCCTAGCTGCACAAAAATCAAAGAAGGCTTTTTGTATGCTTGAGATAAACTCTCGAATTTTCGGAAAACAAGGATGGAGGTTTAGTCATCATCCGAGGTTATCGGCATCGTATTTTAGCATATCGAAGAAAGCAGTTTCAGATGCTTTAGGGTTCATTTAAGCAAAAATATAAGGGTGTCAGCTCAAATAGTGTCGGTGTCAATGCAGTGTCAGTCAATTTTAAGCATTAAAATCAATTTCAAGAGAATCCAGTACCATCAAGGGTTTGCAGGCTTTTCCATCAACTGGTGTTGACACCGGTGTAAGCGTAAAATATTTATATTTCCTATGTATACTACTAGATAAATCTATATTATATAGAACGTAAAAAATCACAAGACAATGAACATGACAGCTAGCAGTTTAAATCATTGCCTGTTATATCTGATGATTGTGCGTGGGACAATAAAATGAAGAAAATGAAAATTGATGGAAAAAGAACTCAAAAGTAAAAAATAAACGGGCCATAACATAGCGGTAAAACCTAGAAAGGAGTGGCAGAAATGAAAAATGAAAATGCTGCAAAACAACAATTTTTAAAAGCTAAAGATGTTGCTCAAGATTTTTTTGGAGGCACCATCAGCTATGGTAAAGTCCTGACAATGACTAAGGCTGGTATACTTCCAGCAAAGAAGTTTGGAAGAGTGTACTATTACACTTTGGATGCACTGAATAACTGGGCTGAAAAAAATATGAACAGCCCTGCTTGGAAAGGCATGAGTAAATAAGAAAACTTAGCGGAAAAAGAACTGCTAAACGAAATGTTTGGCAGTTCTTTTTCTATATTATAGGGGGAATTATCAATGGCTGGATCGCTAATCAGCAGAGGTAACAATAAGTGGGAACTAAGAGTTTCTGCCGGATATGATGAAAACAATAAACAGCGCAGGTTTACCAAGACAGTATATGCCCGCAGTAAAAAAGAAGCTCAAACACAGCTAGCAGCATACTATCTGGAAGTAACTGGCAGACTGGCTACAGATAAGGCTATCACTTTTAGTGAATTTGTAACCTATTGGGAACATAGATATAGTAAAAAAGTTGGGAAAATAACAATGGTCAATTACCAACAAATGTTAAAAGACCGTCTGTTACCGGCTTTTGGTTTTATGAGGATAGATAAAATAAAAGGTGAAGATGTGTTAAGGTTCATGGACCAGTTGTGTGAAGATGACGCACGGCTTGACACCAGACATCAGAAAGGTCTATCTTCGGTGACAATTATGAAGCATTTTAAACTTTTGAAGTTATTGTTCAATAAAGCTTGTGAATGGAAATATTTGTCAAAAAATCCATGTGCTGACGTACCTAAAGATATGTTAGTAAAAGCAACCTCAGAACACTATCCTATCTGGAACAGAGAAGAGCTACATAAGTTTTTGGGCATTTTGGAAGAGTTACCTGTAACTTTACCTAACGTCAAAAATAAATTGATGTTTTATATTGCCCTCACAACTGGAGCCAGAAAGGGGGAATTTTTAGGTCTGACATGGGACTGCGTGGACTTGGAATCCTGTTCGCTGAATATAAATAAAGCAATGAAATTTGTTAGCGGGGAAAAGCCTGCTCTAGGAACACCTAAAACGAAGGCCTCGATACGTACATTGTATTTTGACGATTATGTCAAGAAGTTGATCCAAACCTATAAAGAACTTCTTGATTTATGGTTGCAAGAAGAAAAAATTTCAAATCCGCAAAATTTGGTGTTTGTATCGAGAAATTGCACTGAAAACAGGGAGGCAGTACCCGTGAACGGTGACAGCTTCTATCTATGGCTGAAACGGATGTGCAAGAAACATCAGATGCCTAGAATAGCAGTACACTCTTTACGAGCCATGGCAGCGACGTATGCGCTTATCAGCGGTATGCCTCTTAATATGGTTCAAGCCATGATGGGGCATACTGACATATCTACTACATCAATTTATCTGCGTGATGTACAGGACGAGAGAAAAAGTGCGGTTGCACTTTTATCCAATCAATTTGAGGCTCTGCGCACTGGTAAGGAATAAGTTTGATAGAAGTATTTTAAAAGACTGACAGGCAGCTGTGATATAATATGCTTAGTTATATTATATTGGAGGTGCCTGTTATGTCTAACCTTACTAAATCTAATATTGAGGGATTGGTCGCTCTGATGGATAAAATCGAATATCCTGTTATTCCCGAAGAGAAAAAGGAGAGCAGGCAGGGGTTAAGAGCTTATAGAAGAACTCAAACGCTGAAAAATTTTTATTGCAGAGCGAACTGCTATTACCAAGCCAAAGCAATGCTACAAAAAATTTTTCAAAGTAAAAATTTTAATATAGCTATTGAACCCGCTTGTTACAGTGTTGCACAGGCTTGCGATTACATAAATTACTTTCTAGGCCAAAACAATGGTAACATTGAGAATGCATGTGAAGCATTTTTAAACAAACCAGAAAACGCTGGTAAACCCATACCTACAATAGTAATTTCTGAGTTTGTGGAGAATTATGCTAGAGAGCTAAGCGAACAATATCTAAAAGCGATTGAGAACGTACCTTGGTACACCTGTAATCTTCTATGTAGAAGCGGAATGATTTCACAGGCACAACGTTTTTGGCCAATATATGACTTTGAAGGAAATATTACTTTATTAAGTAATAGTAATGGCTATATTTTCTCCGACGACAGAAAACTTAAGGGAGTATTCAACAATTTAGAATTGTTCCGGCTTATTGATACATCTGACGGAGAGCATTTACCGATAATCAATGATATTCTGAATGAACTAAAAGCCAAACGACATGGCTTCGTACCAAAAATTTTCCGTTGGAGCGACTCGAGGCTAATGTACGAGGTTAAGGTAGCCCTGCTTAAAGAAGCGTCTAATCGCGGGTTATTGCTATATCCATATGAGCCAAATCCACAAAGCCGAGGTTTATATCCTTTTTTCAGCAACCTAAAAACAAAAGATTCTTCAAAATTACTAAACCTATTCAATGCACTGTATGTGATTACTGCGGGGCGTAAGGATTATTTTGATAATATCGCTAAATTAGTAGCTGGTATTATTCTGGGAAGTGAAATCTGTAAAAACAATCGACTGCCAATCAATAATGTAATGTTAATCACGGCTAATAACACGCAATTTGTTCGTGAATTTATCCTGTCGTTGTTTTTACTTGGTGTACCGTCCGGTGGCATACAAGGTAGAGATTTAGATACGTTTAGAGCATTAGTACACAATGAAACGTCTGAGGACGAGCTTAAAGATTCTAAATACTATGGTGTTACTAAACATACTATCAAGGAATTATCTAACGAGAATAATACTGGTAAGTTCTTAGAGGACAGGCTGTATTCTCGCTTCTTGAATATTACGGACGACTTAACCCAAATAAAAAACAAGGAGTATTTCATAAAACTGTTAAAAGGAGAGAAAATCGTTCATGACAGCCAGTTGTTGGGAAAACAGGAGCTAGTATCTGACACGAGTTATCTTTTTATTGCTGCTAAAAAGAATGAATTTAAAGATTATGATGGGCTAAGTTATACAGAATTTGATTTAGCGCAGAACATCCCAGAAGGCAAGCGGCTTTTTGGATTCAAAACCGATTTGAGCGATCACGAAAAATTTTTTATGCTGACAGCCTTTGCCCAATATGGTATTAGCTTATTGAAAAAGGAACAAGCTGATATTGATGATTCTCAAAGCAGTGAGATAGATAATCCCTTAAAATACTTTATCGAAAAATGCTGTGAACAAAAAAAGGTAAGCGATACGGATAAAGTCCATGAACTTAATTCAACAGCTATACGTACTCTTAAATATGCCTATAATATTTTTTTTGAAATCGTCGCTCCAAAATATAAGATGACTAATACGTGGAATAAAAATACTTTTCTGGATTATGGGCTAGATTACAAAGTGGAGAAAACAAAATGTAGTGCTATACGTACCCGTGACTTAAGCAGAGGATACACTGAAAAAGAAGTTTTAGATAAAATCAGTAATGCTAACCATATCATGGGAGTTATTGTTAAGCCAAAAGATGAAATAGAAAAAATTGCTCATGAGTGTAAGAACGAAACAAATAGTAATTCTGATTCTCAGTCACTAAGCAAAGAAGATTTCCTTAAATTGATTGATAACACCTTTGAACTTTCATTTGATGAAAATGCTATGCGAAAGCCAAGTGCATCGGGAAGAAAATTTTAACCAGATTGACTATATGTGAAGTTCTTAGAAGTAGCCGCTTGTCTGCGAATTGTCTTATTAAAAGCATTCGCAGATGGGCGGTTTATTTCCATAGTAAAGGCTAAGAGATAATCTTAGTCTTTTTGTTTTTTATAAAAGCTAATAAAGGCTCAAACTAGAATGTTAGAGTTTAAATAATATATAA
>ULSP01068694.1_pt1 | contig 16549 bp, 10 predicted proteins | sample 1956811 | NCBI WGS metagenome assembly ULSP01 (sample SAMEA4835711, study PRJEB28245) | human gut metagenome | biome: gut microbiome; material: fecal sample | place: Denmark | collected 2008
GATCGGGGACTTCAGGTCACCCTTGAGCTTGATGACGGCCAGGTGTTCGAGGATGCGCTCCTTGACCTCCTCGAGCCCGAAATGGTCGTGGTCCAGCTGCTCGCGGGCACACTTCAGGTCGAGGTTGTCCTTCGTCACGTCGTTCCACGGCAGTTCGAGCAGCAGCTGCAGGTAGGTCATCTGCACGGAGTACTCCGCCACGGCCGGGTTGAGCCGCTCGACCTTCTGCAACTCCTTTTCGAAAGTCTCACCCACCTCCTTGGGCCAGTTCTTCTTCTTGGCCTCCTCGCGCATGCGCTCGATGTCGGCATCGGCGCCGTCGCCCAGTTCGTCCTGGATCGTGCGCATCTGCTGCTGGAGGTAGTAGTCGCGCTGCTGCTTGTCGATCTCCTGCTTGACCCGCTCCTGAATCTGGCTCTTGAGCTCGGCCAGCTGCTGCTCGCGGATCAGGATCTCGAGCAGCTTGCGGGCCCGCGACAGCAGGCCGGGAGCCTCGAGCAGCGCCTGACGGTCCTCGTCCGTGAGCTCCATGTTCGAGCAGATGAAGTTGATGATGCCGCGTTTCGAGTCGATGTTCTTGATGGCAAAGGCCGCCTCCTTGGGCATCGACGGCGAGACGTTGATGATGTTGAGCGCCACGTCGCGGATCGAGTCCACGAGGGCCTCGAACTCGATGCTCTTCACGTCGGGCGTCGAGTCGCGGAGCGCCGTCACGCGGGCCTTGAAATAGGGTTCCGTGGCGATGTATTCGGTGATCTCGATCTTCTCCAGACCGTTGAGGATCACCGTCAGGTTGCCGTTCGGCATCTCGAGGATCTTGATGATGCGCGCCGCGGTTCCGATCTTGTACATGTCGTCCGGCGCAGGGTCTTCGACATCGCTCTCGCGCTGCAGGACGGCGCCCAGCATGCCCCCCTCGGCATTCACCGCACGGACCAGGCTGATGCTCTTGTCGCGGCCCACGGTGATGGGCGTGATCGCCCCGGGAAAGAGCACCGACGAGCGCAGCGTGAGAATCGGAATGATCTCCGGCACCTCGACCTGCTCGATGGTCTCGTCACCTCCGGTAACGATCGGTATGACACGATGTTTGCCGTCCAGGAGCTCGGGCACGAGGTTCATGTCGTCTACTTCGATGGCTTCGATCTTATCTTTTTTATTCATAGTATTCGGATGATAACGTCGCAAAGGTAACGTTTTTTCATCTATTTTATTTTAACTTTGACAGATTGTTAATAACTTTGCCTCTTCGAAAACAAGCAAAACCTACATATCCCTATGCAACTCGCAGACAAATACGCGCCGCAGGAGATCGAATCCAAGTGGTACGACTACTGGGTCGATCGCGGACTTTTCCACTCGGAACCCGATGAACGCGAACCCTATACGATCGTCATCCCGCCCCCCAACGTGACCGGCATGCTCCACATGGGACACATGCTCAACAACACGCTGCAGGACGTGCTGGTGCGCCGGGCCCGCATGTCGGGCAAGAACGCCTGCTGGGTCCCGGGCATGGACCACGCGTCGATCGCCACCGAGGCCAAGGTCGTGGCCATGCTGCGCGAAAAGGGCATCGAGAAGTCGTCGCTCTCGCGTGAGGAGTTCCTCCGCTACGCCTGGGAGTGGAAGGAGAAATACGGCGGCGTGATCCTCAAGCAGCTGCGCAAGCTGGGCGCCTCGTGCGACTGGGACCGCACCTGCTTCACGATGGACGACGCCCGCACCGAAAGCGTGTTGCGCGTCTTCTGCGACCTCTACGACAAGGGCAAGATCTACCGCGGCGTGCGCATGGTGAACTGGGACCCCGCGGCACAGACCGCCCTCTCGGACGAGGAGGTCGTCTTCAAGGAGTCGCACGGCAAGCTCTACTACCTGCGCTACAAGGTCGAAGGCTCCGACCGCGTGATCGTCGTCGCCACGACGCGTCCCGAGACCATCCTGGGCGACACGGCGCTCTGCGTCAATCCCAACGACCCGCGCTACCAGGATCTCCCGGCCGACGCCCGCGTCATCGTGCCGCTCGTCGGCCGCTCGATCCCGGTCATCCGCGACGAGTATGTCGATATCGAGTTCGGTACGGGTGCGCTGAAGGTCACCCCGGCCCACGACGTGAACGACTACATGCTCGGCGAGAAGTACGGGCTGGAGACCATTGACATCTTCAACGACAACGGCACGATCAACGACAAGGTCGGCATGTACGTCGGCGAGGACCGCTTCGACGTGCGCCGCAAGATCGAGGGCGACCTGGCAGCCGCCGGGCTGCTCGAGAAGACCGAGGAGTACACGAACAACGTCGGCTACTCGGAGCGCACGGGCGTGGCCATTGAGCCGAAGCTCTCGATGCAGTGGTTCCTTTCGATGAAGGAGCTGGCCGAGCCGGCCACAAAGGCCGTCATGGAGGATGCCATCCGCTTCGTGCCCGAAAAATACAAGAACACCTACCGCTACTGGATGGAGAACATCAAGGACTGGTGCATCTCGCGCCAGCTCTGGTGGGGACAGCGCATCCCGGCCTGGTACCTGCCCAAGGGAGGTTTCGTCGTGGCCCCAACGCCCGAAGAGGCGCTCGCCAAGGCCCGCGCGAAGGCCGGCGACGAGTCGCTGCAGCTCTCGGACCTGCGTCAGGACGAGGATGTGCTCGACACGTGGTTCTCGTCGTGGCTGTGGCCCATCTCCGTATTCGACGGCATCCGCAACCCGCACAACCGCGAGATCGAGTACTACTACCCGACCAACGACCTGGTCACGGGCCCCGACATCATCTTCTTCTGGGTGGCCCGCATGATCATGGCCGGATACGAATACCGCAACGACAAGCCCTTCCGCAACGTCTACTTCACGGGTATCGTGCGCGACAAGATCGGCCGCAAGATGTCCAAGCAGCTGGGCAACTCGCCCGATCCGCTGGACCTGATCGCCCGCTACGGCGCCGACGGCGTGCGCATGGCGATGCTCATCAGCTCGTCGGCCGGCAACGACGTGATGTTCGACGAGGCGCTCTGCGAACAGGGACGCAACTTCGGCAACAAGATCTGGAACGCCTACCGTCTGGTGAACGGCTGGGCCGTGGATGCCGGCATCCCGCAGAGCGAAAACAACCGCCTCGCCGCAGCCTGGTTCGACCAGGCGCTGGGCCGCTCGCTGCGCCAGATCGCCGAGGAGTTCCGCTCATACCGCATCTCGGAGGCCTTCAAGGAGGCCTACCGCCTCTTCTGGGACGACTTCAGCGGCCTCTACCTCGAGATGGTGAAGCCGGCCTACGGACAGCCCATCGACGCCGCGACGCTCGAGGCCACGAAGGGATACTTCGACGCCCTGATGCGCGTGCTGCACCCCTTCATGCCGTTCGTCACGGAGGAAATCTGGCAGGCGCTGGCACCCCGCGCCGAGGGAGCCTCGATCTGCGTGGCCCCGATGCCCGAGCCGTGCCAAGCCGACGAGACGCTGCTCGCCCGCTTCGAACTGGCCAAAGAGGTGATCTCCTCGGTGCGCAACATCCGCAACCAGAAGAACCTTCCGCAGAAGGAGGCGCTCGCGCTCCACGTCATCGCCGACGAGAACTACCCGGCCGAATACGCCCCCGTGCTGCAGAAGATGGCCAACCTCTCGCAGATCGTCCCCGTCACGGAGAAGGACCCGACGGCCGCGGCTTTCCTGGTCAAGACGACGCAGTACTTCGTGCCGATGGCCGGACGCATCGACGCCGAAGCCGAGCGGGCCAAGCTGCAGCACGACCTCGAATACTACGAGGGTTTCCTCGCCTCGGTGATGAAGAAGCTCTCGAACGAACGCTTCGTACAGTCGGCCCCCGAGAAGGTCGTAGCCAACGAGCGGGCCAAGCAGGCCGACGCCGAGGCGAAGATCGCCGCCCTGCGCGAACAGCTTGCCGCCCTGAAATAGGCCATTCCGGCGGCGGAACGGCCGGTTCCGCCGTCAGGCATCCATCGAACCCCTCCCCGCAAAGGAGGGGTTCGAAGTACCGGCCTCATTACCCAACCGCATCATCGAGAAGCGCACAGTGCCACAGATCACGATCTACACCGACGGCTCGGCCCTCGGAAACCCCGGACCGGGCGGCTACGGAGCCGTCCTGCTCGCCGGCCCCCACCGCAAGGAGCTCGCACAGGGCTACCGCCTGACGACCAACAACCGCATGGAACTCACGGCCGTCTGCGTGGCCCTCGAAGCGCTCAAGTTCGAGGGGTCGGACGTCACCCTCTACTCCGACTCGAAATACGTCGTCGATGCCGTCACGAAGGGATGGGTCTTCGGCTGGGAGAAGAAGGGGTTTGCCGGAAAGAAGAACCCCGACCTCTGGCAGCGGTTCCTGCGCGTATACCGCCGCCACCGGGTCCGCTTCGTCTGGGTCAAGGGGCACGCCGAGACCGTGGAGAACAACCGCTGCGACACGCTGGCCGTGGCTGCGGCCAACGACCCGTCCCGCTGGATCGAGGACACGGGCTACAGACCCGAAGCCTGACTGCGCTGTTCCGGAAGGCGGGCCGATTCTCCGAAATTTCACACTTATTTCGGTTTTCGGGTTATTATTCATATCTTTGCGCCGACAATTGGCGTAACCAAACCCCTCGCACGGAATGTTCAAAACCTACATGCGGCTGCTGGGCTTCGCCCGGCCGATCAAGAAATACGCGATCCCGTACGGCATCTACTCCCTGCTCTACGCGTTGTTCAACTCACTGACGTTCATGCTGATCATCCCGATCCTGAACACGATGTTCGACGACGGCTTCTCGCCTGAATACGTGGAGAAACTGCCGCCCGTGGAGCTGAACCAGGAGTACCTGACCACGCTCTTCAACTACACCTACTCCCACCTGTTCGACACCTACGACCGACAGAACGTACTGCTCCTGCTGGCCGCCGTCGCCATCATCATCAGCTTCCTGAGCAACCTGTTCCGCTACCTGGGTTCGTGGACCATCGAGAACATGCGCACCCGCACGCTCCAGAAGATGCGCAACGAGATGTTTTCGCGCGTGATGGACATGAACGTGGGCTACTTCAGCGACCAGCGAAAGGGCGACATCATCTCGAAGATCACCTCCGACGTCGGCGTCGTGCAGTTCTGCATCACCAATACGCTGCAGGTCTCGTTCCGCGAGCCGTTCCTCATCGTCGGCTACATCGTCATGATGATCGCCATCTCGTGGGAGCTGGCCATCTTCTCGGTGCTCTTCCTGCCGCTCGTGGCCCTTCTGATCGGCAACATCGTCAAGCGGCTCCGCCACCCGGCCCGCACCAACCAGAAACGCATGGGCGAGATGGTCTCGACGCTCGACGAATCGCTCTCGGGCATCAAGGTCATCAAGAGCTACAACGCCACCGAGTACATCAAGCAGAAATACTACGACATCAGTGCCGACCTGGCCCGTCTCACCCTCTCGATGGCCCGGCGCCAGCAGCTGGCCTCGCCGATGAGCGAGTTCCTCGGCATCACGGCCGTGGGCGTCATCCTCGTCTTCGGCGGTGCGCTCGTCTCGCGCGGCGCGCTCGACCCGGGCGGATTCATCGCCTTCGTGGCCATCTTCTCGCAGATCACGCGCCCCGTCCGCACCTTCATCGACCAGTTCGCCAACATCAACCAAGGCATCGCCGCCGGCGAGCGCATCTTCTCGATCATCGACACCAAACCCGAGATCGAGGACAAGCCCGACGCCCGTGAACTCAAGGGACTCAGGGACAAGATCGAGTTCCGCCACGTACACTTCTCCTACGACGGCACGCGCGAGGTGATCGACGACATCTCGTTCGAAATCCGCCGCGGCCAGACCGTCGCGCTGGTGGGCCCCTCGGGCGGCGGGAAATCGACCCTGAGCGAACTGCTGCCGCGCTTCTACGACCCGACCTCGGGCGAGATCCTCATCGACGGCATCTCGCTGCGCGACTACACGCAGGACAGCGTGCGCGCCCACATGAGCGTCGTGGCGCAGGATACGGTGCTCTTCAACGACACGATCGAGGGCAACATCGCCATGGGACGGCCCTCGGCCACGCACGAGGAGATCGTCGAGGCAGCCAAGGTGGCCAATGCCGACAGTTTCATCCGCGAATGTCCGGAGGGCTACGGCACCAACATCGGCGACCGCGGCGTGAAACTCTCCGGCGGACAGCGGCAGCGCCTCTCGATTGCCCGCGCCGTGCTGAAAAACCCCGACATCCTGATCCTCGACGAGGCCACCTCGGCCCTCGACACCGAGAGCGAGAAACTCGTGCAGGACGCCCTGAACAACCTGCTCAAGGGCCGCACCTCGGTGGTCATCGCCCACCGTCTCTCGACGATCCACAATGCCGACAAGATCATTGTCGTGGACCACGGCCGCATCGCCGAGCAGGGCACGCACGCCGAACTGATGGCCCGCAACGGCATCTACGCCAAGTTGATCGAAATGCAGTCGTTCGACTGATCCCGCCCCGGCCGCAGCGCCGAGGCACACACCGCAGCCATCCCGCGACTTCGCGCCACCGGGCCGAGGATTCGCGGGATTGTTGCATCATTTCCAAAACTTTTTACTATCTTTGCGAGTTGTCAGAAAATCAGTAAAAACACCATACCGACATGAAGTTCAAGGAGTACAAAGGGCTCGACCTGGCAGGCCTCGCCACCGAGGTGCTGAACGAGTGGGACGCCCACGACACATTCCACAAAAGCATCTCGACCCGCGAAGGGCACCCGACCTTCGTCTTCTACGAAGGCCCCCCTTCGGCAAACGGCATGCCGGGCATCCACCACGTCATGGCCCGCACGATCAAGGACGTCTTCTGCCGCTACAAGACCCAGCAGGGATACCTCGTGCACCGCAAGGCCGGATGGGACACGCACGGACTCCCGGTGGAGCTGGGCGTCGAGAAGAAGCTCGGCATCACGAAGGAGGACATCGGACGGAAGATCTCGATCGAGGAGTACAACCGCGCCTGCCGCGAGGCCGTCATGGAGTTCACGGGCATGTGGGAGGAGCTCACGCGCAAGATGGGATACTGGGTCAATATGGATGACCCCTACATCACCTACGACAACAAATACATCGAGTCGCTGTGGTGGCTGCTCAAGCAGCTCTTCGACAAGGGGCTGCTCTACAAGGGCTACACGATCCAGCCCTACTCGCCGGCCGCCGGCACGGGGCTCTCGACCCACGAGTTGAACCAGCCGGGCTGCTACCGCGACGTGAAGGACACGACCGTCGTGGGCCAGTTCCGCATCACGGACCCCAAACCCGAGATGGAGGGTTGGGGCACCCCCTACTTCCTGGCATGGACCACCACGCCGTGGACCCTGCCGTCGAATACGGCGCTCTGCGTCGGCCCGAAGATCGACTACGTGGCCGTCCGCACCTGGAACGCATACACGGGTGAGAAGATGACCGCCGTACTGGCCAAGCCGCTGCTCTACGCCCATTTCAACAAGAAGGCCGAAGGTCTCGCCCTCGAGGAGTACAAGGCCGGCGACAAGCTCGTTCCGTTCCAGGTTGTCGGCGAATACAAGGGAACCGACCTCGTAGGCATGCACTACGAGCAGCTGCTGCCGTGGGTGAAGCCCGTCGAGACGGATGCCGAAGGCAACTGGCACGACGCCTCCGACAAGGCCTTCCGGGTCATTCCGGGCGACTACGTCACCGTCGAGGACGGTACGGGTATCGTACACATCGCGCCGACGTTCGGTGCCGACGACGCCTTCGTAGCCCGCGCCGCAGGCATTCCCTCGCTCTTCATGATCAACCGCAAGGGCGAGACGCGCCCGATGGTCGATCTGCAGGGCAAGTTCTACCTGCTTGACGAACTCGACGAGCGTTTCGTCAGCGAGTGCGTCGATGTCGATCGCTACAGGGAATACGAGGGCCGCTGGGTGAAGAACGCCTACGACCCGCAGTTTACCGTGGACGGCCGGTACGACGAGAAGGCCGCCGCTGCGGCCGAGTCGCTCGACATCTACATCTGCATGAAGATGAAGGCCGCCTCGAAGGCCTTCAAGATCGAGAAGCACGTACACAACTACCCCCACTGCTGGCGTACGGACAAACCCGTGCTCTACTACCCGCTCGACTCGTGGTTCATCCGCACCACAGCGCTCAAGGAGCGGATGATCGAGCTCAACCGCACGATCCGCTGGAAACCCGAATCGACCGGTACGGGCCGCTTCGGCAAGTGGCTCGAGAACCTCAACGACTGGAACCTCTCGCGTTCGCGCTTCTGGGGCACGCCGCTGCCGATCTGGGCCACGGAGGACCGTTCGGAGCTCAAGTGCATCGGCTCGGTCGAAGAGCTCGTCGCCGAGATCGAGAAGTCGGTGGCAGCAGGCTTCATGAAGGAGAACCCCTACAGGAGTTTCAAGGTGGGCGACATGTCGAAGGAGAACTACTCGACCGCGCACATCGACCTGCACCGCCCCTATGTCGATTCGATCGTACTCGTCTCGTCGAAGGGCGAGCCGATGCGCCGCGAACCCGACCTGATCGACGTGTGGTTCGACTCGGGAGCCATGCCCTACGCCCAGGTGCACTACCCCTTCGAGCACAAGGAGGACTTCGCGGAGGTCTACCCCGCCGACTTCATCGCCGAGGGTGTGGACCAGACGCGCGGCTGGTTCTTCACGCTGCACGCCATCGCCACGATGCTATTCGATTCGGTGGCCTTCAAGAACATCATCTCGAACGGCCTGGTGCTCGACAAGAACGGCAACAAGATGTCGAAGCGCCTGGGCAACGCTGTCGATCCGTTCGAGGTGCTCGCCACCTACGGGCCCGACGCCACGCGTTGGTACATGATCTCCAACTCGCAGCCGTGGGACAACCTGAAGTTCGACCGCGACGGCGTGGACGAGGTGCGCCGCAAGTTCTTCGGTACGCTCTACAACACCTACTCGTTCTTCGCACTCTACGCCAACGTGGACGGATTCACCGGACGCGAGGCCGAGGTGCCGATGGAGCGGCGCCCGGAGATCGACCGCTGGATCATCTCGCTCCTGAACACGCTCGTCCGGGAGGTGACCGACTCGCTCGAGAACTACGACCCGACGCCGGCCGCACGCGCCATCCAGGAGTTCGTAGGCGAAAATCTCTCGAACTGGTACGTCCGCCTGAACCGCAAGCGTTTCTGGGGCGGCGGCATGACCGAGGACAAGCTTGCCGCCTACCAGACGCTCTACACCTGTCTGGAGACCGTGGCCCTGCTCTCGGCGCCCTTCGCACCGTTCATCTCCGACCGCATCTTCACGGACCTGAATGCCGTAAGCGGCCGCCACACGGACGAATCGGTACACCTCGCAGCCTTCCCGAAGGCCGACGGGACGCTGATCGACTCGCACCTCGAGGAGATGATGTCGCTGGCACAGAAGGTCTCGTCGATGGTCCTCGCCCTGCGCCGCAAGGTGTCGATCAAGGTGCGCCAGCCGCTCATGAAGATCCTCATCCCGGTTCTCGACCGACAGACCGCCGACTGCATCGCCGCCGTCAGAAACCTGATCATGAACGAGGTGAATGTCAAGCAGGTGGAGCTCATCGAAGATACCACGGGCATCATCACCAAGCGCATCAAGCCCAATTTCAAGACCCTCGGGCCGCGCTACGGCAAATACATGAAGCAGATCGCCGCCATGACCGCCGAATTCTCGCAGGAGCGCATCGCGCAGATCGAGGCGGCTCCCGAGACGGTGCTTGACCTCGGATCGGAACAGATCACCGTTACACCGGCCGACTTCGAGATCTCGTCGGAAGATATGCCCGGATGGCTCGTGGCCTCGGAGGGCAAGCTCACCGTGGCGCTCGACATCACCGTGACGGACGAGCTCCGCGCCGAGGGTGTGGCACGCGAGTTGATCAACCGCATCCAGAATATCCGCAAGGAGTCGGGATTCGAGGTGACGGACAAGATCCGCGTCGAGATCGAGAACAAGCCGTGCGTGGCCGAAGGCATCGCCCGCTACGCCGACTACATCGCCTCGCAGACGCTGGCCGTCGAGGTCCGCAGCTCGGACGATCCGCAGGGCGAAGCCGTAGTGGCTTCGGACGTGGACGAGGAGCCGATCCGCATCGCCGTGACGCGCGTGTAGCCGGACTGCGGCGCCGATTCCGGGTTGCAGATTTGGTATTTTCGGAATATTTGCTTAATTTTACATAAAACCTAAAGCAACAGACGAACTATGGCAGACGAAAGAACCCGATACAGCGACGCCGAACTCGAAGAGTTCAAGCAGTTGATTCTGAAAAAGCTCGAGAATGCGCGTGCGGATTACGAACTGTTGCGTTCCACCATCACGCATACGGCAGACAACGATACGGAGGATACCTCGCCGACATTCAAGGTGCTCGAGGAAGGCGCCACGACACTCTCGAAGGAGGAGAGCGGACGTCTGGCTGCTCATCAGATGAAGTTCATCCGCAACCTCGAAATGGCCCTCGTGCGTATCGAGAACAAGACGTACGGCATCTGCAAGACGACCGGGAAGCTCATTCCGAAGGAGCGGCTGATGAAGGTTCCCCACGCCACCGAGTGCATCGAGGCCAAGGAGGCCCGCAAATAAGCCGCGTCCGAAGCCCCGCAGGTCGGGAGTTTTCCACACAACCTCCCGGCCGGGATGCCCACAGGCTGATCGTATGCCTGACGCACACCTCCAACCGGATAACCGGGGAGGAGCAGGCAGGCGGAAGAGCGGGTCTTACCCATAAAGAACAGACGGTTCTTCGACGCAAAACGACAAAAAAAAGCCCGCATGATGCGGGCTTTTTTTGTCATCCGCCACATTCGGATACCGACCATCCATACTTTTTCGGCGAAAAATACGTTATCTTTGAACCGATGTTTACCCGGTTCTGCATATCCGCATTGACCTTGCTCGCTGTGGCGTCCGTCTCCTTTGCCCGCGTCGCGGGTCCCGATATGCGCTCACCGAAACGGCCTCATTCCGACAGCATACGGATCCGGCCTACGGCCCTCTTCACCCCGGACAGCGCCCGCATCTCGAACCCCGAAGCGGCTGAACGCAACAAAAGGCTCTACGACAGCATACGCTCGAAGACCACCCGCCGGCGTGTCCCCCGCATGCTTTACCGCATGCTTTTCGTCCGCCCGGTGCTGGACACGACGTCGAACGGAACCGTCAGGGATGAGAGCCGCCAGCTCGAACCCTATGCCGGCAAAACGATCGGATCGATCTCCATCGAACGCTCACAGGTCTTCGACGAAAATGGCAACTGGCTCGAACGCGCCGGCAACAACACCCACATGCTGACCCGCGAGCGGGTCATCCGCCGCGACCTGCTCTTCCGCACGGGCGATACCCTCGACCCGCAACTCGTCGTGCGCAACAAGCAACTGCTGCGCTCGCGCAGCTACATCGCCGACGTGGACATCGCCATACAGACCGACACGCTCGACACCACACAGGTACACCTCACCGTAAAGACGCGCGACAGCTGGACCATCTCCGTAGACGGAGCGCTCCACTCCGAAGGGCGCACGATGGTCGGGATCTCCGACGCCAACATCTTCGGATGGGGCAACAGTCTGAAGGTGATGACCAACTTCAGCCGCAAGGACTTCTCCTACGGCGGCAACATGGTCGAATACGAAATCCCCAACCTGCTGGGTACCTTCTACACGGCCGATTTTGCCGCCGGGCGCGACTTCTACAACTCGACCCTCGAACTGGGCATGCGCAAGGAGTTCCTCCGCCCGACAGACTACGAGTTGGGCATTACCTACAGCGACAACAAGGCCAAACGATACATGATCGAAGAGGACTCGTCGGAACTGGTCAAGGAGCGCAACCTCGACGTATGGGGAGGCTACTCGCACTACCTGCGGGGAATCCGCTCAAGCGTCTACCTCACCGGGCGCTACAACTACCGCCGCGTCAGCCTCCGCCCGCCCGTGGCCGTCGATTACAACCCTGCCCTGCACGACCAGGACGTCCTGCTCCTCGGCGCTGGTCTCTACCGCGAGCGGTTCTATACGGCCAACATGGTCTATGGGTTCGGTTCGCGCGAGTACCTGGCGACGGGCTACAAGGCGGAGTTGGTAAGCGGCTATTCATGGGGCGAGTTCAAGGATGCCATGTATCTGGGAATGAGCTACGAAACGGGCGGATTCTCCCGTTTGGGCTACATCATGGGCGGAGTGACGCTCGGAAGCTACATCGACCTGCAGTCGGGCATGTGGCGGCAGAGCGCCGTGGATGTCGATCTGAGGTGGTTCTCGAATCTGTTCCTGTTCCGCCGGAGCCGCATCCGCCAGTTCCTCTCGTTCAACTACACCCAAGGATGGAACCGTATCGGGGGCAGCGACGAAAGCATCCGGTTCACCAGTGAAAACGGACTGCAGGCCCTCAACGAATACGTCATCGGCACCAACCGGATGATCATCAACACCGAGACCGTCGTCTTCACCCCCTACCAGCCGCTGGGATTCCGCATCGCCTTCTTCGGATTCGCCGACTTCGGCCTGCTGGGATACTCACCCAACATCTTCAAGAACGACTTCTTCACCTCGTTCGGATTCGGCGTAAGGCTGCGCAACGAGCGCCTCGTGTTCAACACGATCCAGATCCGGCTGGGGCTGGCACTGGGCAAACACGGACTGGTCGAGAGCGAATACTTCCGGCTGTCGAACGCCACACGGCTCGAGCAATACCGTTACCGCCCGACACGACCCGAGATCGTAGGTTTCGAATAAGGGGCTCGCGGAAAAACAGGAAGCGGGGCCGCTGACCGACGCCCCCGCTCCCGAACATGAACTTTTTATTTCGTATCCGGTCTATTTGCGTGTCTTGATCTCCACCACACCCTCGCTTGCCTGCTCGCCATAGCGGCGCACGGCCTTCTTGCCCGTGAGAACCTCCATGTGGCGGATCTTCTCGGGATCGAGCCGATCGACCTCTTCCGACGAAGCCTCGCGGCCGTCGATGTAGACTTTCATCCCGGCAAAGGCACCCTTCCCGATCGAGGCATTCCGGATCACGATGCCCAACCCGTCTTCCGATCCGAGCCGGTCGGAAAGTTTGTCCAGTTCCTTGAGCCGAAGCTGGGCCTCCTTCCATTCGTCGCTGTTGAAATACTCGCCGGATGCCTCCATCTTGCGCAGAGCCTCCTGCCACTCATCGCTCTTGAAATAGGCATCCATCTTACGCTGGGCCTCCTTCCATTCGTCACTGTTGAAATACTCGCCGGATGCCTCCATCTTGCGTTGGGCCTCCTGCCACTCGTCGCTCTTGAAATACTCCTCCATTCGGTCGAGGCTGCGCAGCACCTCCTTTCCCTCCTTACTTTCAAAATAGGCCCGGGCCTCCTCCGGCGAAAGGACGCGCACACCGTCCGACTTCTTCTTGGTTCGGATCTCAATGACACCCTCGTACCCCTGACCGGCATATTCCGAGGGAATATTGTCTTTACCCTTGAGGACCGAGACGGATTCGATCCGCCCGGGATCCAGCGAACCGATCTCCGGCACACGCTCCCCGTCCACCAGGTAGAGCACATGCTCCGGCAGGGCCCCTTCTTTACCTACAATGTGGATTGGAGCATCGTCCGAGGAAGCATAGCCGACAACGGTAACATCGTCCGCATCGGATTGCGGCGTCCCATTTCCCTCTTTCTTGAGTTCGACCAGAACCACCCCGTTGCGACCCTTGTCGCCGTACATCCGGATTGCAGTAGAATCCTTCAATACCGTGATCGACTGAATCCGCTCGGGAGTGATATCGTTGATCGAGGATGCAGGCTGCTCCCGGCCATCGACCAGGACCAACGGATCGGCACCATCGGGGGCCGATGTACGGATTTTCAGATTTTCTTTCTTACCTTTGTCCTCCGGAAAGAGATAGACGGTTTCGGCAAAGGCCCCGAGAGCCAGCGCCGTGAGCGGCAGGAGCAGAAGCACGCGGGCTCCGGTCCACCGAGACGATTTTTTTCGCAACATCATGGTAATACGGTTTTTAAGTTTACTGTGATTGAAGCTGTTGGCAATTGAGTACCACCTCCCGCCAACAGCTTTCCTTATAAGAAGCAATTGGTAACTTTTCGCATCGATGCCGCTCGAGATCACCGCCTCGTCGGCCTCGTATTCGTGGATATCGCGCAATTCGCGCCGCAGGAGCCACATGGCCGGATTGAACCACTGAAGGCACCCGCAGAGATCCGTGAGCAGCAGGTCGGCCGAATGGTGCATGCGGACATGGGCCCGCTCGTGGAGCAGGATCGCCTCGCCGCAAACCGCCCGGTCGCGGTCGGAGAGCACGATGAAGCGCCCCCAGCTGAACGGCCGCACCGAATCGCCGGCATGTACCAGGACGGTCCCGTCATCGAGCCGCTCGCGGCGGTCGCAACGACCGATCAGCCGGGCCACACCGCCCAACGACCAGCAGACACGGCCGAAGGCCACCGCCACACCCACGGCAAAGAGCCCTCCGAGCAGCCGCTCCCACGGGAACGCATGGCCTTCAGCCGGAAGGTCCGCCGCAGTGGAAACTGCCGGCAAAACCGAAACGGGCAGCGCAGGCAGTGTCCGGTAGACCGTGATGACGCAAAGCGGCAGCACGAACGAGAGCACGATGACCCCCAGCACCACGATGCGGTTGAACCGATGGAAGGTCTCGCGGCTCAGCAGCAGTTTGAAGAAGAGGTAGAAAACCGCCAGGCAGGCCCCGACCTTCAGGCTGTATATCGCCAGATCGTACCACATGGCTACCGTTGGTTCTGGTTTTCGATGCGGTCGATCAACTCGCGCAGTTCATCGACCGAGATCTTCTCCTCCTCGACAAGCGCCGAGACGGCTCCCAGGTAGGAGTTCTCGAAATAGCGGCTGATGACGCTGCCGAGCGTCTGCCGCGAAAACTCCTCCTCGCTCACCAGCGGATAGTATTGGTAGGTCGCACCATAGGCCTTGTGCCCGACGTAGCCCTTCGATTCGAGGGCACGCACCATGGTGGACAGGGTGTTGAAATGGGGTTTGGGCTCGGGCGCCATCTCCACCAGCTCGCGCACGAACAACGGTCCCCGCTCCCAGAAGCAGCGCATCAGCTCCTCCTCGCGCCGTGTCAGCTTTTCCATCGTCATCGGTTTTCAGATCCGCCCCGGAACTGTTCCGGGGTTCCGACAACAAAGGTAAACAAAAAACCGGAGGATGCAACTATTTTACATAGTTTTTTAACTATATTTTTTAGTTACCTCCTCCCGAAAAAGAAAAAAGCGGGGTTCGGACCGGATCCGAACCCCGCTCGTATCGTATCGGCACAGGTACTACTCCTCGTCGCGGTACATGTGCTCCACGTAGATGGCGTGCATCATGGCCTCGCGCTTTGCAACGGAGGGCTTCGTGAAGTACTGACGACGGCGGAGCTCCTTCAGGACACCCGTACGCTCGTATTTACGCTTGAACTTCTTCAGGGCGCGCTCGATGTTTTCGCCCTCTTTTACCGGCATGATAATCATGATATTCTGTGTTTTTTTGTTGTTTGACTTATTCTGTTTCGAGTTGAAATTCTGCCGGGTATGCATCTTCCGGTGCATCATCCCGCCGGGTAGTTGTCTTTTCGTCGGCCGTTCCGCCCGCAGACCCGAATTCGATATACGGAGCCAGCCGTGCTGCCTCCTCGCGGGTCAATATGTGGTCATTGATCAATTCCTGGGCGGTGCTCCAACCTCCTTTCAACTGTCTTGCTTTCAACAAACGCCTCAAGGTGCGCGGCGCCATGTAGGGATGGCGTCCCAACTCTTTCGGGCTTGCAAAGTTAATATCTATTTTCCGAATTTTGCAACTGTCGAGGCAAATTTGTTTCAAAATTTTTTCGTAGTTGCTCTCCGTGACTCCCGGAACCTCTGCAAGTTGGGCCACGGAGACGAAACCGCCGAGGCGGTCGCGGTAGCGGAGGATGCGCATGACGGTCTTCTCGCCGATCCCCACCACGCGGCGCAGCTCCGCCGAATCGGCCGAATTGAGCTCCACGGGAGCCTCGACCGGGTGCGGCCGGCGCTCGGGAAAGATCACATAGGGTTCGAGCGCCGCAGCCACCGAATCGCTGACGACGTAGCAGTCGCGGAGCTCCTCCATGTCGTAGATGCCGCTCAGGTCGCGCCAGCGGATGAAGGCCTCGGCCTGCCGCTTCGAAAGGGCCCCGATGGCCCTCAGGTAGCGCGCACTGACCGTGTCGATGCGGAACGGCGAGGGAGCAAGCAACTGCGGAAGCACCCGGCCGCTGCGGTATTCGCGGGGCGCAATGGCGTAGCGGCGGCCGATCCGCACCCACGGGGCCAGACGCCGGTAGAGCGAGTCGCTGATCCCGTAGCAGAGCGACAGGTCTTCGGGAATACGGAAGACCTTGCCTGCTGCGCGGTACTTGAGCAGGCTGACCGCCTCGTGCTTCGAGAGCCCCAACCGGAGCAGTTCGTCGAAGTCTGCCGTATTGGGGTCGAACGGACGGAGACGGATGCTGTCCGCCGGCATGCGCCGCTCCATGGCGACCTCGACGCGCCGGGCCTCCAGCGGGTCACTCTTGGGCCGGAACAGCGCCACGGCCGCAACAAGCAGCCCGGCCAGC
>ULSP01018189.1_pt1 | contig 16320 bp, 15 predicted proteins | sample 1956811 | NCBI WGS metagenome assembly ULSP01 (sample SAMEA4835711, study PRJEB28245) | human gut metagenome | biome: gut microbiome; material: fecal sample | place: Denmark | collected 2008
TATGTAACAGACAGAAAGGGTCACGATATGCGTTATGCTATCGATTCTCGCAAGTTGCAGAAGGAACTCGGCTGGGAGCCATCACTCCAGTTTGAGGAGGGAATCGAGAAGACCGTAAAGTGGTATCTTGAGAACCAGGAATGGATGGACAACGTCACTTCCGGCGACTATCAGAAGTATTATATGGCAATGTATAGCGGTAGATAATAACATTATTAAAATTAAAGGTAGAATATTTGTATGTCTTCAGACAATATAAATAATAAACGTATAGCAAAGAACACGGTTGCCTTATATATTAGAATGCTAGTTATAATGGCAATTAATTTTTACATGGCTCGTGTTGTCTTGGATGTTTTAGGTGTAACTGATTATGGTATATATAACTTAGTTAGTACCATTGTTGTAATCTTTTCTTTCCTGAAATCTTCCTTGAGTGAGGCTACTCAGCGCTTCTTGAATTATGAAATGGGAAGAAATAATGGCATTCATTTGCAAGAAGTTTTTAGTGCATGTTTTAGTTGCTATTTGATCTTTTCAATCATAGTTTTAATATTAGGAAGTATCTTTTGGATGTTTTTCAGCAGCAATCTAAATATACCTTCAATTCGTTATAGTGCAGCTTCTTTTGCATTTTATGTGTCGCTTTTATCCTTTGTGTTTAGTATTTTACAAGTACCATATAATGCTTCAATAATAGCAACCGAGAAGATGGCTTTTTTTGCAAAAATTGGAATTCTAGAAGCGTTTCTTAAACTAATGCTCACGTTTTGGGTTTCATATTTCTTTATGGATAAATTGAAACTTTATTCAGTGCTGATGTGTTTTAATGCTTTCTTCATTTACGTAGTATATTATTTATATTGTAAGAAAAAGATAACTTTTTGTTATTTTACTGTTAAAAATAAAATTAGTAATTTTCGTAGTATCCTGTCTTTTACAGGATGGAATATGATAGGAAGTTTGGCTGGTGTTTTGTCGGAATCCGGTATAGGATTGATATTTAATGCTTTTGGTGGTGTGGTTTTAAATACTGCATTAGGACTTTCGAATCAAATCAATAATGCATTATCAGGTTTTGCTAGTGGATATCAAACTGCGTTTAAACCTCAGTTAGTTAAGTCATATGCAGCTAATGAGATGAGTGGTTTTTATTCTTTATTATGCAGGTCCTCTAAATTCTCTTATTTTCTGTTCTTTATGCTTGCAATTCCTATAGTATTCTATATGGACTATTTACTTTCATTGTGGCTTGTAACTGTACCAAATTATGCAGTTGATTTCTGTAGAATTATTTTAATTGGAACTTTAATAGATGCAACTTCTGGAGTTTTTTATTCAAGTATAGGAGCAACTGGGAAAATACGAAATTATCAGTTGTCAATATCTAGTATTTTTCTTTTGCATTTTGTCGTGACGTTTTTGTTTCTTTATATAGGAGTTCCCTTCGTGTGGGTCTTCTTTTCAAGACTCTTGACGCGTGGATTGATAAATTTTATCATAGGCTTATATTTTATAAATAAGAATACTCGTATGCCGATTGTTTTATATATAACAAAAACTTTGGTTCCAATAATGCGAGTGACAGTGTTACCTATCTGTTTTATTATTGTATATAGTATGTTAGTTAAAACTACATTTTTAACTATGGGATTTTGTATACTTATATTTGAATTGATTTCTGTAATTTCAATCCTTTATATGGGTGTGTCTAGTTCTGAGAGAGCGAAGTTACTTAGTATTGTGAAACGATTAAAGCAACAAAAATGACAATTGTAGTTTGTTTAGTATTTAATTTATTATTATATTTGTTTGCTTCAAATAGATATGGAAGTAAAGGAAAAATGTCTTTGGCATATACTCTTTCTGCCTATTATACTTTTGTTGCATTTATGGGAATTATAATTTGTTCTACAGGAATTTATGAAGCAGTATTGCCAATTAATTATAATAAAGAAATTGAATTTTCTCCATATATATATTGCTTTGTTTCTATAATGGTTTTAATATATCCATTTAGGAATGTTACTTATAAGACGATAAAATGGGATGAAATACCATATAATAATACTGTAAAATGGATTTTAAATATTTGGATAATTATTACATCTTTATATATGGTGCTCAATTTTTCAAATGCAATAGTTGCTTCACAGATGGGATATGATTCTATGTATGAAGCTTCCGCAGTTGATGGTTCGGCACAGAAGTTATTGTATGGAAATAATTTCTTTCTTATTAAGTTTGTTAATTTTAATATTAATTTAATGCATTCTTTTTCGCCGTTTGTAATGTGTTATTCTTTGTATGGATTAATTTCTAAAAAAATATCACAAGCAAGAGCATTCTTATTATTAGGATTAATTTTCTTTAGTAAGTTCTTTTCTGCATTAGCTTTAGGTTCTAGAGGAAATCTTTTTCTTGTATTTTGGTCATTTGCATTCTATATTATTATTTTTTACCCTCATTTAAATCTTTCTTTAAAAAGAAAGTTCAAGAAGATAGGGGTTATTGGGTTCTCTGTTGTTGCGTTTTATTCAGTTCTTATATCGATAGCACGACTTGCTCATTCTGATTCCGAGACTCCTTTAACAGGTATTGCAAGATATTTTGGTGAATGTTTTCCTAATTTAGGCTTGCAATTTTGGAACCAAGTTACAATGCATCCCTATGGAACAAGATTGTTCCCTTATATTTTTGGAATAGAATATAATGCAGAATCCGTACAAGATGGATATGCCTTTTGGAAAACATTTACAGGTGTTCCTGTCTTAATTTTTAAAACAATCTTTGGTGATTTGTATATAGAGTTTGGGTTACCAATAGCTTTGGCAATTATTTTAATTATTTCTTTAATTTTCTATTTCTTTATAGGAAGAGGAAAAATCCATTTTTGGAAACTAGCATTAATCTATTGGTACTTTGATTTAATAATACAAGGTATATTTGGATTTAATAAAGATGGTTGGTCAAATTTCATTGTACTCATAGCCATATTAATAGTTTCTTTTATAGTAAAAATATATACACAAAAAAAGCAAATATGAATATTTTATTTATAGCGCCTAGCTATTTGGGGCTTTATAAGCCTATATATGAAGAGTTGTGTAAACAAGGGCATAAAGTTACATGCTTAATACAGGATGATTTTAAATCAGATCCGTATTTGAAAATGGGCTTTTTCTTAATTCGACTTTTTAATCTACTAAAGTGGAAATTGAAGAAGGTTCCCTTGATGTATTGGAAAAAAAAATGTAAGAATAAAGATTTAAATCAAAAGTTTGATGTTTTATTTGTAATTCAAGGAACAACGTTCGATCCATATCTGCTGGATTATTTGAGAAAACGAAATCCTAATATAAAATCATCTCTTTATATTTGGGATAGTAATCGATGGTATGACTTTTTTCGCAATGCTAAGTATTTTGATAAGGTGTTTTCTTTCGATTTACATGATGTGAAAAATTCAAAGTTACCAAATGTATCTTTTTTGCCTTTCTATTGGACAGAAGATTTAGCTGATACAAATATAAAGTATACAATTTCCTCGATAGGAACTAATCATCATGGGCGTTTGGCTATTTACAAACAGGTATATTCTCAATTGGAAAAAATGCGTATTTCTAATTATATAAAATTGGTTGTAAAATGTTCGCCAACATCTTTTCGTAAAAAGATAAGATTATTAAAACTACGTCTTTTTCGAAATAGAGAGGCTATTGAGGAATTCAAAGTTAATAGTGGGGAACTTTCTTTTCCTTTTGTAACAAACAATATGTATTCTTCTGAAGGGTATAATAAAATAATACTACAATCAAAGGCTGTGCTAGATACGGACAATCCAACTCAATTTGGTACAACTCCTAGACTGATATGGGCATTAGCAGCCAATAAGCATATTTATACAACTAATACTTTTGTTGTAAACTTTCCTTTTTACAATTCTGATTATGTTCATATAATAGATCGAAAGAAACCTATTTTAGATTTATCTTTACTTGATAAGAACATCTCTGTTTCACCTCGTGATAGTATATTGAATTTAAGAATTGATAATTGGGTTAAAAATTTTATAGAATAATGGATTTAGTTATTTGTGTAGCGTATAAGAATTGTTTTTTCTTGAAGAAAAATATTCCGTTTATTAATAAGAACCTTGGTCCTGAACATATTTATGTAATAACAGGGTTATCTAATTTTTCTCAGCTTGAGGGAATGGCTGATAATCTAAAGTTAATAGACGAAAATGTTCTAGTTGATGGTTTAAGTTATGCGACTGTACGAAAAGTTTTAAAATCACATTTGGGCATCAATCTTGTAGGGTGGTACTTCCAGCAATTTCTCAAAATGGGCTTTGCTCTTACGTCTTTTGCAAAGGAGGAGTATCTTGTCTGGGATGCAGATACAATTCCTCTTAATCATTTGGATTTCAAAGATGTGGGGGGGCAAAAATATCTCTTTATGCCAAAAACCGAGCATCATGAGCCATACTTTAGTACAATCGATAAGTTGTTCGATGCGCCAAAGAAGGCTAACTACTCCTTTATATCTGAGCATATGATTTTCAATGTGAAGATTATGCGTGAACTAATAGCAAAGATTGGACAGGCGGAAATATCAGGATGTCCTAGAGGGTCTTTGTGGTTCGAGAAGTGTATTTATGCTATACAGCCTGGAGTCTTACAAGGATTTAGTGAGTTTGAGACATACGGAACATATTGCCTGAATTATTATCCAGATATCTTCAGGCTTCGTAAGTTTAGAACTTTCAGAAGAGGAGGTCTGATCTTTGGCATGATGGCATCTACGAAAGAAATTGACTCTTTGAAGGATGATTTGGATACATGCTCATTCGAATTGTATGATTATCCTGTATCTCTTCATAGAAGATGGTTGCAGAAGGCTTTTTATTGGTATTGTAGAATCAAAAATAAATTGAGAACAAAATAATAATCATGCAAAAGAAATATTATCCATATTTAGACTTACTCAAGTTCGTTTGTTGCATAGGCATTGTGGGCATCCATACATGGCCGTTATTTTATGCAGTAGAGCCATTAAAAGATTGGTATGAAAAAATGTGTCCAGTGTTTGTTTCCATCTTTTTTGTTGTTTCTTCCATGCTGTTTTGGCAAAAGATAGAATTCAACAATAATGATTGGGATAAGTTGGGGCATTTCTGCAAGCGACTTCTGATATTGTTAGCTTGTTGGTCAGTATTACTCATGCCTCATTGGCTTTCTCAATTCATAAGACACAATCCTAATGATTGGTATCTGTGGATAGTTCCGAAAATATTAACCACCGGAACTGCGCAAGGCTCTTGGTTTATCATGGCTTTGATATATGGCACTATTATCTGCTACTTGCTTAACAGATACTTAAACAAGCATTTTGTATTCGCCCTATGTGCATTCATCTGGCTCTATTTCAGTTTGGTCAAAGGTGGATATATTGATGATTGCTTGGAAATTTATCTGCACGGTGAGGGTGATGGCTTCCATTTGGATTCATTTTATTTGCCAACTCGCTCCATATTTTGGATAGAGGCAGCCTATTATTTGTTGCCTAAGTTGAAGATGGTGAGTGTACCTACTGTGGCTTTGGCTGCAATTTCGGGGGGGCAATTTTAGCAGAACTATTTGTAAGAGATTATGTGTTTGTTCTTAATGCGGTAATTGCGATATGTGTTCCTACGATATGTGCCAAGATTGCAACAGATTCCAAGAATTCTAACTATGTCTTTTTACGTAAGATGAGCATCATGATATACTTTATTCACTTTGTGCCAGTAACAGTATTTCATGTTCTTGCTGATAAGCATATTATCCCTTACGAATATGGGGCGATAGAGTTTTTGGTAGTATTTGCTTTGGCATCGGTATGCGCAGGAGTGATAGTGTGGGCAAGCAATAAATATAAAATTTTGAAATATCTTTATTAGATTAAATGAATATGGTTTCAATAATTATAGCCACTTACAATTCTGAGAAGACTTTGAGACGTGCGCTTGATAGCGTGCTCAATCAGAGTTATCAGGATTGGGAGTGCATCGTGGTGGATGGTGCATCTAAAGATAACACCATCGAAATTGTGAAGGAATACGTTAGTAAAGATTCTCGCTTCCGTTACATGTCTGAGCCCGACCACGGCATTTATGATGCCTTTAACAAGGGGTGGAAAATGGCGAAAGGTGAATGGGTGATGTATTTGGGAAGTGATGATGAATACACTATGGATGGCATCAAGGTTCTGATGGAGAACAGTGATGGGGCAGATGTTGTGTATGGAAATGTTATATTAAAATATTCTGATTTTAAACAAAAAAAACAAAAAGCATCTCATGTTAATTTTACGGGTACCCAAGCTTTTTGTTGTCACCAAGCTGTTGCTATGAAAAAAGAAGTCCTTCTAATGTTAAATGGTTTTGATGAAAAGTATAAATTGTTAGCAGATTGGGATATTTTGCGTAGAGCAGGACAAAGAGGATTTTATTATAAGTTTATAGATACAGAGGTTGCTTTCTTTTTTGTAGGAGGAGCAAGCTCATATAATTATGATGCGACTTTTGAAGCATATAGAATTTATAAAAAATCAACAAATACTTTAATAGCCTTTCTAACGCTTTCTTCAAGACTTTGTCGAAAATTTCTTTTAATATGCAGAAGTAAATATGTTGGACACTAAACTTTTACATTTTTCAGTGGATGATGTTATAGTATCGTTTAAGCAGCTTACAGAAACGAACCCCATCTCTATTTTTGAAATTCCACTGTTTGGTTATTTGAAAAAAATGCATGAAAAGTATGGAGTGGTTGTTTCTTGTTATTGTTTTTATACATGTGGCGACTTTACGTTATCTAATGCAACAAGACTGTATAAACAAGAATTTGAAAACAATTCTTCATGGTTGAAATTTAGCTTTCATGGTTATACAGGAAGAGAGAACTATGAAGAACAAGACTTAAAAATGTCTCAAAGACAATTTCAAGAGGTTATTTGTAATTTGAAAGAAATAGTTGGACCTAGTTCTTTAGATAGTTTCGCTAGAATTCACACCTTTCAGGCTTCCTATGATTTTGTTTGCTTTTTAGCACAGAATGGAGATTACTCGTTGAAGGGATTGTTGTCCGCTGATGATAGTAGAATTTCGTATTCACTTTCTAAGTGTGATAATGCTCAACTTAAATTAGATGGTTGGTTTCAATCCGATGGTTTGGCTCTATTAAAAACAACTCAACGTTTTGATAGTTTAAGACCGAGCAGTTTGAAGCGTTTGTTTGTGGGGGGGCAAGTTCTTTTATTTACTCATGAATGGATTTTTTATCCTCAACAAGATTTTAAATTAGCAGTAAGAGCGAAGCTTATTAGGCTGTTAATGAATATAGTATTTAGATTTTATAAGAAGGAAAATTACTATAATGTATTTCCTATAGAGATATTAAAATATAAAGTTAATGGATAAGATGAAGCGATTTATAGATTGCGGTGTTGGAACATTTGCCTGCAATCTAAGATGTCACTATTGCTATGTGGCGCAGAACTTTTTGTTTACCCAGAAGGTACCAAAGTTTAAGTATTCTGCAGAGCATATTGGGAAAGCTCTTTCTAAAGAAAGACTTGGTGGTACATGTATGTTTAATATATGTGCGACTGGTGAAACCCTCATGCCGCAAGCTGTTGTGGATTATACAAAGGCGATATTAGCTCAAGGTCATTATGTGATGATTGTGACTAATGGTATGTTGAAGAAACGTTTCGAGGAGTTCGCTGAATTTCCTGAAGATTATCGTAAGCGTTTGTTCTTCAAGATTTCATATCACTATTTGGAGCTAAAACGTCTGAATAAATTTGAATTGTTTTTCTCAAATGTGAATATGATAAAGAAAATGAAGGCTTCCTTTACTATAGAGGTTACGCCTTCGGATGAGCTTATTCCGTATATTGAGGAAATGAAAGAAGTTTCCTTGAAGAATCTTGGAGCTTTGCCTCATATAACGGTTGCTCGTGATGAAAGTAAACCCGATTATCCTTTGTTGACAAAGTTGTCTCGTGAGGAATATATCAAAACTTGGGGACAATTCGATTCAAAGATGTTTGACTTCAAAATAAGTGTGTTTGGTGTAAAACGAAAAGAGTATTGTTATGCTGGTAACTGGACTTGGACATTGAACCTCATTTCTGGAACTATGAAACAGTGCTATCAGACCAATTATTTTGCCAATATCTACAAGAATGTTTCAAAACCGCTGAAGTTTGTTAATATAGGACATGGTTGTAAAGCTCCCCATTGCCATAATGCTCATGCATTTTTATGTTTTGGTGCAATTCCTGAGTTAAAAACTCCATATTACTATGAATTGAGAAATCGTGTGTGCACAGATGGTACAGAATGGTTGCAACCAGAAATGAAATCCTTTATGTCTTGTAAACTGAATGAGATTAATGAAGAGAGTCATCCAAAGAAAGATGTTTTTATAAATTGGATTTATGGAATTATCTATGCTGTAGCTATTAATGCACGAACTTTCCTGAAAAAGATAGATAAGAAATATAAGTCAAACGAGATACATAAATAATAAATAAAAGAAATGGACAGTTTGCAAAAAGTAGCTCTGTTAAGAGAGGAGATTTATTCCTCTCTAACAAAGCTTGTTGGTAATAAGTGTATTTTGCTTGATGCACCTTATTATCATAATATTGGAGATGTCTTGATTTGGACAGGAGTACAGTGCTTTATGAAAGATAAGGGTATTCAATGTCTTTATACTGCTTCTTATGAGACTTGTACATTTCCTCATATAGATGAAGACGTTACAGTCTTATTTAATGGCGGTGGAAACTTGGGAGATATCTACCATGAGCACATGGACTTTCTGTTGTCTGTGGTGAGACATTATTCTAAAAATAGAATTATTGTACTTCCCCAGACAGTATATTATAAAGATTTGGATAAGGCAAAGGTTGATTTTGCACAATTGCAGGAGCATTCAGATTTTTATATTTGTGCAAGAGATCAAGTGGTGTATCATCAATTGCTGGGTTTCTTTGCTCAGAGAACTTTATTACTACCTGATATGGCCTTTTGTATATCTTTCCAAAGGCTCAATCCTTATAAGAAGAAGCAAGATAAGGACAAGCTCATAATAGAAAGGGAAGATTGTGAAAAAGGGGGTATGGGAATGAGTAATGATGGTGATGTATCAGACTGGCCTGTTTTTGTACATTCTTTTAGAAAGTCAACATTCATTAATAAAATCTTCAAACGACTTTCTGATACAAAAATACCTTTATTGTCTTCAGGCATAAATAGATTGTGGAATTGGTATGCCCCTCATGTCTTTAATGAATATATGATACGAGAGGGCGTTGAATTTATTTCACCATACCGATATGTAGAGACAGCTCGTCTTCATGGATGTATTCTTTCCATTTTGCTAGATAAAGAAATAATCTTAGTAAATAATTCGTATGGCAAGAATAAGAATTTTTATGATTCTTGGTTGACGGATTTAGAAACGATTCATTTAAAGTTGTAAATTATGATATTGTCTTTAGTTTTGCCAGTATATAATGTAGAGGCTTATTTGGGCAAATGCCTCGACAGTTGTCTTCATCAGAATCTTCCAAAATCTGAATATGAAATTATTGTAGTTATAGATGGTTCGCCAGATCATTCTATAGATGTTGCAAAGAAATATCGAGAAACTAATGGTAACATTAAAATTGTTAGTAGGGTTAATGGTGGATTAAGTGCTGCGAGAAATACAGGATTAAAAGCTGCTTCGGGAGACTTCGTCTGGTTTATTGATTCTGATGACTACATTGAGGAAAATATACTAGGTGGCATTGTGGGGCAGTTGAAGGAAAATTGTTTAGATTGTTTGTGGATTGATTGGCAAGAAGTGACAGGAGAAGCAAAGATTATACCTCCTTTTGCACCTCATTCATATAGTAAAAGCAAGTGTGTATATTCTGGTAAGGAATTTATGGCTAAAATTCTTTCAAATTATTTGTTTGCATGGAGTTTTATTTATCGTCGTTCTTTTTTATTGAATAATGCATTGACTTTTACAGAAGGGATGTATTATGAAGATACAGACTTTGCTTTTAGAAGTTTACCTTTATTGCGGAGAATACAGCAATATGGGAATATTTGCTATAACTATCTTCAAAGAGATGGCAGTATAGTTCACCATACAAATATGCGCAAGTTAGAAGATATTGCCAAGAATTGCGTTTCAGCAAATGGTGCATTAGGTGATTGTGAACCTTCCTTGAAACGTTTCTATAAAATCTGCTTTACAAGTTACTATATGCTTTTTGTGAAGGAGGTGTTGAAATCAAATAATAAGGAATATGAGGAGTTCTTGATAACTCAGTCTATAGCTCACGGATTTGGAAAAGTTTGTTTGTTTGGCAATTTAAAGACCAAGATAATAGGTTTGTTATATAATTTATTTGGAGTAAAAGAAACTTGTAACATCATGAAGATTGTAATGGGTAAGCGATAAATATAGCAATAAGTCTTGACGATATAAGGCTAAGAGATCTAATAGTCCAGAAACAAAGAGTGTAATACCGAATATAAAGAGAATATTGTAAAAAAATACGATTATGGAATATAGAAATCAAGATAATCTCAAACAAGGAATATTAAATTACCTTGAGATGTCAAATACAGGAGCCTTGATGGTGACAGGTTCGTGGGGCTGTGGAAAAAGTTACTTTTTTGAAAATGTTCTTTTTAAAGAACTTAGAGACAAGGTCTATAAGCCTGTGCGTGTGTCGCTTTTCGGTATGTCGGATTTGAATGAACTTTCAAAGAATATTGTTTGCGAGTTTGCCCAATATGCAAGTGACAAGAATTGGCTTAATTCAACATTGAAGTTAGGCGCAAATGTATTGAAAGAGGTTAAAGATATTCCTGTTATAGGAGATTATATTAATGTAAAGGGAATATGGGGTGCAGGAAAAGCCTTATATAAACTTATCCCCCCAAAGGCTGTGGTTTGTTTGGATGACTTGGAGCGAGCTGTCGAAAAGTTCGACATTAATGATTTGCTTGGCGTGATTAATGACTTAGTGGAAAATCAACATCTGAAAGTCATTGTCATTGCAAATAAGGAATACATTGACGAGAGGCAAAATGTAGAGAAAGAGAAACATGAAATCTTCTATGAGAAAGTGATAGAGAAAACTTTGCATTTCGAACCCTGTATATTGGATGTGTTCAAGGCTTTGATCAATGCCCATGGTGATGACAAGTTTAAAACCTTCATGTTGCAAGATACGATTGTCAATAGTATTAATCCTATATTGACTAGGAACAAAAGACTGAAAAAGCAAAAAGAGAATATTCGAACCTTGAAGTTTGCCGTTTCTCATTTTAAAGCACTTTTTGATGATTATGTTCAACACGGCGTCAATGTCGTTGAAGAGACTATAAACAAGCAACTTGTAAATCACTGGCTTTTTGTATACGCAATTTCTTTGGAAAGCAAGCGAAGCTCATTGAGTGTTGATGATAGTATGGGATTGGACCATTATGTTCCTACAGCAAATAATTTTTCAGACATAGATTTTGGCGATGAATACGAAGAGAATCCTTTTGATGAAAAGAATGAGGAAAAAGATAATCATGTGGATATTGCCAAGGATTTCGTAAGTGATTATTATGGAGACTTGGCTATGGAGTATATTTTCTATCCTGACATCTATAAGTTTGTATTAGGTGGTATCAACTTTGATTTTGACGAACATCTTGATTTTACTCAGAAAGCATTTGAGAGATTTGACTACAAGGGTAATCCTGCCCAGGAGGAATTGGCAAAATGGATGAATGGTTATTGGAAGATGACGGACGATGAGGCTGCTGAGAGTTTGAAAAGACTTTTAAACTTTGTGCATAATGGAGAGCTAACGGATTTTATCTCTTATTTTAATGCGTCTGTCTTCTTGCTAAAATGCTGTGGCTTGATAGAAAAGAATGAAAATGAGGTGTTGACAGTGTTTGATGAAGGTCTTACTAAGTTTTCACAAAAAGTGGTTATAGATGCATATACCTTATCTACTATTGAGGTGTTGCCTGTAAATAGAAGTGAACCATGTGCAAAGGTATATGATAAGATATTGGAAATCATAGATGAAAAGCAGAAATGCCAAGTTGAAAGTGATATTGAAGAAATGAAATGCTTGTTCCACGGCGATATCAGTGCATTCATCCAAATGTTTGTGCCTAATGGAACAAACACTCCAATATTCTACAATAAACCCGTGCTTCATTTATTAAGCGATGAGGATTTTAAAATAGCTATTGATAATGCCTTGCCTGATGACTTTATGAATTTGTATAGTTTTGTTTCTATGCGATATAATAATGACTTGATAATACAATTGTTGGAAGAGAAACCTTTTATTATGCGTTTGAAGGAGGTCGTGAAAGAAAGAGGCAAGGACAAAACAAGACTTTCTTCAATCATCATTCACGACCAATTATTGCCAGCTTTGGAGAAAGTGGAGAGACGGATGGATATGATTCTGAAAAATAAATAACTATGAAGATTCTCGAAATAAACGTTTTTAATTATCGCAAGGGAGGTTCTGAGGCAGTCTATTTCAGTACGATGGAACTGGTGAGGGAGCATGGTGACGAGGTAGTGAACTTCGCCTTGAAGTGGTCTGAGAATGAACATTCTCCACAAGAGGAGTTCTTTCCAGAGTCGAAGGAGACTCGCAAGGGGCTGTTTAAACCCATCAAGAATATCATAAATTACTTCTACGACCGTGAGGCGGCTCGCAAGTTGGAGGCGTTGATTGCCAAAGAGAAGCCCGACATAGCGCAGGTACACTTGATATGGGGGCAGATAACGGGAAGTATTTTGCCTGTCTTGAAGAAGTATCATGTGCCTGTGATATTCACTATCCATGAGTACCGCATCGTGTGTCCTGCCTATACTTTCCGTAACGGCAATGGTGAGGTTTGTGAGCAGTGTGAGGGACGACATTTTTATAAATGTGTAACCAACAAGTGTTGCAAGGGTAGCTATGGGCTGAGTGCTATGATGGCTGCGGAACAATATTTCCGAAATACTTTTCTGAATCCTGCTAAGTATATTGATGGCTTCGTCTATGTAAGCCAATTTGCAAAGAGCAAGTTGGAGCAATATATGCCAGTTTTGAGGGATAAACCTAATGTCGTGCTCTATAACTTGACGGACAACTTTGTACCAGGTGTTAGGCATGAGGAGAAGAAAGAAAAATACTACTTGTTCTTTGGTCGTTTGTCGTACGAGAAAGGCATCAAGACTTTGATTTCTGCCTTTAAAGAGACTCCGCAATGTAAGTTGAAGATTGCAGGAACAGGACCTTTGGAAGATGAACTGAAGGCTTTCGTTTTGCAAAATGGTATGACGAATGTTGAATTCTTAGGGTATCAGACAGGAAAGCCTTTGCGAGATTTAGTGGGGAATGCTTACTTTATCATGGTTCCATCTGAATGGTATGAGAATAATCCAATGACCATAATCGAAGGTTATGCCGCTGGTGTTCCTGTAATAGGCGCACGAATAGGTGGTATTCCTGAAATTATAGATGATGGGAATACGGGGTATTTGTTTGAGAGCGGAAATAAGGATGAGTTAGTTAAGATGATAAATCGTTCTCGTCTTCTAGATAATAACGAATATTGGACTATGTGCGATGGAGCCTTGAAATTTGCTAAAGAGCATTTTTGCCGAGATGAATATTATCCTAGATTAATGAGCTTCTTTAAGAAACTAAAGAATTTTGAAAATGAAAAGTAATTTAAAATGAGAATTACAACTCTCTTGATGGTCTCCGAGCGTATTCGGCTATAGGTATTGCCATGATGCACTTCTTGGCGAATATCAAGTGTGGGCCGTTGTCTTGGAATCCAGTGAATAACATTGTGGAAAAGATACATTATGGAATAGAAAAAAGTATATAGAAAATGGACATAATAAAGACAGATATCGAGGGGGTGCTCATTATTGAGCCTCGCCTTTTTAGAGATGCTCGTGGCTATTTCTTCGAGAGCTTCAGCGAGCGTGAGTTTGCAGAGAAGGTGGAGCCTTTGGTTGGATACGAGGTGAAGTTCTGCCAGGACAATGAGAGCATGAGCTCTTATGGTGTAATGCGTGGCTTGCATTTCCAAAGGCCTCCGCTTACCCAGAGTAAGCTGGTGAGATGCGTGAAGGGTAGAGTGCTGGATGTTGCAGTGGATATCCGCAAGGGTTCGCCAACATACGGTAAGCATGTGGCAGTGGAACTGACGGAAGATAATCATCGCCAGTTCTTTATTCCTAAGGGTTTTGCTCATGGTTTTGCTGTGTTGTCTGAGACTGCGGTATTCCAGTATAAGTGTGATAACTTCTATCATCCAGAGGCTGATGGGGGTATCTCTATCTTGGATGACAGCTTAGGCATTGATTGGCGCATTCCTACGGAACATGCTAATCTTTCGGAAAAGGATATGAAGCATGAGGTTTTGAAAGACTTTGATACTCCTTTTAAATACTAATGGTGAATTTACACAAGTAAAAACAAATACTAATCATTTAACATTAAGACAATGAAGGGAATAGTATTAGCAGGTGGTAGTGGTACTCGTTTGTATCCTATCACAAAAGGTATCAGCAAGCAGCTGATACCAATCTTCGATAAACCGATGATATATTATCCTATCTCGGTTTTGATGTTGGCAGGAATCCGTGAGATACTAATTATCTCAACTCCATTTGATCTTCCTGGTTTCAAGCGTCTCTTAGGCGATGGAAGCCAGTTTGGAGTGAAGTTTGAATATGCCGAGCAGCCTTCTCCTGATGGATTGGCACAGGCTTTCATTATCGGTGCGAAGTTCATTGGTAATGATTCAGCTTGTCTTGTATTGGGAGATAACATCTTCCATGGTGCAGGTCTTAGCCAGATGCTGCATCAGGCAGTAGTAGATGCTGAGCAGAATAGTAAAGCTACCGTCTTTGGTTATCGTGTAAGCGCCCCGGAGCGATATGGTGTGGCTGAGTTTGATGAGCAAGGCAATTGTCTCAGCATCGAGGAGAAGCCAGAGCATCCTAAGAGTAACTATGCAGTGGTGGGCTTGTACTTCTATCCTAACAAGGTAGTGGAAGTAGCCAAGCATATCAAGCCATCTGCTCGTGGTGAGTTGGAAATCACAACGGTGAACCAGGAGTTCTTGAAAGATAAGCAGCTGAAGGTACAGACCATGGCTAGAGGATTCGCTTGGCTCGATACCGGAACCCATGATTCCCTTTCTGAGGCATCCACCTTTATCGAAGTTTTGGAGAAGCGCCAGGGCTTGAAGGTAGCTTGCTTGGAAGGTATCGCCTACCGTCAGGGTTGGATTACGGCCGAGAAACTGCGTGAGGTGGCACAGCCTATGCTCAAAAATGATTATGGAAGATATCTGCTTTCGATATTGGATGAAGGTAATCAAACATTAAAGAAAAATTTAGAATACTAGATTATGAATATTTTAGTAACAGGTGCTAACGGTCAGCTAGGTAATGAAATGCGCATCGTTAGCCAACATACAACAGATCATTATATCTTTACCGATGTCAATCAGGTGGAAGGTCTGGAAACTACTTTCCTTGATATCACTGATATGAATGCCATCCGCAAGATGGTGAAGGAGAATGATGTGAAAGCCATCGTGAACTGTGCGGCATGGACCAATGTGGATGCTTGCGAGACTGATGAGAAACTGGCTGCTTTGGCAGAAAAACTCAATGCGGATGCTCCAGAAAATCTGGCTATGGCGATGAAGGAGGTTGATGGCCTGCTCATCCAAATCTCTACTGATTATGTCTTTGGTAAGGAACCTTATAATGTGCCATGTAATCCTGACCAGAAGGGAACTCCTACTGGCGTATATGGTACAACGAAGCTTCATGGTGAGCAGAAGATTATGGCTACAGGCTGTGATTACGTGATTATCCGTACGGCCTGGCTGTATTCTGAGTTTGGCAAGAACTTCTGCAAGACGATGCTCAATCTGACAGCAACCAAGCCTCAGTTGAAGGTAGTCTTCGACCAGTGCGGTACTCCTACTTACGCGCTCGATCTGGCGAATGCCATCATCACTATATTGGATAAGGTAAAGGCTGCCCAGAGCCAGGATGAATATGATGGAGTATATCATTTCTCAAATGAGGGTGTCTGCTCCTGGTATGATTTCACCCAGATGATTGCAAGAATCGCCGGTCATACGGAATGCGATATCCAGCCATGTTATAGTTCGGAGTATCCTTCTCCTGTAACTCGTCCTGCTTATTCCGT
>ULSP01004624.1_pt1 | contig 16171 bp, 9 predicted proteins | sample 1956811 | NCBI WGS metagenome assembly ULSP01 (sample SAMEA4835711, study PRJEB28245) | human gut metagenome | biome: gut microbiome; material: fecal sample | place: Denmark | collected 2008
CAGGTGGTATTCCAGATTGACACGTGCCTGGAGGGCATAGAGACGTGCCGGAATGCCGTAGTCCTTGTTCTTGAAGGTTTCTATATGTTGGTATCCCAGATCTCCGCTGATGAACAGCTGTTTGTAGAGCGGTAATTCAAGACCGGCACGGTAGAAGAGGGCAGCGGAAAACTTATCGCCAAAATCCAGATAATGGGTACCGCCACCGAGGATGGTATAGAAGAGCCGGTTCTTGAAACGGGCACCTACATTCAGCTTGGTGGCATTACCACCGAAAAACATCAGTTGAACTTTTGTTTGGGGATTGGCATTGACTAATCCCAACTGGAAACCATCTAATTTTTCTTTGTAGTAGTTGAATAGACCTATTTGAAGCCCTTTGGCACGTATGGCCATATTGGCAGCGCCTATTTGTAATCCTCGGGCTGTACCACCCACCACATTGCCCAGGCCGGAAACCTGAACACCGGTCATATCTCCGGCGGTGATGTTGGTAAGGGCGGACATCTGCATGCCATTCAAGTCTTCACCGATTACACTTAGCAGGCCGGCCCCTGAAAATCCTTTGAAATTTCCACCGGAAATATTGGCGAGTCCGGCAAAGTGTATGCCGGAAGCACCTTCTCCGCTGATATTCAACAGGCCGCCTATGGAGGCGCCACGATTATAGTCCCCACTGATGTTTGCCAGACCGGAAATGATGACGCCTTGCGCATGGTTTCCGGTGATACCTACCAGTCCCGAAACGGATACTCCGATAAGGTTGTTGCCATTGATGTTGGTAATTCCTGCTATCTGCATGCCTCGCATGCTTCCCCCCACCATATTTGACAGACCTGCCATCTGTACACCGTTCACATCCCTGCCGGTTACACTGCCAAGAATATTCATGCCGAGGCCATTCAGACGGTTCATGGAGGAGAACACACCCAGATTGAAGCAGGTGCTTCCTATGGTATCAGTCCGCTGTGTGGAGATGTTTTTCCATAAGGAGATATTGATACCTACCGGGCCATGGTCTGTTCGTGGAGAGCGTTGTTTCCGGAAAGATTTCTCGGAGGATTTCTGAATCGTATCCGGCTGTACGCTGCCCGGATTATGTTCTTGGGCAAGAGCTGTCCCTGCAAAAAGCAGGGACACAAGGAGGAGGGAAAGGTTTCGTTTCATACTTTTTTCTATATTTCGTCCGGCCAGGGAGCTGGTTGGCGGGTGGCACGCAACAGAGGGCGCTGCGCATCCACAGACCGGAGGTAATTACTTAATTTCCGTGACAACTCTTTGACAACTTCAGGCTTCTCTCGGGCCATATCATGTTTTTCACTGATGTCGGCGGGGATGTTGAAAAGTTCCCGTCTACCGTCACCGAAATAATACACCAGCTTCCACTCGCCCGAACGGATGGAGCAAGTGGCTCCGATGCCCGGGCCGGAAGGACCCCAGCTATTGGGATAATGCCAGTAGATATCACGGTCTTTCATTTTACCTTTTCCGGTGAGCAATGGCATGAAACTGATGCCGTCGCGTTGCTGTACGGTTGTATAGTTGTCTACGCCTGCCATCTCAAGGATGGTGGGGAAGAAGTCCTCTATCATCAGGTAATGGTCGCATTGGGTTTGGGGCGCTACGATGCCCGGCCAGCGGACAATCATCGGTTCACGTATGCCTCCTTCGTAGGCGGAACCTTTACCACTGTTGAGCGGATAGTTCTGGACATGCAGTTGTCCGGCGCGGGTATGGGCCGCCAAACCGCCATTGTCGGACATGAAGATGAGGATAGTGTTTTCCGTCAGGTTGTTCTTGTCCAGATAATCCATAATGTCTCCCAGACTTTTGTCCATACCCTCAATGAGAGTAGCATAGGCAGCTTCTACCGGAGGAAGGCCTTTGTCCAGGTACTTCTGGTAGAAACGCATGTCAGGTTGTATAGGGGTATGGATGGCATAGTGTGCCATGTACAGAAAGAATGGCTTGTCAGTCTGCTGTGCATCGTCCAGGGCCTTCATGGCCTCTATGGTAAGGGCTTCACTTAGGAAAGTGTCGGTTCCATGATATTTCTCCAGACCGGGTACGGCAGCCAGCGGGCTTTTACCGTCTGTTTTGTTGCCGAAATTCTCCTTGCCATAGTAGCTGGCAGGTGAACCGGCAGCATGTCCGGCTATGTTCACTTCAAACCCCATTTTCAACGGGTCGGCTCCGGGAGTGCCTTCAGCACCGAAGTGGGCTTTTCCGCAATGAATGGTGTGATAGCCATGGTCTTTGAGCACTTCGGCCAGGGAGGTGACTTGTGTGGTCCGTTCCACGCCAGGCTCTTGACAAATGCCGTTAACGTTCCATTCCGGATAAATCATGACCGAGTCGGGTTGTTCATGGGTAGTGTTCTTGCGGAGGGTCCAACTGGTGACTCGATGCCTGGCAGCATTCATTCCCGTAAAAAGGCTGACACGCGTAGGTGAACTGATGCTGCATGCATAGGCCTGCGTAAACATTTTGCCTTGTGTAGCCATCCGTTCCATGTTGGGAGTATGGTACGTATCGTTGTACTTGGTACGCTGTGTCCAAAAGGGGAGGGACGTGTCTTGCCATCCCATGTCATCCACTAGGAACAGAATGATGTTTGGCTGCTCTTTTGGAGCAGGTACGGCATCCCCAGGCGGCATGCCATACGCTTCTCCCGCCATTCCGCATATCGGAAGCATGGCGGATAATAATAATTCGTTTCTCATTTAGATAATAATTTAGAAAGGGTTAGATAGGTTGTAGTTTAATTGTTTTTTTACATTATCCTTTGGCCTCCTGATACAAGAAGCGTTTGATAGATTTCTTCGGCGTTTTTTCAAATTCTTCAGGATAGATTTTCATTTTGAATATCTGGCTGTATGCGGGCAGTTCTGCATTCAGTGCCACACGGTTTTCCTCCATGACGCGTTCGATGTCGTCATTGTTCAGCCCATGGGCAAAGGCATCATCGAAGTCGGGGTAAACCAGACCTACCAGTTTCTCATTCTGCTGCACGATGATGCTTTCGGCTACATACGGCATATTGTTCAGTTTGTCTTCTATCTCTTCCGGGTAGATATTCTGACCGCTCGGACCAAGGAGCATGTTCTTGCTGCGTCCCTTGATGCTTACGTTGCCTTCGGCATCCATCAGGGCAAGGTCTCCGGTGTGCAGCCAGCCGTCTTTGTCGAGTACCTGTACGGTGGCCTCGTCGTTCTTGTAGTAACCCAGCATGACATTGGGACCACGGCAGACAATCTCTCCCGGAATGTTTTCGGGATCGGATGATAGGATTTTCACCTCCATACGCGGTGCGGCCTTTCCGCATGAACCGGGTTTGAAACGGGTCCAATCCTCGTAACAGATGATGGGGCCGCATTCCGTCATTCCATAGCCTACCGTATAGGGGAAATCTATCATCTTTAAGAACTGCTCCACTTCCTGGTTGAAGGCAGCTCCTCCTACAATGATTTCTGCAAAGTTTCCGCCAAAGGCTTGAATCATTTGTTCGCGTACGGTCGCCTTTATCTTGTCATTGATGATGGGTACTTTCAGCAACAGCTTCATGGCGGGAGTTTCCAGCTTGGGCAGTACGCTCTTCTTTATAATCTTTTCGATAATGAGCGGAACAGCCACAATCAGGTTAGGCTTCACTTCGGTGAAAGCCTGGAAAATGATTTTGGGGCTGGGCATACGAGTGAGGAAGAATATGTGACAACCTACGGCGAATTCATACAGAAACTCGAATGCAAGTCCGTACATATGTGCCATTGGCAGCATGGAGACAATCTTGTCACCGGCTTTCAGCGGCAATACTTCGAAAGCAAAAGTGGTGTTTGACCAAAGGCTGCGGTAGGGCAGCATCACTCCTTTGGAGTAACTGGTGGTGCCGGATGTATAGTTGATGACCGCCAGTTCGTCGGGCTGGTCCTTGTGATAACTGACATGCTCCTTGCGGAAGTTCTTGGGGTATTTCTTACCGAACATTTCGTTGAGATGTTCGCGGGCATAGTCCAACTTTTCGCTGCGGGAGACAAGAATGTAGAAGTCTGCCATCATCATGATGCCCTCCAGCAGCGGCATGGCACTTTCGTTGAGGTTTTCCCAAACCTGGTCGCCTACGAAAAGCAGTTTGGCTTCGGAATGGTTCACGATGTTGTGTATATTGTCTGCCTTGAACTCGTGAAGGATGGGGACGATTACCGCACCGTAGGTCAATGTTGCGAGGAACGTTACGCCCCAGTGGGAACTGTTGCGGCCACAGACGGCAATCTTATCGCCTTTCTTGATGCCGCTTGCCTCGAAAATGATATGCAGCTTTTCTATTTTGCGGGCTACGTCCTTATATTGTAGAGTTGCTCCCTTGTAGTCGGTCAGAGCGTCTAAATCCCAATTTTCCTTTATGCTATTCTCTATATAGGCGATAAAACTTTGTTCCATGATATTAATTGCACATTTGGTTGAAAATTGTGCAAATATAAGGGTTTATATATAGAAAGCAAACTTTTATAGGGAAAATAGTTTTTATGGCGGCTATTTGCTAAAACTCGACAGTTATACCTAAAGTAGGCAGGATAGTGCCGCTTTCCTGCTTGAGGTATTTCATTTTATAGCGCTGTTCGGCAACAGGAGCAGACGGATTTTCGATGATGCCCGTACTCATTATCACATCCGGCTGCTTCAGTTTGTTGCCGGTGATATTCTGTATGTCCAGATAGATTCCTATCATGCAGTGATGGAAGTAGAAGGACTTGTCCACACGCAAGTCTAACTGGGCAAAGTTGGGAAGCCGCCCGGTATTATAGTACGCATAGTCGTAGTAGGGCTGTCCTTTGGCATCCCATGCTTCTACGAGTGATGATTTGTCTTCATCATAGGGAGTGTAGGGGCTGCCGCCTATATAGCTTAGCTTGCCTCCTATGCTCCAGCGCCGGGGCAGGTTGTATGTACCGCTCATGTTGAGTATGAAACGGTTGTCCCAGGCAGATGGAATGAAGTCTCCATCTGGACGGTTGCGGTATTCGCTGCGGTATAAGGTGAAGGAGGATACGAGATTGAACTTGCCGGATGCCTGCCAGCGGAACATGGTTTCCAGTCCGTAGGCCCTGCCGCTGGCTGTAGGGACGAGTGCTTCGTTGCCGGTGACACCGTAATCGTTTCCTTTGCATGCCAACGGAATGTTGTCTTGAAGGGAAAGTGGCATACGGCTGTAACGCTTGAAGAAACCTTCTGCAGAAACCATGAACCGGTCTTGCAGGTGCCAGTCCACACCGAGGCTGCTTTCAAAGACCTGCATGTACTTCAGGTTTTTGTTGAGATATTGCCCTTCATTGTCTTTATATCCCAAAGCGGTGTAGGGAGGCAATTGGTGGTAGAGGCCGGTACTTCCGCTCAGGGTCCATTGTTCCGAGAGTTTGTAGGATGCAGAGAGGCGTGGGGAGAACTGTTTCCATAGCTGCCGCATCTTTCGGTTGTAAGTGTTGCCATCCATACGGATACCGGCAGAAAGGGCCAGACGCTTGTCGGCGGTGGTATAGTTGGAAGAGAAGAAAGCCCCCCAGCCGAAGATGTTGAGTGAGGTTTCGTAGATGGAAAGCGTACCCGAATGACTGCCGTATAGTCTTTGCCTGCTGTGGTTTGTATAGATGGAGTTGTTCAGTTCTGCTCCTTCTTTTAGGGTCCATGCTCCCAAGCGCGTTTGGTTTTCGAAACGCAGGGTGGTCTTTTGTTCTGTGGAGCGTAGGCGCAGGGTCAGGTTGTCTTCGGAAGAGTCATCGTTGTTGCGGTATTTCAGATTGCGGTTGTTCAGGTAGTTATGGCTCAGTATAAGGGATTGTACGTGCCTTCCATTGTAGTGTCTGTAAGAGGCTCCGAGAGTGAATGTTTCCTGATGGATAGTGGGGAGATAGCTGAGCAGATATTCGGCATCTTCTCCTTTTTCATCGGTATTCAGTTTCATCTTGTCAATGCCTGCAAGACCAAGCAGGGTCAGCTCGCTGTGCTCGTTGAAACGGGTTTTTGTTTTGAATTGTCCGTCAATGAAATTGGGCAGGAAGGGCAGTCCCAAAGCCTTGAACAAAAGTTGCAGGTAGGACTGGCGTGCGGAGAACAGATAAGTGGTGCGCTGCCCCAGATGGCCTGCTCCGCTGAGCGAGACTTCCGATGCGCCGATGGTGGCTTTGAACGCCTGCTTGTCCGGATTTCCGTCCTTGAGGCGGAAGTCGAGGACGGAACTCAAGGCTCCGGAGCGGTTGGCGGGGAAGGCGCCCGTATAAAATGTAATCTCGCGTATCAGGTCGGCATTGACAATACTTACCGGTCCTCCGGATGCACCCTGAGTGGCAAAGTGGTTGATGTTGGGGATTTCGATGCCATCCATATAAAAGCGGTTTTCGGAAGGAGAACCGCCCCGAACAATCAAGTCGTTGCGATAGCCGATGGGAGAGAAAGAGACGCCGGGATAGGAGCGTACGATGCGCGAAACATCCCGGTTGGCTCCGGGACTTTTCTCTATTTCCTGCAAGCCGATGATACGCATGCTGACCGGGCTTTCGATATTTCGCCGGAAGGGGGAAGGCACCACCACTACTGTGTTCAGCAGATTGGCATCCTCTTCCATCTCTATCTCGATGAACGGGGTTGAGGCTGAAACGATATATTCGGGGGTGGAAACAGTCTGGTATCCTATGCAGGATGCCTCAAGGCTATAGATGCCCGGAGGTACCTGCTCTATCTTGAATGTGCCGAGTGAATCGGTGGATGCCCCTTTCCCGGGGATGCCGGCAACGAAAACGTTGGCGTAGGCCACGGGTTGTCTGGACTGTCTGTCGATGACTTTGCCGCGAACGGAATAGGTCACGGGAGCTATCATGGCATTCATGGTTGGGCTGATACCTGATAAAAGTATCAGCAATATAAACAATACAGTTCCCACCTTGTACCGTATGGCATTCATGGCTAATCAGACGTCACTAATTACTTTCCCAAGTACCATCGGTACATGCGTTGCACACCTTCCTCGATATCAATCTTATGATGCCATCCCAATGCATGTAACTTACCGGGATCGGTCAGTTTGCGCATGGTGCCGTCGGGTTTGGAAGTGTCGAAGGTCAACCGGCCCTGATAGCCTACGGTGTTGACAATCAGCTCTGCCAACTGGCGGATAGTGATTTCCTTGCCCGTACCGATATTGATGTGACAGTTGCGGATTTCCTTGTCGCCCGGCTTGAAGGTATCTTTGAAGTCGACGTGTTCCATGACGAAGACGCTGGCATCTGCCATCTCCTCGCTCCAGAGGAATTCGCGCAAGGGGGTGCCGGTACCCCATAATCTCACTTCTTCTTCGCTGATGCCGTATTTCCGGAGGATATTCAGAATGTCCTCTTTGCTGCTGTCGCCGTTGATGCCTTCCACCGGACGCAGGTTCATGTCGTGGCGTACGGCATCCCAGTCGCCTTGTTTCAGGCAGTGGGCGAGGTGTATCTTGCGTATCATGGCAGGGAGCACGTGGCTGCGTTCCAGGTCGAAGTTGTCGTTGGGACCGTAAAGGTTGGTGGGCATCACGGCAATGTAGTTCGTACCGTATTGAAGATTGAAGCTTTCGCACATTTTCAGTCCGGCTATTTTGGCGATGGCATAGGGCTCGTTCGTGTATTCCAGCGGAGAAGTGAGGAGTGCGTCTTCTTTCATCGGCTGTTCGGCATCACGGGGATAGATGCAGGTGCTGCCCAGAAAGAGAAGTTTTTTCACTCCGTGGCGGAAGCTTTCGCCGATGACGTTCTGCTGTATCTGCAAGTTCTTGTAGATGAAGTCGGCACGGTAGATACTGTTGGCCATGATGCCACCCACAAAGGCGGCGGCAAGGAATACATATTCGGGCTGTTCCTCGTCGAAGAAGCGGCGTACGGCAACTCCGTCGAGCAGATCGAGTTCTGTGTGGGTCTTGCCGATGAGATTGGTGTATCCTTTCTCCTCAAGATTTTTCCAGATGGCAGAACCTACCAGTCCCCGGTGGCCTGCTACATATATTTTGGCATTTTTGTCTAACATTGTTGTCTGAAAGTTTAATAGTTCATTCAAAGCTCTTTGCTTCTTAAATACAGTTTCTTCACAAATTTCATGTCGTGCTCTGCCATGATGCGTACCAACTCTTCAAAACTGGTCTGCCTCGGATTCCATCCCAGCAGTGTTTTTGCTTTGGTGGGGTCGCCCAGCAATTGTTCCACTTCGGCAGGCCGGAAATATTTGGGGTCGACTTCCACGAGGACTTTTCCGGTCTGTGTGTCGATACCCTTCTCATCCACTCCCTGGCCTTCCCAGCACAGAGTGATGCCTACCTCCCGGAATGCCAGTGTCGCAAATTCGCGTACGGTATGCATTTCTCCGGTGGCAATGACGAAGTCTTCGGGGGTGTCGTGCTGCAGGATGAGCCACATGCACTCGATGTAGTCTTTGGCATATCCCCAGTCGCGCCGGGCATCCAGATTGCCCAGATACAGCTTGTCCTGGAAGCCTTGGGCGATGCGGGCAGCCGCCAGTGTGATTTTTCTTGTCACGAAGGTTTCACCTCGGCGTTCGCTCTCGTGGTTAAAGAGTATGCCGTTTACAGCAAACATGCCATAGCTTTCGCGGTAGTTCTTTGTAATCCAAAAGCCATACTGTTTGGCTACGCCATAGGGGCTGCGGGGATAGAACGGGGTCGTTTCGCTTTGCGGCACTTCCTGCACTTTTCCGAAGAGCTCGGAAGTGGAGGCCTGGTAGATGCGTGTCTTCTTTTCCATACCGAGAATGCGTACGGCTTCGAGCATGCGCAGGGTGCCTACGGCATCGGTTTCGGCGGTATATTCGGGCACGTCGAAGGATACTTTGACATGGCTTTGGGCGGCAAGGTTATATATTTCGTCCGGCTGCACACTCTGGATGATACGGATGAGAGAGCTGGAGTCTGTCATGTCTCCATAGTGCAGGTTAATGGTACGTTTCTGTTTCATGTCGCGTACCCACTCATCGAAGTAGAGGTGTTCGATGCGGCCGGTGTTGAAAGAGGAAGAGCGACGCAGGATACCGTGCACTTCATATCCTTTCTGCAGGAGGAATTCGGCAAGGAACGAGCCGTCCTGCCCGGTAATGCCGGAGATAAGGGCTTTCTTCATAATGTATGCTTCTTGTTATTATGTCTTTTCGGACTGCAATATTCGTTATTTTCCACGAGATGGCAAAATATAAACTATTTCTTTCCCATCACTTTGTCGATAATCAGTGCGATTGCCCCGTCGCCCGTCACATTGCAGGCAGTACCGAAGCTGTCCATCGCTATGTATAGTGCAATCATCAGCGCTTGTGCCGACTCGTCGAAGCCCAGCATGGATTGCAGGATGCCCAGTGATGCCATGATGGCGCCTCCCGGTACCCCGGGAGCGGCTACCATAGTGATGCCCAGCATGAAGATAAATCCTGCAAATAGAGGGAAATCATGGGGCATGCCTTGCATTATCATCAGTGCCAGGGCGCATGCCACAATCTTCAATGTGCTGCCCGACAGATGGATGGTGGCGCAAAGTGGGATGACGAATCCGGCAATATCGGCAGAGACACCGTTCTTCCGACTTTGCGCCAATGTTACAGGGATAGTGGCGGCACTGGATTGAGTGCCTAGAGCCGTGAAGTAGGCAGGCATCATTCGTCCCAGTAGTTTGAGAGGGTTCTTGCGGACAAACAGTGCCGCAATGCTGTATTGGAATACCAGGAGAAAGATGTGAAGCAGGAAGATTACACCGATAATCTTAATAAAGACCATCAGGATGCCGAATACTTGTCCACTGTGCGTCATGTTGAGGAAAATGCCGAAAATATAGATGGGAAGCAGCGGCAATATCACTGCACTGATCATGCGGATGACAATCTCTTGAAAATCGCGTGCCGCATTTTTCAGTACCTCACTTTTCAGATGAGCCAGGCCCAGCCCCAGTGTGAAGGCAAGTACGAGTGCGGTCATAACATTCATCAAGGGCGGGATACCCACGGAAAAATAGGGAAGAATGCCTTGAGACTCACTGACTTCTTCTAACGGCACCCCGGTTTCTATGAGGGAAGGAAATACCGCCATACCGGTGAAATAGGAGAGAAAGCCGGAGAATAAGGTAGCTCCGTAAGCAATGAGCGCCGTGACGACCAGCATCCGTCCGGCTCCTTTGCCGATGTCGGCAATGGCAATCGTGACCAGTCCCACAATGATGAGGGGGATGGAGAAGTTCAGGAATTCACTGAAAATGGCATTGAATGTTACGAACAGCCGTACCAGCGAAGCCGGTAGGAAATTTCCGAAAAGTATACCTAAGATAATGGCAATGATGATGCGTGGCAATAGTCCGATGTGGAAGTTCTTCATGAGCATTGGTTTTCTGTCTGGTTGAAAAATAGGCTTTCGCTGACAAAAGTACTATTTTATTTTCGTAATTCATACGAACAAATGCTGTTAGCATTTTGTTTCCATATAAAGACAAAATTTACATGAATATGAAGAATTTAAATAAAACAGACATTGGACTTATCGGTCTGGCAGTTATGGGCGAGAATTTGGCCCTCAATATGGCAGATAAGGGATGGAATGTTTCGGTATATAATCGTACGGTTCCGGGAGTGGAAGAAGGGGTGGTGGAACGTTTTGTGAACGGCCGCGCCAAAGGGAAAAAAATTGAAGGCTATACAGATATAGCCGAATTTGTAACTTCCATTGCCATACCCCGCAAAATAATGATGATGGTTCGTGCCGGCAGTGCGGTGGATGAACTGATGGAACAGCTGTTTCCCCATTTGTCCGAAGGGGATATCCTGATTGACGGTGGTAATTCCAATTATGAGGACACCAACCGGCGTGTGGCATTGGCCGAAAAGAAAGGCTTCCGTTTTGTGGGAGCTGGAGTTTCCGGTGGAGAGGAAGGAGCGCTGAACGGCGCGTCTATCATGCCCGGAGGATCTGAAAGTGCCTGGCCTGAGGTGAAGCCTATCCTGCAGAGTATTGCGGCAAAAGCATCTGACGGTACCCCGTGCTGCCAGTGGATTGGTCCTGCCGGTTCCGGTCATTTCGTCAAGATGATACATAACGGTATCGAATATGGAGATATGCAGCTTATTGCCGAAGCTTATTGGGTGATGAAGAATCTGCTTGGTCTGGACAATGGACAGATGGCGGAAATCTTTGCTGATTGGAATGAGGGCAAGTTGCGTAGCTATCTCATTGAAATTACCGCCAACATACTGCGTCATAAGGACAAATCAGGAGGTTACCTGATAGATAAGATATTGGATACCGCCGGACAGAAAGGTACGGGCAAGTGGTCCGTTATCAATGCGATGGAGCTGGGCATGCCGTTGGGGCTGATTGCTACGGCTGTGTTCGAACGTAGTTTGTCGGCACAGAAGGGCTTGCGTGAAACGGCTTCCAAGCAATTTGTATGCCGACGCTCGCAGGCGGTGTACAACAAGTCGGAGATGGTGAAGGATATCTATTCCGCACTCTATGCTTCCAAATTAGTGTCATATGCTCAGGGATTCGCCGTGTTGCAGCGTGCATCCGACGCTTTTGCCTGGAACCTCGATTTGGCATCCATCGCACGCATGTGGCGGGGCGGCTGCATCATCCGTAGTATTTTCCTGAACGACATAGCTACGGCTTTCGAGGCAAAAGACAAGCCCAAACATCTGCTGTTGGCTCCTTATTTCAAAAATGAAATGCAGCTGTTGCTTTCCGGCTGGAAACATCTGGTGGCACAATCCATGAAAGAGGAACTTCCGGTGCCTGCATTCTCGTCCGCCTTGAATTATTTCTATTCGCTGGTGTCTGCCAAGTTGCCTGCCAATATGATTCAGGCGCAACGTGACTATTTTGGTGCGCATACCTTTGAAAGGACAGACGAGTTGCGTGGACAGTTTTTCCATGAAAATTGGACGGGACACGGAGGAGATACGAAATCGGGTACGTACAATGTGTGAGAAAGGGGGAGAAGATGATGAATAAATTAGTGATTGTTATATTCGGCGCTTCGGGTGACTTGACGAAGCGCAAACTGATGCCGGCGCTCTATACTTTATATAGTGGCGGGCGGTTGCCGGAAGGATTCTCCATTCTGGGGATAGGACGCACCGAGTATACGGATGCCCGTTACCAAGAATATATAATGGGTGAATTGGGTAAGTTCGTAGCTTCCAAAGAGCAGCTGGAAGATAAAATGAAGGATTTTTGCAGCCATCTGCATTACCAGACATTGGATCCCGCCGAGGTTGAAGGCTATCATCTGCTGGACGGACGTTTACAAGAGTTTACCGGTGAGCAGAAACCGGACAACCTGCTGTTCTATCTGGCTACTCCACCTTCCTTGTACGGTGTCATTCCCTTGCACTTGAAGGCGGCCGGTCTGAACCGTCCTGATACGCGTATCATCGTTGAAAAGCCGTTCGGTTACGATTTGGAGTCAGCCAGAAAGCTGAATAGCATTTATGCTTCCGTTTTCAAGGAGCATCAGATTTACCGCATCGACCATTTTTTGGGTAAGGAAACGGCGCAGAACATTCTCGCCTTCCGTTTTGCCAACGGAATCTTCGAACCGCTATGGAACCGTAATTATATAGACTATGTGGAGATTACAGCCGTAGAGAATCTGGGTATCGAAGGACGTGGCGGATTCTATGAAGGTGCCGGAGCCCTGCGCGATATGGTACAAAACCACCTCATACAGCTTGTGGCGCTCACTGCATTGGAACCGCCTGCCGTTTTCAATGCCGATAATTTCCGCAACGAGGTGGTGAAGGTCTATGAGTCATTGGCCCCCTTGACAGAGGAGGATTTGGAGGAACACATTGTCCGCGGACAATATACGGCTTCGGGCTCGAAAGCCGGGTATAGGGAAGAGAAGAACGTGGCACCTGATTCGCGTACCGAAACGTATATTGCCATGAAAATCGGTATTAACAACTGGCGGTGGAAGGGTGTTCCTTTCTATATCCGTACCGGCAAACAAATGCCGACAAAGGTGACTGAGATTGTTGTACATTTCCGTGAGACGCCCCATCAGATGTTTCGTTGCGAGGGTGGACATTGTCCCCGCGCGAATAAGCTGATTCTCCGCCTGCAACCCAATGAAGGCATTGTGCTGAAATTCGGCATGAAGACTCCCGGACCGGGATTTGACGTGAAGCAGGTGATGATGGACTTCAGTTATGACCAGTTGGGCGGGTTGCCTACCGGCGATGCCTATGCCCGTCTGATAGAGGACTGCATACAAGGTGACCCTACACTCTTTACCCGCAGCGACGCGGTAGAGGCTTCATGGCGCTTTTTCGATCCCGTGTTGCGCTATTGGAAAGAGCATACGGATGCTCCTTTATATGGGTATCCCGTAGGTACGTGGGGACCTTTGGAAAGTGAAGCGATGATGCACGAACATGGTGCTGAGTGGACTAATCCGTGTAAGAATTTGACTAATACAGATGAATATTGCGAGTTATGAAAAGTTATGTTTACCATTCGGCTACAGCTACGGCACATGCGTTGATTGAACATTTGATTGCGATGATGGAGCGTGAGCCGGAAAAGACCTTTTATTTTGCATTCAGTGGGGGAAGTACTCCTTCGCTGATGTTTGACATTTGGGCCAACGAGTACAAGGAGGTGACTCCTTGGATGCGGATGCGGATTTATTGGGTGGATGAACGGTGTGTGCCGGCAGAGGATTATGAGAGCAATTATGGTACCATGCGCCGTTTGCTGTTGGATGAAGTAGGCATGCCCGATGAATACGTTTATCCTATTTATGGAGTGAACCGCCCGGAGATTGAAGCAAAGAACTATTCGACGCTGGTTTGCCGCACGGTTCCGCTTTGGGGTGGTTTCCCGGCCTTCGATGTCGTTTTGCTCGGTGCTGGAGACGACGGGCATACCTCCTCTATCTTTCCGGGGCAGGAATATCTGCTTTCTTCCTTTCATCCTTATGAGGTGAGTGTCAATCCCTATAATGGGCAGAAACGCATAGCCATGACCGGCTGCCTTTTGTTTGCTGCGAAGAATCTTATTTTCTTTGTTACCGGCAAGAATAAGGCGGATGTGGTCCGCGATATTCTTGATTCCGGGGATACCGGTCCGGCAGCTTACGTGGCCCACCATGCCGAGCGTGTGGAATTGTTCCTCGATGCTCAGGCCAATGGCGGGAAAATGTCTACTTAGATGTACCGCTCTCCAGAATGCTTACGATGGAGAATAATGTAAAGCAGATGCCTCCCAAACCGGCCAGTACGCGTGCAGGGACAAAATAGGCATTGTGCAGGCCTGCCATCTCAAACAGAAAGGCGGAGAGAAACAGACAAGCCAGGGCCGTGAAGACCGGAATCAGCGGGATGCGGTTGGCCAGCTTGAAAGTGTTCCGCCAGATGGCGGCAAGCAGGATGACTTTGCTGGAAATGCTGTAGCATACCAGTCCCAGGCCTATCATAATATATCCTGTGGAGGAGAGTGCCGGATTGCTGTTGGCTAAGACCAGAAGTCCCCAGAGAATGCTGATGCTGCCCATTATCAAAACAAGGGCCGGCCACCGTTTCCGTTCAGCCTTTGTATAGTTGTTGCGTATCTGGCGGACGATGGTTGCAACCAGCGCCACTAGGCTGGAACAGATACAAGCAAGTCCTGCCATGACATGGCCTGCTACATAATATGCATTGTGCTCGCTGCTTTTTGACAATAGCCAGAAGGCCCATATCCATGCCATTACTGCCATAAGGGTGGCAACTGCTATCAGGATATATCCCTGGGAGGAATTGAATGCATCGGCAGGTTGTAGCTGGTCGGTACGTTCCGAGTTGGCGGGAATGAGGGTGAAGCGGGTGGAGGCTGTGGCTGTGGTAGCTACACAAGCTGTGATGAAACCGACTCCGCAAATCACGTGTCCTGCCACGAAATTGCTTGCCGTGGCAGCTTCGTGCATGTAACTCCAACCATAGATTACTGTGAGTACGGCTGCCAGGTAACCGATAACCGGAAGTGCGTATCTGACTATCGGATTGTAGGTATGAATGATTTGTCTAATGATTGTTGCCGCTGTGGCGAACAAGGCAATGCAAATCATCCCTAAGGAAAATACTACCGGACCGGCCACAAATTTTGCCGAATCCAGTCCTTCGTGGAGCACAAAGGCTCCGTAGCCGAAACAGAAAAGGGCCATCAACAAGGGTATGGCCCTGAAAAGAATACTGATACCGTAATTCATAACTGTTGTTTTTAGAGTTTCCCCTTCAAACAGCGTTTCTGCAGCTTTGTTCCTCCTTTTAAGATTTATTTGTGATGAGAAGTGTTTGCCTGTCCGTATTTAGGGAGCCAGCCTCTCCTTTTTCCAGCTGCCATCCGCTTGTTGGGAATAGAGGAAACGGTCGTGTAGCCTGCTTTCCCGTCCTTGCCAGAATTCAAAACGGAAAGGGGTGACGGCAAAACCTCCTCAGTTGTCGGGACGTTTGATACTTTGCCCTATCCATGTTGCCGCTTCGCGGACGAACGCGCGCATTATCTCCATACGGCTGCCGATGACGTGACTTTGGGGTGAAATCCTCGCCCCGATTTTACTTTTGTAAGGCCTGCTTGCAAAATAGGCGTCAGAATCGGCAGGAGCGCATCTTTCAGCTTTTCCTTCAATGTGTATTTGCCTTTCCAGTTTGTGCCATACGAAAGATAAGGATATATACGGATTTGCAGTCAGTTGCCGGCCTTTCCTGCTTTCGTAGTTGGTGAAGAAGATGAAACGGCCATTTTCCACCCCTTTCAGCAACACTGTGCGTGTAGAAGGATGCCCGTCTGTCGAGACTGTAGCTACCGTCATGGCGGTGGGCTCGTACTCATCACTATGGATAGCATCGTTCAGCCAATGGTCGAATTGCTCAAAGGGATTGTCGTTGAGGTTACCCGGTGTCAGCCTGCCTTTCTTATATTCTCTTCTGATGTCAAAGAGTTGTGATTTCATTATCGTGTGGTTTTATCAGGAGTGATATATTGTTTTTCTATGTAACAGTCTGAGAGGGCTGAATGTTTTTGTTTTTCTGCGGAAAGAAAAATATGGAAGAAGGAAATGGCTGTGTTGATACTTAAAAAAATGGGGGTGTGTCAAAATTCACCACAGATTACACGGATTAACAC
>ULSP01075144.1_pt1 | contig 16066 bp, 15 predicted proteins | sample 1956811 | NCBI WGS metagenome assembly ULSP01 (sample SAMEA4835711, study PRJEB28245) | human gut metagenome | biome: gut microbiome; material: fecal sample | place: Denmark | collected 2008
ATTGCTAAACTTTAACTTTAATTTTCTGCGTGCAAAATTTTTATTAACTGTTGCTTTTTGTACTGCTATTAAAATTCCTGTTACTCTTTATTTTTTACTTTACAGATAAGTTGCGTTACTGTACCCATCGGGCAGTACACGCACCAGCTGCGCGGCTTAAATAAAACCATGGTGATTAAGCCAAGCACCGTAGAAGTCAGCATAACGCTGTAAAAGCCAAAGGCAAACTGCGCAGCGCCGGGATTCACGGCATTGCCAAGATACGCCCAATGCCACGGCAGCTTAAAAGTCCACAGCAGCGTAACAGCCTGCTGTAAATCTGCCGTGCCTGCAAACACAAGATAGGTATTCCACAACATTTGCAAAAACATAACACAGAAAAAAATTAAAAAGCCGTAACGAAAAGCTTTGCTTTTCATCCATTGGGGAATATCATGTCTGCGCGAAAGTCCAAAGCGTCCGCCAAGCAAACTGAAAAGCTGTCCTCGTCCGCAATAACGATTGCAATAACTTTTAGTTCCGTACACAAACGCAATAATCAATGGAATAAAAAAGCATAAAAGTCCCAACCAAGCAAAAAGGATATTAAAAAACCCCAAAATAAGATAGGTAAGGGAAAGAAGCCAAAGATAATCGTACCATTTTTTCTTCATAGCTCTATCTCCCGAAGCTCAATTACCGATGCCGGACATTCCTTAGCACATTTGCCGCAGCCAACGCATTTTTTCCAATCTACAACTGCTTTAACACCTTTATAAACAGAAATGGCTTGCATCGGACACACCTTGGCACAACAGCCGCAGGCTACACAATCAATTTCTGCTACATGAGCCTTACGCGGCTTTCTTTTTATTTTTTCCATACGCCAACACCTCCGTTTTATATATTATAACTAAAACAGAGATTTTTTTCTGTGATAATATCACACTTAAGCACTACCCTTTTGCCGCATAAAAAAGTCAATCCACATAATGCAGATAGACTTTTTAGTTACAGCCAAGCTAAAGAGCTGCTGTTTTTCCATACAAAAGCACTGTTAGCTTTTAATTCAGGAACAAAAGGACGATAAACTATCTTTTCCTTATCCCAAAAAGGTACAGATATTCAATTACCAAAGAATAACCCAAGCCTTTTTGCGCCAGCGGATCATCCGGACGCATTAAAACAATCCAGCGTTCTTTTTCCTGCATACGGATAAAATCAATTTTTTTCGGTACGGTCAACCAGCGCTAAAATTTCTTCTGCACAGTAAGCACTTCCATAGCAGATTTAAAAAGTTTTTCATTGTGTAAATTCTCGTTTATCCTTGTAGACTATATAAAAACCTTCAGATATTGTATAATATAAGTGTCTACAAAGATTTTTAAAACGAGGTGAATACTGATGAAAAATGAACATCTTGCAAAATTAAGTAAAGAACAATTACTGGAATTAATTGAAATATATGCTAAAAACTGGTTGGCACATGACGGTGTTTGGTTTCAATCCATAGAGCGCAAATTTGGTATGTACGAAGCCGTATATCACGACGAAGAAGCCTGGAAACGCTTTACCGTTATTGAAGCCAAACGCATTAAAGAATTTTTACAATTACCGAAGCACCCCGGACTTGAAGGTTTGGAGCAAGCTTTGCATTATCGTTTTTATGGTAATTTAAACGAACATGAATGCTTAAGAAAAGGCAATAAGCTTATATATCGCAACTACAACTGCCGCGTACAGACGGCGCGCAGCCGCAAAGGAATGCCTTATCATCCGTGCAAATCGGTTGGAATATATGAGTATACAGGCTTTGCCGCCGCTATTGACGAACGCATCAAATGCCGTTGCTTGAGCTGTTATCCCGATTGCACCGAAAGCCCCGACGGCTGCGCCTGGGAATTTTATTTAGAAGAATAAGACTAATTATAAAAAGATGCTGATTAATTTAGTTCAGCATCTTTTTTATACGTAAGCATTCAAAGAATTTTTATATTTTGACTGATAAATTTTTTACAAGCATATCTCCGCTAAATTTTCTATCTTTCAACCAAATGATAACTTTCCGCAAGCAATTGCTTAACCAGCTCTATATCTAAATTTTTACTCAAAACTGCTGTCAGCCAATGCTTTTTATTCATGTGATACGCAGGATAAAAATGCTTTTTATCAATTAAAGCGGTCACCTTTTCCGGCGGCAGTTTAAAATTTACAATATCAACTCTGCCATTGATTTGTAAGCCAATACTTTTATAGGGAATAGTCATAAATACGGCATACCATTTATTTCTTCTGCCGGTTTTGAAAGTAAAAGCGTCCGGTGTATCCTCCCACGGAGCTTCTGGGACTGTGCCAAATGCTTTCCTGCAATACCGCATCAATAAATCTTTGACATTAGTATTATAAAAGCAGCCTGTTTTTATTTTCTGTAACAGCTGCTCTACTTTTTCTCTGATATGAGTAACATAACCACTGATGTTATCCGCAACGTTAAAAGGCAGATATTCTTCGTCCGTATCTTTATCAAACACATTTACTTCAAAATTTTGCACGTTAATGATAATTTTGGCATAAAATTCCGTACCGGCAATATCTGTCACTAACATAAGCTGCCCGCCCTGCTGCCTAAAGCCAAAGGCCAGCGCTTTTTTTCTATCTAAAGTGTATTGTTCCAAACCATAGTAAAGCATTTTTTTCACTTCCAACATCACTGAAATTTCTGTTATCATCAGTATAGCATAATCTTGCTTTTACTTCGACATAAAAATACCGTGTCTGAAATATAGACACGGTATAGAAAGCTTGGTATTTTATTTTTCAAAAACCATAACTCTATCAAAGTCCAGATATACTTTGGAACCATCAGGAATCGCGTCAATATCTGCACCTTTAACAATTACACGCACAATGTGTTCGCCAACCTGTACGCGATAATCAATAGCGTCGCCCAAGTAGAAACGGTGAGTCAGCTGGCCTCCAATTTGCCCGCCATTCAAAGACATGGTAATATTTTCCGGACGCACGGCAACGGTTGCTTCGCCAACAATATTATTGGTATTGGGGAAGGAAACGTTGGTGCCTTTGAGAAATACGCGGTCGCCTTTAGCCTCGCCGTCCATGAAGTTAACCAAGCCGATAAAGTCAGCAACCATTTTATTGGCAGGCTGAGTATAAATTTCATGAGGAGCACCTATTTGCTGCACAACGCCCATACTCATAACAACTACGCGGTCACTCATAGCCATTGCTTCGCTTTGGTCATGAGTTACATAGACAACGGTAATGCCGGTTTTCTTCTGAATTTCCAAAATTTCAAAACGCATAGATTCGCGCAACTTAGCGTCCAAGTTAGACAAAGGCTCGTCCAGCAGCAGCAGGCCAGGCTCTGCCACCAGCGCACGCGCTAAAGCAACACGCTGCTGTTGACCGCCGGATAATTGGTTAGGATAGCGTTTACCATATTCGCCAAGATGCACCAATTCCAGCATTTCCTGCACGCGGCGGTCACGCTCGGATTTTTCTACCTTTTTGATTTTCAAGGGATAGCCAACATTTTCTGCCACAGTCATGTGCGGCCATACAGCATAAGATTGGAATACCATGCCGATATCGCGTTTTTCCGGCGGAGCAAACGAGCCTTTTAAAGAAGAACTTACGCATTGCTCGCCAATATAAATTTCACCTTCGGTAGCGCGTTCAAAGCCTGCAATCATACGCAAAGTAGTAGTTTTACCGCAGCCGGAAGGGCCTAAGATGGAAACGAATTCACCATCTTTTACAACTAAGTTAAAATCGTTTACAGCAGTTACGCTGCCGAAACGCTTAAATACATGCTCAATTCTTACCTCAGACATTTATTTCTTCACTCCTTGTTTAAATACCAACGTTACCTTTGGAAACTTTGTTCAAAATCAAGTTGCCGATTAAGACAATCATCAGAATAATAACAGAAAGTACAGAAGCATTCTGAGTATCGGCATAGGTTTGCAGTTCGTAAAGCAATACGCCAATGGTTTTAGTATCGCTGCCATAGAGCAGCAGAGACATAGTCAATTCATAGAATGACGGCATAAAAATCAAAAACCAACCAGCGATTACGGAAGGTGCAATCAGCGGAATAATGATATCCTTGCAGCAGCGCAGCCAGTTAGCACCGGAGTTCAGAGCAGCCTCTTCCAAAGAAATGTGTACCTGGCTTAAAGCCGCAGCAATAGTACGCACGGACATAGTCATGTACTTAACAAGGTAGCTGACGATAATAATCCACATGGTAGAATACATATTCAAGCCATAATTGCCGCTGAAAGTAATAATCAAAGCCAAAGCGATAACGATGGACGGAGTAGAACCGCCGATAACTACCAAAAGGTCAGGAATGCTGCGGCCTTTAATTTGAGTTTTTACAGCAAGATAGGCCACAAACAAGCTGAGCAGCGTACCAATCGTTGCAGCAATAACGCCGTAAATTACAGAGTCCCATACGCTTTCCATATACTGAGCGCTGGTAATTACAGGAATCCAAGGATCAATGCCGATATTAGATAATGCTATCGGTTTAGACATGGATTTCAAGAAAGAAGTCAATACGATAGAGCCTAAAGGAATAACTACGGCAATTGCGCCATAAAGGCTGACTGCACAAACAGCAGGCCACTTCCATTTGCCAAGCTCTACTATGTTTGGACGAGTGGATTTACCGGAAATAGTGGTATAATCCTTGCGTCCCATCATCCAAGTCATGCCCATTAACAGGAAGTTGGCAATAAACATCAAGGAGGCAGCTAAAGCAGTAGCATCACGAACACCGGCATCATCGCCCATGTAAATATAGGTTACGATACGAGTGGTCATAACCTCGATATTACCAGGCATACCAACAATAGAAGGAATACCGAAGCAGGAACCTGCGGCAATAAATACCAGCAGACCACCGGCTAAAATTGACGGAGCCATCAAGGGCAAAGTTACGTCAATAACCGTACGCAGCGGAGACGCACCGCTGACACGAGCTGCTTCCTCTAAGGTTGGATCCATTTTCTCCATAGCACGAGAAATAGTGATAAAAGCAAACGGGGAATAGAACAGCATCAGTACCCAAGCCAAGCCCCAAAAAGTATAAATATCAAAAGGAGCAGTTTCAAGGCCAAACATCCACTTAAAAATGTTATTCAGATAACCAACGCTGGGGTTTAAAAGCTGTACCCAGGCAATTGCACCAACATAAGGCGGAATCATGTAGCTGGAAACCAGCAAAGTACGGAAGCCTTTTTTGCCCGGCATGTCAGTACGACCAACCAGCCACGCCAGCGGAAAAGTAATAATAACGCTGGCAATCATAACCATCAATGACAGCTCTACAGTATTAGTCAAGGCTTTCCAGTTGACATCTGCACTGTAAACATTGCGGTAGTTTTCAAGATTGATAGCACCGTCCTTTATAATGCTGTCAAAAAGCAAAATGCCCATAGGGAAAATTACAAAATAGAGCAGCAACAAAACGGACAGTGAAATAACGATTGTTTTGCTGTTAATACGTGATAGCATGGAAAGTAATGTTTCTCCTTCCCTCAAAATTTTACAAAATAAAAGACATTTACCAATTCAATATTAAAGCACACAAAACAGGGAGCACATAAGCGTCCCTGTTTTGTTTATTAATTTACCTTGTTTGCTTGATAGACTAATTATTTATCCATAACTCTCTTACGGAATTCTTCTTTGATCTTAGCGTTGTTGTCGGCCAATTTTCTCCAATCAACTTTCATCTTGCCTTCGGTCAGTTTCTTAGTTTCAGGAGCGCCGATGGGACCCTTTACGTCGCCGCGAACGGAGTGCATCCAGCCTTTAACAACTGCTTCCTGACCTTCTTTGCTCAGCCACCAATCAACAATAGCTTTTGCGCCTTCAGGATTCTTAGTGGTGTTGAAAATAGCAATCGGGGACGGAACTTGGATTACGCCGTCAGTCGGATAGGAAACCTTCAAGGGCTCTTTCTTGGTGTTAGCCAGTTTCAGGATGTTTTCTTCCAAAATCATTGCAGCAGCATATTCGCCGGTCAACAATTTATTTTGAATAGCAGAGTTGCCTTCTTCAACGCGGATGCCGTTAGCTTTCAGTTGGTCAAAATATTCCCAACCATATTTGTCAGCCAATGCGCCAACTGCTACATAAGCGGTGCCGCTCAGCATGGGGTTAGGCATAGCGATTTTGCCTTTCCATTTCGGATCGGTCAAATCTTTCCAAGTTTTCGGAGCATCTTCAGCTTTCAGTTTGTCGCCATTGTAAGCAATAATCATGTTGCAAACGCGAACTGCATACCAAGAGCCGTCTTCAGCTTTATCATTGATCAGGTTAGCTTCTTCTTTGGATTTATAAGGAAGCAGCAATTTTTGGTCAGCCAATTTCAGATAGTAGGAAGGATCAGCAACCATCAATACGTCGGCAGCAACCTTTTTAGCTTTGATTTCGCCGGTAATTTTAGTTACAACTTTTTCGGTACCGCCTTGGAACCAGTTAACTTTCATGTCGGGGAAAGCTTTGGCAACGTTAGGTTTGCACATGTTGTCGATAATATCAGGGTAAATAGAGGTATATACCATGAGCTCGCCTTTGGTTCCGGCAGCTTTCTTATCATCCTTTTTGTCGCCGCCACCGCAGCCTGCCAATGCTACGGACAATGCCAAAATTGCTGCTGCACCAAGCATCCATTTAGATTTTTTCATTCACAAACACTCCTTTTTCCTTAATTTTAAAAATATCAAAATTACTAGTGTAAAGACCTTCTACACCTTTATTAAAAACTTCGTCGCCTTATTATTTTTTCCTGCTTACACTTTACATAAATTTGATATATTTTTCACTTTTTATGTCACTTTTACGTTTATACAGTATACATTCCATCATATATTTACATATGACTATTTTTGTCCTGTGTGGACCTTTTGTGTCCCTCTGTTCTATATACATATAAAATTTAATTCCCAGGCGGGAATATACGGATGCTTTCTTAAATAAATTTTATAAGCCGGTACCAGCTTCCACAATAGTAAAGGCAGTCGGAACAAATCCTCGTCATAATGATAGGCTGCGACAAACAGCTTCGGTCTGCTATGCATAATAGTATCACGTCCGCCGTTAACAGCCTGTTTTTCCGCACCCTCAACATCCATTTTTATATAAGAAACTCTACGGCCTGCCGCTATTTTATCAATAGTAGTAACGGGCACCAAGCGTTTTTCTGCGTCCACAAAGGTAGACTGACGTCCACCGCTATCGCTAAAAGCTAATTCGCCTGCTGTATCCCAAATACCGCTTTCATAAACCTCTACTTCTAAATGTTTTTCTGCCAGCTGCTCTGCCAATAGCCGCAGCTTACGGCAGTTACGCCTGTCAGGCTCCACCGCCAGCACCCGCTCCCACTGCCAATTTGTCAAGCGTCCCCATTCATCCAGCGTATCGCCGTTATAAGCTCCCAAATCCATATATACTTCATTCGGCGCAGGCTGTATAAGCTGCCGCAAATCATTTTCCCGCACTGTTTCACACGCAAATATATAATTAATCTTACCGCTCAATTTATAATTTAAAGTCGCGGCAAAAACCTTGCGCGACAAATCATCTGCCAAATTATCATAAACCTGCTGTAATTCGCTTGCGTATTTTTTTAGCCACAGCACACTGACAGTTTCCGCTTCTGTAAACAGCGGCAAATGTGGAGCTACCACCTGCTGCTCCGCCGCCAGCTCCTTAAAGCGCGCTAAAACCCCCGGCCTTTCGCTGGCAAAAGCAATTACTACCAAAAGTTCTGCACCCAAGCGTTTTTTTACTGCCGCGTAGCGCTCTACGGTAAAACCGCGAAAGCTTTGTCCGCGTACAAATTCATCACTGGCAAAAACACCTTGCACTTCAACACCGTTTACTTCACACCAATCTAAAATTTTATCGGTGCCATTACCCATACCATAAAGCACAATGGGCTTTTTTGTTTTCTGCAAAAGCTCCCATACGCTTTCTTTTTCTATAATAAAATCTAACATCAACAAACCTCCCAATTATTTATTACATTATACACCATATAGTAGTGACTGATGTACCTAAATATGCTAAAATTAATTAAAGACTGTTTAATATTTTCACAACACCAACCTATTAAGGAGGCAACACTTATGCCACTACAGGAATCAGGCGAAAACTACTTGGAAACTATACTCGTACTCACAAAAAAGAACGGCTCTGTCTACTCCATTGACGTAGCAGAATCTTTGCAATTTACTAAAGCCAGCGTCAGCAGAGCTATGAGCATTTTAAAACGCGATAATTATATTATTATGAATCCTGACGGTTCTATTGTTTTGACCAAGGAAGGCCAGAAAAAAGCTGCTGCCGTTTATGACCGTCATGTTACTCTGACTCAATTTATTACCGATATTCTCGGAGTAGATGAAAAAATTGCCGAAAAGGATGCCTGCCGCATTGAGCATATTATCAGCCCAGAAACCTTTGCCGGCATTAAGGCACATCTTGCTGCAAAAAAGAAATAAACGCAAAACCGTTTTTACGTATTTACAGAAATGAAAGGGAAATATTACATGAAAAAAATTCTTTTATTTTTAATGGCTTTTTGCCTTTTCTGCGTTACTGCCGCAGCCAGCCCTAAGCTTTATCACCATCCCGCCTACGATTTTTCTAATATTCGCAATGTAAAAGTAACTGTCATCACCAACACTAACCCACAGAATAAAGATAATTTTTATGCAGAAGTTATGGCAGAAGAAAAAATGCTTTCTGCTTTATACAGCGCAGCAGGAAATCAAAAGCTAATCCTTACGGATGAACGAGCCAACGGCCCTCTTGCGCCTACCGGCGAACCGGAAAGTCTTTTTACTCCCAACAAAAAAGCTCCCAAAACCGTGGAAGTGCGCGTCAGCATCAATTATTTAGGCTATCGCAGCAATCTTGTTCCCGGTCACTATGAACAAAAAACAGAATATATTAAAGAAAAGCACAAAAATTCACGCGGTCAAGAGCAATACGTAGAAATTCCCATTACCACTAAGGTTTGGGTACCTGACGCTTACCGCAGCGATTCTCTTCTAGACGTAATTTATAATGTCTATGATTTAGAAACCGCCACGGTTATTGCCAACGTCATGGACAGACGCGAGCGTCAATATGAAGAGGATACTTCCGGCATGCTTAAACGCTCTACCAAAGATTTTCTTAAAGCTTTAACAAAAAAATAATATGCTGAAATCCCGAGTACATATCAAAATGTATTCGGGATTTTTTCTTATATTTACATCATATAAATGATATAGTGCTTGGCATCTCTTAGCCGTAAAAGCCGCACGAAAGAGTATTAACCATTTTTCTAATCTTAATAAAAATTATTCTTATTATTCTTGACATCTCATTTGAATATGATATAATCTTAAGAAGTAAAGCAAGCAAATTATTATTGCTGTTTTTATTGAAAGTCAAGTTTATTATCATGTAAAAGGAGTGTTATGTTATGAAATCCTTGAAAAAATATGCTGCCGTTGCTATGGCCTGCGCTGCACTTGTAGGCTTTGCCGCTACTTCTCACGCTGCTTACCAATTAAGCGACGAGGTCAAAACTGCTACTCCGGCGCTTTTAATGGCTACACAAATCGGCATCAAAACCAATGAAAACACTGCTTTGGCTAATCTGCCGGATAAAGACGCTATTTTGGTTATGAGCTTTGGCACCACTTTTAAGGATACCCGCGAAAAAACCATTGATGCTACTGTCAACGCTATTAAAGCAGCTCATCCCGGCGTAAAAGTGGTTACTGCTTTTACTTCTCATATTATTATTGACCGTATTAAAGCCAACGAAGGTATTTCCTATCCTACTCCTGAAGAAGCAATTGCCCAATTGAAGGCAGGAGGCTACACTCGTGTAGCAATGACTTCTTTGGATATTATCCCCGGTATGGAATATGCTTATAAAGACGCTGTTTTCCAACTGCATAAAAATGATTTCAAAAAAGCAACCTTTGGCACTCCGCTCATGTACTGGCAGGGACAAGAGGGGCAAGCTGACGATATTACCGCAACCATGAAAGCAGTCTCTACCCAATTCCCTAAGCTGGGCAAAAAAGACGCTGTTTTAGTAATGGCCCATGGTACTCCCCATCCGGCAAACGCTTACTACGCTGTAATGCAGGATCGTTTAAACGAAATGGGCTTAAATAATGTCTTAATTTTTTCCGTTGAAGGCTGGCCGCATTTGGAAACTGTTATTCCGCAGCTGAAAGCTAAAGGGATTAAAAATGTTACTCTTATGCCGTTGATGATGGTTGCAGGGGACCACGCTAATAATGATATGGCCGGTGACGAACCTGATTCCTTCAAATCTATTTTGGAAAACGAAGGCTTCAAGGTAAACGCTTATATTCATGGCTTAGGTGAAAACGAAGCAGTCCGCCAGCTTTTTGTTGATAAAGCAGAGCAAGCATGGGACGCTTTACAAGCTAAATAATTTTTACATTTCCTTTTTTCTGTAAAATACTCTTTGCCCCCTTGCGAGCAGAGAGTATTTTCTTTATGATTTATCTTATACTATGATAAAAAACGAAACGAGGTTGCTTTATGGATACAACAAATAAAAAGGCCTTAGTAGTCATCAGCTTTGGCTCCACCTTTGATGAAACCCGCAAACAAGATATCGGCGGCATTGAATGCGCGTTAGCGGCAGCGTTTCCCGCATATGACCAGTACCGCGCTTTTACCTCCAAAATTATTCGCAAGCGTTTGGCTGCCAGAAATATTTTTGTTGACGATATCGAAACCCTCTTAACCAAGCTAGCTGTTGCAGGCTATAAGGAAGTTATTCTCCAACCTACTCATCTGCTCCACGGTGAAGAATTTGAGCAGAAGGTTTTAGCTTTACGTGATAAATTTTTATCTCTTTTCCAAAAATTTATTATCAGCCAACCCTTAATCGTAAGCGATGAAGATTTTAAGCGGGTAGCTGTCGCTTTACTCGGCCACCTACCCGCTTTGCAGCCTAACGAATGCGTTATCTTTATGGGGCATGGCACTCCTCGTGCCAACAACTCTGCTTATGGCTATACCTATGTAAAATTACAGAAAATTTTTGACGAACTAAGCGTGCCTGTTTTAGTCGGTACAGTAGAAGACGAAGATATTCCTAATTTGGCAGCAGTTTTGAGCAAACTACAGCAACGCGGCTACAAGCATGTGCATCTTTGCCCTTTAATGGTAGTTGCAGGCGACCACGCTAATAATGATATGTATGGCAACGAGCCTGACAGCTGGAAATCGCAAATTGAAGCTCTTGGCATCACTACTACCGGCCATCTGAACGGCATCGGTCGTTTCACTTCCATTCAAGCACTGTACGTGCAGCATGTTCTCACTGCGTTAAGCAAATAATTTCAAATCATCTTAACCCCTTCCTCTCTGTATTTTGCTTACACACATTGGGCAGGGATTTATGTTGCCCCCATAGCCTCGCTTATGTTATAATTAAAACACCTAGAATTTGCGTAAAAAATTATTTAAGAAAGGATGTTGCAAATGGGTGTTGTTATTTCTGCTGTAATAACTTTTTGGGTAGGTTACTTAATCTACAAAAAGTACAAACCACAGCCTGTGCTTTTTATGGGCGGTATGATTATGATGTGGCTGGCTGCTATTTTAGGCTATAGCCAAATTTTAGGAGCTAAGGCTTCTACCGGCTCCATATTCTTTGACGCATTTGAATTTATGCGCGCTACATTAAGCTCTACTGCCGGTAAGCTTGGTCTGAATATTATGTCCGTAGGCGCTTTCGCTAAGTATATGGATAAAATTGGCGCTTCACGCGCTTTGGTTCGCTTAACCATTAGACCGCTGTTAGCACTCAAATCTCCCTATATTGTTATGAGCGGTACTTGGATTGTTGGTATGCTTATCGGTCTGTGCATCAACAGTGCTTCCGGACTAGCAATGCTGCTGATGGTAACCATGTTCCCCATTTTGGTTGGCTTAGGCGTGAGCCGTCTGTCCGCAACCGCCGCCGTTGCTACTACTCTGTGCTTCGACTGGAGCCCCAGTGACACCGGCACTATTTTGTCCGCCGAAACCGCAGGTCTTGACCCTGTATTCTACTGGAGCCATTATCAAGTTCCTATCGTTGCCGTTGCTTTTGTAGTCGTAGGTATTCTGCACTATTTAACCCAAAAATATATGGATAAACGCGACGGTCATGTAGTAAAACCTATTGAAGTAGAGACAACCAAAGACGAAGCAGATACCGCTCCGGCTTTTTATGCTATTCTGCCGGTTATTCCTTTGGCGTTGATTTTGAGCTTCAGCTCCCTGTGGATCACCTGGATTAAAATGAACATTGTTATGGCAATGTTCATCGGTCTGTTTATTGGCGTTTGCTGTGAGTATATTCGCTGGCGCGACGCCAAAAAGGTTTTTGACGATATTCAAACCTTCTTCGACGGCTTAGGTATGCAGATGGCTAACGTAATCACCCTGATTCTTGCCGGTCAAACCTTTGCTAAAGGCTTGCTCTGCTTAGGCACCATCAATGCTATGATTGACGGCAGTAAGGGCTTAGGCTTCGGCCCGATGGCTATGATGCTGGTAATGGTAGCTATTATTGCCGGTTCCGCTATTGTTATGGGTTCCGGCAACGCGCCGTTCTTTGCGTTTGCTGCTTTAACTCCTGCTGTTGCGGCTGCCACTGGTCTGCATCCTGTACTTATGCTGCTGCCGATGCACTTTGCAGCTTCCATCATGCGTAACTGCTCTCCTATTACCGCGGTTATCGTAGTATCTTCCGGCATGGGCGGCGTTTCCAGCTTCGATTTGGTAAAACGCACCTTTATCCCCATGATGGGCGCTATGATTGTTACTATCGGTATGACCTTCTTCTTCTACTACACTGGTTATTAAGCCAAAAGAGCTCCCCTTATAAGGGGGAGTCTCTCTTTTTATGGAGGTATATAGATGTTTATTTGCGACTGTCACTGCGACACTTTAACCGAATTATATAAAAAAAATGTGAATTTATACAGCAATGACCAGCATATAGATATTAAGCGCCAGCTGGCGCTGGGAGGTATGCTGCAATTTTACGCTATGTTTATACCTACGCCGGAATTTCGTTATGGAGGCGGTCTGCGCTACACTATGAACCTGTTGGATACCTATCTGCGTCAAATGCGCAAAGTACAGGAACAGGGAATTGATATACTTTTAGTACGCACTAAAAAAGACGCTGCTGACGTACTCAATCATCAATGCGCCAGCCTGTTGGCTATCGAAGAAGGCGGCGCTATTGACGGCAGCTTAGAAGCTTTGCGCGTTTTGTACGAATTGGGCGTGCGCGCCATGACGTTAACTTGGAGCAACCGCAACGATATTGCCGACGGTGTCAACGAAAAAAGCAGCGGCGGCGGTTTAACTGTTTTCGGGCGTAAGGTCGTTGCTGAAATGAATAGTTTAGGTATGCTGGTAGACGTGTCCCACATTGCTCCCGCAGGCTTTTGGAATGTTATTGAAACCAGCACTAAACCTATTATCGCTACTCATTCCAACGCTTTGTCTTTGTGCCAGCATCCCCGTAATTTAGACGATAAGCAGATTTTAGCGATTAACGACAACGACGGTCTTATCGGTATTACTTTTGCCGGACAATTTTTAGAAAACGATTACCATGATGCCTGCATTGAAAGCGTATACCGCCATATCGATTACATGCTGAATTTAATGGGTAACGACGACCACATTGGCTTCGGCAGTGATTTTGACGGCATCAGCCATCCTCCCTACAATATTCAAGGCGTGCAGGATTACAAACCTCTCTTAGAATATCTCTGCGGCAAATACAGCGATACCACTATCGCCAAAATTACTCATCAAAATGTTTTGAACTTGCTGCAAAAGGTATTGTAACCATAATAAAAAAGTAAAGGCGTAAATGTGCAGAAAATTATCTGTGCATTTACGTCTTTTTTTGTGATTCGGAATGTTTTATTTAAGTACGTTTTGCGGCCTGCCTGCTAAAAAAGCGTCTATATTAGCAAAAACAATATCCGCTCTCGCCTCCAACGCTTCCCTGCTGGCGAAAGCCACATGAGGAGTAACTACGGTATTTTTTGCGTGCAGCAAAGGATGATTTTCTGCCAGAGGCGGCTCCTGCTCAAAAACATCAATTCCAGCCGCAGCCAGCTTTCCGCTGTTCAAAGCTTCTGCCAAGGCTTCGCTGTCTACCACGCCGCCACGAGCACAATTTATCAAGACCGCGCCAGTTTTCATTTTGGCAATGGAATCGGCATTTATCATTTTAGCGGTTGCTGAACTCATGGGTACGTGCAGCGATACAAAATCGGAAGCTGCTAATAATTCGTCTAACGCAACATATTTTACGCCCATGTTTACCAGCTCCGGTTTCACAGTACGGCTGTAAGCCAAAACCTGGCAGCCAAAGGCTTGGGCAATTTTTGCCACGCGACAGCCAATAGCTCCGGTACCGATAACGCCAAAGGTTTTACCAAAAAGCTCAAAGCCTACCAAGCCGTCCTTCGTTCCTATATGACGACAGCGTTCATCAACAGCAACAATATTGCGGATAGCGCTGATAGCCAAACCAAAGGTCAATTCCGCAACAGCATTAGTGGAATAGCCTGCCGCATTGCAGGCAGTAATGCCGCGGGAGCGAGCAGCGTCCAGTCCAACATGGTCGACGCCCGTAAAAGCAATATCAATAAGCTTTAAATTAGGACATTGCTCAATAAGCTCTGCACTCAAAGGCTGATTGGCCAATAGCAGAATATCTGCGTCTTTAATGCGGGCCAAAAGCTTTTCTTGGTCTGTTTCCTTGGTTATATAATAAATAAATTCATGACCTGCCGCTTGTAAGGGCGCAGCCAAACTATCAATCTTTGCCGACGAAACACCTAACGGCTCCATGCAAATAATTTTCATGCTAACACCTCGTTTTTCTTTACTTACAAATTAGTTTACTCTGCCAGCTAAAAAGTGTCAAATAAAAAAGTCTCCGCAGTGCAACTACGGAGACAAGATCTGCAATTTTAAGCAGTGTGCTTTTTATCGTAATAGTTCCAACAGAAAATAATTACCAGCAAAAGGCCTACGGAAATCGCCGTGCTGATAACAGAACCGGTAATGCCGGCAATCACAAAACCTACAAAAGCAATAGCGCCGTTGATGGAAGCATAAGGCAGCTGTGTACGCACATGGTCAGCCAAATTACATTCTGCACCCATGGACGACAAAATCGTGGTATCGCTCAAGGGTGAGCAATGGTCGCCGAACAAACCGCCGGATAATACTGCGCCCAAGCAAATAGCATAGGAAATACCAAAAGCATTGCCCATAGGAATTGCTAAAGGCATCAGCATAGCAAAGGTTCCCCAAGAGCTGCCGGTAGAAAAAGAAATCAAAGCGCCAAAGAGGAAAATGCTGGCGGGAATTAAAACCGGCGTAAAGTTAATGCTTTGCAGAATACCAATAATATATTTTGCAGTACCAAGCTTACTAATCATAGCGCTCAAGGACCAAGCCAACAACAGAATAATGGCTACCTCCGTCATGCTGACCATACCCTTAACATAAATGCTGAAGGTTTCCTTTGGTTTTTTTACTTTAAAGAAATAAATCATCGCCATTAAGAGAACGCCTGCCAAAAAATAACCAGTAGTCAAAGCAATACGAAAAGCGTTGCCGGGAATTTTAGCAAAGGGAAAACCCAAAGGAGCCAAATCCATCAGTAAAGTAGCGAAAACCATCAAAATCGGCAGAATCAGCATAAAAGGATTAGAATTACCCAAAGAATAACCGTCTTCGTCCACAGGAGCCACATAGGTATCTTCCATTTCTTCAGGAATAGGTTTATCAACCATGGCATCCTCTGCTTGTTTCATAGCAGAAAAATCTTTTTTGGTAATCGCTACCAAGGGAATCATGATAACAGCCAAAATTGTATAAATTTGGAAAGGAATCGCCTGCATAAAGGTTTCATAATCGGAAACATCTACGTGCAGATTTTTAAACTGCGCTTCTACCAAGCCCATGATATACA
>ULSP01010035.1_pt1 | contig 15941 bp, 9 predicted proteins | sample 1956811 | NCBI WGS metagenome assembly ULSP01 (sample SAMEA4835711, study PRJEB28245) | human gut metagenome | biome: gut microbiome; material: fecal sample | place: Denmark | collected 2008
ATGTATAATTATTGCGTATATAAACTATATATTGTTGTTTATATTTTAGTATGATCAGAAATGATTATATTACCGATTAAAAAGATTGAATTTTAAAAGTTATGAATATGTATGGATTTAGTAAAAGAGAGCGAGGTGCTGTGTCAGTATTTCTCGTAATCATTCTGGTGCCGTGTATGCTGGTGGCCAGTATATTTGTGGATGTGGGCAGAGTGTACCTGTCCAAGTCTATGGCTGAATCGGCAGCTGATATGGCACTTAATTCACTTATGACACATTATGACGCTGATTTGAATGACTGGTATGGTATGGTAGCATCCTGCCAGAATATAGATGAATTCTATGATGCTTCAATAAAGTGCTACAAGAATGCACTCAAATCACAGAATTTGTCTAAGGATGAGATGAACACATTGGTAGGAGAGTTCAGCGCTATGATAGGTGCTGATTCAAAAGCCAGTGACTATCTCAGGGTAACGGATGACGGCGATGACTCAACTACTATAAAAGCCGTAGATGGAGCCAATCTGGCTAATGCCACTATGCTTAAATCGCAGATAGTGGACTTCATGAAATACAGAGCACCTATAGCTATCACACAGACTGCCATCGATAAAATAAAGAATAAGAGTATTCCCGGTATAGATGATGTCTTAAAAAGTGATGAGAATAAACCGCTGGTGGAGAAAAAACAGGATTATTGTAAAGCTGACGAGAAGCTGATGCGTGACAGCTACAATACATATAAGTATCTGTTTGACAATTATTCTTATGGAAATCCACAGCCAAGCAATTCATTGCTCACAGGTACACGTGATGCCATGCAGACAGCCAGAGAACAGTATCGTGAGCTGAATAAGCTGATGATTACCAATCTGTATAACACATCGGGTCTTGTGGTTTTTAACAGGGCACAGGTGCCACTGAATCAGTATAATTACACAAAAAGCTCTACAAAATGCTATAAAGCTAAGTATGATGGCAAGACATATTATGTAAACTGCCATTCAAGAAAAGACGATGATACATATTACATAGATGGCACCGAACTGACAAAACAGTTTGACGATATCTCTAAGAAAATAAAGGCATTTGACAAAGCAAAGAATGATTTCACCAATGCTGTGAACAATAGCATATCGTATTCATCCGGTGTTACAAATGACATACAGTATTGGAAGCATGCTGCAGATGCCTACAGTGTCACGGTAAGTGGCAGTGATGATTATCGAACTAATCTGAATAAGAAAGCAGATGAAATGATAAAGAGCTACTGTGCACTCAATGCCATGATGCAGTGTACTCCGGGAAATGACTTACCAGATGACTATGATACTACATACAAATCATATAAGAAACAGGTGGAGAACAGACAGACAAAATATCTGACAGCAGGGGGGACAAATGGCAGTGACAGCTATCTCGTATTAGTAAACAGGCTTGAGAGTATATCAAGCAATAATATATATAATATAGAAGCAACGTCATTGACATTAAGCGATAGAAGTGCTATATTTGTAAATAAAATTGCTGATATATCAACGAATCTAATTGAAAAGAGAAACACTCTGCAGCACTATTCAGATGTATTAAACATAGCGATAAACGGAGATTCGAGTAAGGATATAGAGTCACTTGAGACACTGAAGCATGATGCAGCTGATTATGCCCAAAAACTCAATGATTGGAGTAATCAGGCAGATGGCACTGATTCAGACCTTGCAGAAGGTGACAGAGATGAAATCGCAGGTATTAAGGCTAGCGAAGCAGCCGGAAATATAACTGAACAGTCAATTATAGATTTAGAAAACAGACTTAAGAATATAAAGTCACAGATTGATTCGATGATAGCAGCCATAGATAGCTTCAAATATGGTAATCAGAAGGTCAAGGATATATCTACATATGATCAGTTCAAAAATGCAGGCTCTATGGTTATTACTGAAAGCGAGATAAATAAAAGGACTACGAATTCAGAGCTTTCAAGCTATGCGGATTCTACATTTTCATCATTGTTCTCGCCACAGGGAACAGGAACCGAGGGTCTTGCGAGCATAAATAGCAATGATGACCATAATTTACTGCTTGATGTCGCTAACTCAAAGACAGTTGCAATACCTGGTGTGTATCAGTTTTGGCAAGAACAGTTCGGTTCAGCTAGTGAAGATGAAATAAAGAAATATGATGATGAAAAAGGAAAAGCGACAGGCAGTCAGGAAAAAACAAAAGAAAATGCTAAGAATAGAAAAAATCCACATGAAGATGCAGAGAATATAGCGCGAGAGATTGACACAATAAATAAAACATTTGGAAATACAACATTTTTCAATAGCTTTGTGAGTCTATTAAAAAATCTGACAGGTGGAAATTTTGAAAATATTCGAGATAACTTATATTTGTCTACTTATATAATGGAAATGTTGTCTTACTCTACTATAGATAATGAGGGAAGGTATGACATTTTAAAAGACCAGGGTTTTGATGTGTCCACATTGACAAAAGAAAATATGGATGATAAATATAATTCTGTAAATGATAAGTGGAATAGTGATGAATATAAGGATTACTTTAATAAATCACTTACCAATAAGAGGCTTTGTAAGGAAAATAATGCTGCATATGGTTGTGAATTAGAGTACATTTTGTATGGTCACGAAAATAATAATGAGAATATAAATGCTGCATATGGACAGATATATGAGATTAGATATGTGTTGAATCTGATCTCTGCTTTTGAGAATTTTTGGAGTGTTTCAAAAAATACTAATACAGGAAAAGCTATTTACATTGTTTCGAATGCAATTATGACAGCAACTGCTGGCGTTGTGCCATCTGTGGCAGTAAAGGCAGTTATTATTTGTTTATTAACTGTTTTTGAAACATCAAATGATTTGAATAGATTAGAAGCTGGATTTTCGGTTGAATTATATAAATGTGAAGCATCAATGTGGCAAGTGTCTTTAGATTATGGGACTAATTCAGAAACTAGTTGTACAAGTGTGTCAGATATATTAAGTATTATAGAAACTAAATTTGGTAATTTTACCAATTCATGTGATAACGGATTGCGCTACAGCGATTATTTATGTATTTTTATAGTGTGTGGCATGCAGTCCGACATTGGAGAATCAATGACACTTAGATGTGCGGATGTAGTTCAGGCGAAATACCGATTTAGGTAATAACAATCCGGGTAATACTGATACCGGTAAGGATGATGCTGCTGGCAAGGATACTGAAAATATAGGCTCAGAAAGTGGCTCTGACAATTCAAATGAGCCTGTCGGACAGGCAGATGAACAGCAGGATGCTAAGCCTGTAGCACTCAATAGCATAAAAATTGATGTGACAGATCTTGTCAAGGACAGTAATTACTCTGTGGATATATCTTCTGATGGATATCTTTTCTGGAAGAAGGAATGCACTGCTGTGGAGGCTTCTTACAGTCCAGTTTATACAGAGGTTGCAATGGTTAAGGACACATATAAAGAGTTTGCTTTCTCCACAAATTTTAATGACTGGAAACCAGGTACTACTCAAACACTTGCTGTGAATGGCGCGGGTAATAATATTGTTAAATATGCATCTTCAGATCAGGAAACTGCAGCTGTTGATGAAACTACTGGTGAAGTAACTATAAAGAAAGCCGGAAAAGTTTCTTTTACGGCTACACTATCTGTTGGTGATAGTTATAAGACAATCACACAGTCTGATGTAACAATTGCAAAATTAGACCAGACACTTTCATTTACTGATGAAAATGCAGAGGTTTATGTAGGCGATGAGATTTCAACAATAGCAAAATCAAGTGCTAATGATGCGAAAGGAAAAATCACTTATAGTGTGGTTAAAGGAGAAGATTACATCACACAGGATGCTGATTTTGCAAACAATGGTAAATGGACTGCAAAGAGCTATAATAACAGTGCCGATGGAGTAAAAGTTACAATCAAGGCCGCTATTGCAGAGGATGATAAATATAACAGCACAGAGAATACATATACTACAACAATAAAGCCATATGCTTACGATGATTTTAGAAAATATTGTGAGGTAGTTGGAACATCAAATACTGCTTCAGATGGAAAAATCTGGTATTCAGAAGTGACTAAAATCAAGGCAAAAGATGGTTATAAAATCAAAGATTCTGATGGCAGCTTTGTAGAAGAAATTGCTATAGATGCCAATGGTATCACACAGGGCGAAAATCAATTTACTCTTGTTATTGGACAGGAAAAGAAAAATTCAGAAAATGAAACTGTATCTTATATCAATGAGGGAACAGTAAGTGGAGCATACAACTATGATAGTGTAAAACCTACACTTTCCATAGCAAAGGATAATGATGCAGACTGGATAAACAAAAAAGATGTGGAAATTAAAGCTTCACCGTCTGATGCTGGTTCGCAGATTGCGGCTGTTAAGTATACAGTGACAGATGAAAAAGATAAGCCGCTTCTTGAAGAAACAACAGTTAATCCTAATGCTGATGGAAGCTATCTGATTACATTACAGGCAAGTAAATTTGCCAATAAAGAAATCAAGGTTAATGTTACAGCATACGATAATGCAGGTCTTAGATCTGATACACAGACTAAGATAATCAAATTTGATACAGAACTGCCTAAGGCGGATCTGTCATTGAATAGTAATGAAGGTGAATATTATTTTACTGATAAAATATCTGTAGATATCAGTGCTACTGATAATTTTTCAGGCATCGCTGATATAAAAGCAGTTTATCTCACAGATGATGTGACAAGTGCTTCTGGATGGGACATTAAGAATTTCAATTGGGATGCTGAAAATGTTCAAAATCTTGGAGCTGATGCTAAGAGTGTAACAATACCATTTGCAGATACCACAAATGCAGGAAATGTGTATGTCAAGGTGACGGATAAAGCAGGAAATGAAAACATCACATCACTTTCTGATGATAAAAAATTCCACTTTGATAAGACTGCACCAACTGTAGGTATTGCATATTCTTCAGCTGATGAAAATACAACTAATGATAATTATTCACAGTTAAAGGATGGGGTAGAATACTACAACCATGACAGATATGCACAGATTACTGTAACAGATGCCTCTTTTAACAAAAATGCTACTCAAATTAAAGTAGCGGTTGATAATAAAAAGGCAGTAAATATATTAGATAACAAGGCAGAAGTACAAGGTGCTGCTATTGTAAAAACAGATAATGAAATCTGGACTGACAATAAAGATGGTTCATATACTGCAAAGCTTAAATTTACAGGTAATCATCTTTACAAAATTGAAGCTTCGTCAAAGGATTTAGCAGGAAATAAAACGGAGGAAGCTACTGTAGCTGATAGCAAATCAAAGGAATTCTATATTGATGAGGATGCTCCAGCTGGAAAAGTCCAGTTCTCAACAGATAAAACAAATGCAATTGGTAACTGGTGGAAAATTCTATTAAACTCATTCCCTGCAATATCTATTTTTAAACAAAATCAGTTGGATATCGTAGGTAGTGTGACTGACGGAAATTCCGGCATATGGACAGTCAGCTATTATGTAAATAAACTGGATACGGATACAGTTTTATCAGAGCAGCAGTTAAACGGTTTATCTGCTGGTAATTGGGAAAAAATTAAAATAAATAAATCAGATGATGGATACAGCTTTTGTGAGTCGTTAGACAAGTCCTATAATAAATATATAGTATATATAAAGATTGTAGATAACAGTGGAAATGTAAAATATATAAGTACAGAAGGTGCTATAATCGATAACGAAGCACCTGAAATCACAGAAGTCAATATAGTAGATAGTGATAAAAATAAGCTTGAAGACGAAAATGCAGATTTGTGGAAACAATCAAAGGTTTGTTTACAAGTAAAGGCTACTGATAATCTTTCCGGTATTGACAGATATGAGTATAAGCTTGAAGGGCTGAAAGACAATGGAACAGCTACTGGTACTGTCAAGTTGAAAGACACAAAGCTTGGAACCTTGAATGATGATTCAACAGTATTTGATCTTAAAAAGAGTGATTATTATGCAGCCGATACAAAGGCTCTTAAGGCTACAATAACAGTTTATGACAGGGCTAATAACTCTTCAACAGTTGAAAAAATAATCAATATTGATAAACAGGCTCCAACAGTTACCATCACCCGAGATGATGAGAACTTGAAGTTAGATAATAGCAAAGGCTGGAATAAAGATACCTTGACTTATACTGTTGTGGCAAAGGATGTAACAAGTGGTATTAAGGCAGAAAATGAAAATCCGGTTATTAATTATTATATTTACCTGGGTGGCAAGAAAATGAAAACCGGAAAGGTAAATGTTATAGACAAGAAATTGGATGCTTCCGGAGCTTATACAGAGGTTGTAGGAAATATAACTATTTCAAAAGATAAAGCTTATGATTCTAATAATTTAACGATTGATGTAGATACCATAGATGTAGCTGGAAATAAGTCTGTGTCATCAGCTGATACAACGGATACAGCAAAGTATGATTTTACAGCTCCGACTGCAAAATTGGAGTTACAAGATGGAGTTGATGGTGATAAGTGGTTTACCAATGGTGCTACATTCACTGTTACTGCGCAGGACAATACTTCAGGAATTGAAAAAGTATGCTATACAATCAAAAAAGCAGATGGAACTTATGTTGGAGAAAGTGCTGATGCTCCGGTAGAATTAATAACCGGTGTTGAAAGTGATGTAAAAAAGTATACAGATAGTATTAGTATACCTGATGCGGCTAATTATGATACTGATAATTTGACAATCACAACATATACATATGACTTTGCCGGAAATAAGACAGAATGTAGTCAGACAATTAAGTTTGATACAACAAACCCTACTGCTGATTTGACAGTAAATGCTGGTGCTAACCAGGATGGCTGGTTTAATTCCGGTGCAACATTTAGTGTAAAAGCATCAGATGCGACATCAGGTGTTGATAAAGTAGAATATATTGTAAAAGCCAGCAAGGATTCAAATGAAAATCTGACAAGTGGTACATTAACTTCTGATACATTGCAGAAATCAGATAATGGTGATCTGACAGGAACAATAACAATTCCGAAAGATGCGTATTATGATTCAAAGAACCTTTATGTTGAAACTAAAACGTATGACAAAGCAGGAAATAAGACAGAATGTAGTCAGACAATCAAGTTTGATACAACACATCCTACAGCAGGTATAAGCTTAGACAAGGAAATGAAAAACAGCCTTAGTGACAAGGGTGGCTTTGAGGGTGCAAAGCATTTCTACAATAGAGATGTGAAGCTTTATGTAACAGCAAATGATGCTACATCAGGAATCAAATCAATCAAGTACTATGTAACTGCTGCCGGAGATGTACCGACAGAGGAAACCTGGGCTGATACAACAAATAAAAATGTTAATAGTATTCTCCCAGAAAAACAGGCAGGAACAAATGACAAGCTGAATATTCCGATAACAATATCGGATAAGTTTGCTAATTCAGCAGATAATCTCGGTGCAATCAATGTCTATGTTCAGGTTATAGACACAGCAGACAATGAGACAGTTGTCAGCCTGAAGGATGATGAGAAAGATGAGACATTCAGGATTGATACAACAAAGCCGGAGATTAATGTAGAGTATGCCACTGAGAAGGCTGCATACAGTGTAGTTGATGGTGCTGAGTATTACAATACAGAGCGTACAGCTAAAGTATCGGTTAAGGAAAACAGTGTATTCTTTAATCCGAAGCTTGTAAATATCTGGGTATCAGAGGATGGCGGAAAAGAAGTTGATATCAATAATAGTGATAAGCTTCCTAATGGTATCGTAAAGGATAGTGACTGGACTCTTGGAGCCGGAAAAGATGCTGTAAGTACACTTACTGTTACGTTTACCAATAATCATAAGTATACCGTCCGTGTAGAAGCACAGGATTTGGCTGAGAATAAAGCAGATGGATACAAAATCAATAAATCTAATACATTTATTATTGATAAGAAAAATCCAACAGGTAACATGAAGTATAATTATCTGTCACAGGGAACTGACACTACATGGACGTCATTTGCAGATTGGAAGAATATCTTAAATGGTGGCAAATACGAGATTTCGCGTTTCTCTAAGGGAAAGATGTATGTTTCAGGTAGTGTAAGAGATGAATTCAGCGGAGTAAAAGAAGTAAGCTACAACGTTTCAAACAAGGATGGTGTATTTGCGGATGTGTCAGGAGTTACATCATGGACACCGATGAAATCAACTGGTAAGGATGGCTCATATGCTATCAGTTTACCGGAAAATGACATGAACTATGTTGTCTATCTGAAGATTGTAGATTATTCAGGAAATGTATCATATGTCAGCACAAATGGAGCAGTGCTTGATACACAGGCACCGAAGATTAATGTAACACTTCCGACTGATATCAATGGCATCTACGCTTCAAATGTAAATGTTGGCGTGTCAGTATCGGACAATGCAGCAACAGGTGTTGTTTCAGGTATCAGAAGTGTATCATACAAGGTAACAAGCCTGGGTCAGCAGACACAGACAGGAGATTTGTATACATACACTGCAACAGCAGGAAGCCTGAATGATCTGACTAAGTCAGTATCAAGAAATTTCACAGTTGATGCGGGATTAAACAACAGTAATGATGTACAGATCGAAGTGACAGCTGTTGATAATGCAGGAAACACTTATAAGACAACAAATGTAATCAAGATTGATATCACGGCGCCTACGATTGAAGTAAGCTATGATAATAACAGTGGAGATACAACATTTGGAGATGATACTTACTTTAAGGAGTCAAGAACAGCAACAGTTAAGGTTACTGAGCGTAACTTTGACCCTGCAAAGGTAATCCCTGTAATAGAGGCCAGTGCCGGAGGTGTTCCTTCTATATCAGGATGGACTACAGTTGGTGGCTCTGGAAACGGAGATGACACAGTTAATATTGCTACAATATACTATGGAAACGATGCTGATTATACCTTCAATATTTCAGCAGAGGATATCGTAGGAAACAAGAGCGGTGATGTCAATTATGGTAACTCACTTGCACCTACAAAATTTACTGTAGATAAGACTGTTCCGGTGATTTCAGTAGCATATGATAATAATAATGCAGCAGAGGCTGGCTTTTATAAGGAGCAGAGAACTGCTACTGTGACAATTCAGGAGCACAATTTTGAGACAAGCAGAGTTGTCCTCACAATGAATGCGACAGACAATGGAAATCCTGCTTCAGCGCCTACAATAAGTGGCTGGTCAGGAAGCGGTGATACACATACGGCAACAATTAGTTTTGCATCAGACGCTGTTTACACATGGACACTTGCATACACAGACAAGGCAGGAAACAAGGCAAATGACCTTGAGAATCAGAGCTTCTGCGTTGATCTTACAAAGCCTGCCATAACAATAAGTGGAATAAATCCTAATTCAGCAAACAATACTGATGGAAATATTGGTTTTGCTATTGAATGCACAGATACCAACTTTGGCACATTTACTCCGGTACTGACAGCTGTAGTATATGAGAATGGTTCTTTTGCAACAAAAGAAATAGAAGGAAGCGCTTCATCCGTTGGAAATGGAGAGAGGATTGAGTATGGAAACCTCGAGGAGGATGGAATGTACTCACTCAGATGTGCAGCTGTAGACAAGGCCGGAAATGCCTATGATACTGTAAATATTGTTGATGAAGATGGAGTAACTTCAACTGTAAACCTGCAGGATGGAGATAATCTCATTGATTTCTCTGTCAACAGAAATGGCTCAACATTTGCATTAAATGATTACTCAATGGATGTAGTTAATGACTATTATGTACAGGAAACTGCAGAGGATATCGTATTCTACGAGACTAATGCTGATGAACTCTTAAACTACAATATCAAGCTTAATGGCAATGCCCTTAAGGAAGGTAACGACTACAAGGTAACAGAGTCAGGAGGAGACGGAAGCTGGTACAGATACGAGTATGCTGTAAATAAATCACTTTTTGATGATGAAGGTGAATACAATCTCGTCGTTGAGTCAGAGGACAAAGCCACATCAATGGCATATAGTGATTTGAAAAACGTTTCAGCTGATTTTGTAATTGATAAGACAGCTCCAACTTTCACAATCAGTGGAATTGAGGAAGACGGTAATTACAGAGGAACATCACAGAACGTAACTCTTGTTCCTACAGATGATGGAGGAAAGCTTGGACATGTCAAAGTTACAATACTTGACAAGGATGGAAAAGAACAGAAAGTCATTTCTGATATGTCAGGCGATGAACTTACAAAGTACCTGAATGGAAATGATGGAAAGATTAAATTTAAGGTACCGGAGGGCGTAAATCAGCAGGTTGCAATACTTTGTGCAGACTGCTCCATCGGAACAGATGGTGGAACCAATACAACTGATTTTATTTACAAGGGTATAACAGTTTCATCAAACGCTTTCATTCTTTTCTTTGAGAATAAGCCGCTGTTTTATGGTGTGCTGGGTGTAGTTGCAGCAGCAATAATCGTACCAACAGGTTTTGTAATCTATAAAAAGAAAAGAAAAACTAAAAAAGAAGCATCAGAACAGTAAATTAATGATTTGAATAGGAGCCGGTCACAAGATCGGCTCTTACTAAATAATTTGAGGGATGGACAAAGTAACACGTATATGCATAATACTAATCAATCACAAGCCCGTTACAACAAGATATATCACACCAAGCACCCAGCTTGAAAATATGCCGTACAGTATCACAGGACCTGCAATCCTAAATATCTGACAGCCTATGCCAAATACCTGCCCTTCGACCTGAAATTCACATGAGGACGAGCATACTCCGTTTGCAAAGCCTGTTATAGGAACGAGAGCGCCTGCGCCTCCCCAGTTTGCGAGTGGTGCATACAGATTTAGCGCTGTCAGTATGCAGCTTATGAGAATCAAAATCATGCTGCACCAGGCCGAGGCCTCGTCGCTGCTTAACCCAAAGTATTGTGTGCAGGTATTTACTATGAGCTGTCCGATAGTGCATATGATTCCGCCGAGTATAAATGCCTTTAGCATGTTTGCAGAAAGGCAGTGAGTAGGTGTGACGCGCTTTACATATTTGTTATATTCATCATTTCGTTTTTCTTTTTGGTCAGTAGTCATGTTTTCAGACCTCCTTTTTTATAGGATGACCGTATTTTTTAAATGTATTCATATATGTGATTTAGTTATTTGATTTGGGTATAGTTACTTATTAGAATTAAATATGAAGGATATATCAAATAATCCTTGCTACTTTCTGCTTTAAATAGTAGAATTGTAGCAAGGATTATTTTTGCGCGGTAGCGCATCAAAGTAATAAATCACAGCAAAGCATATAATTGCGATAAATAATGCAAGTATTTTGCAATAAAGAAAAGGAGACACATATATGTATACACTTGACGACATCAAGAAAGAAGATCAGGAGATTGCAAGCGCCATCACAGACGAATTTGAGCGCCAGAACAGCCACATCGAGCTTATTGCTTCTGAGAACTGGGTAAGCCCTGCTGTTATGTCAGCTATGGGAAGCATTCTCACCAATAAGTACGCTGAGGGATATCCGGGAAGAAGATACTATGGCGGCTGCGAGTGCGTGGACGAGGTAGAGGAGCTTGCCAGAGAAAGAGCCAAGAAGCTTTTCGGCGCAGAGTATGTAAATGTACAGCCGCACTCAGGTGCTCAGGCCAACATGGCAGTACAGTTCGCCATCTTAAAGCCTGGCGATACCATTATGGGAATGAATCTTGACCACGGCGGACACCTCACACATGGTTCACCGGTCAACTTCTCAGGCTCATATTTCCATGTAGTGCCTTATGGAGTAAATGACGAGGGCTTCATCGATTACGACAAGGTAGAGGAGATCGCCCTTGAGTGCAAGCCAAAGATGATTATCGCAGGTGCATCTGCATATGCGAGAACTATAGATTTCAAGCGTTTCAGGGAGATTGCAGACAAGGTAGACGCAGTGCTCATGGTTGATATGGCTCATATCGCAGGTCTTGTAGCAGCAGGACTTCATCCAAGCCCAATCCCATATGCACATGTCACCACAACCACTACACACAAGACTCTCCGCGGACCTCGTGGAGGAATGATTCTCTGCAGTCAGGAGATGCAGGATAAGTACAATTTCAACAAGGCTATTTTCCCGGGAATCCAGGGTGGACCTCTCATGCACGTTATTGCTGCAAAGGCAGTCTGCTTCAAGGAGGCATTACAGCCTGAGTTCAAGGAGTATCAGAAGCAGATTGTAAAGAATGCACAGGCACTTTGCAAGGGTCTTCAGAGCCGTGGTATCAAGATTGTATCAGACGGCACAGACAACCACCTCATGCTCGTAGACTTAACTCCGTTTTGTCTCACAGGAAAATCTATCGAGAAGCTTCTCGATGCGGCTCATATCACAGCCAACAAGAATACTATTCCTAACGACCCACAGAAGCCATTTGTCACAAGCGGTATCCGTCTCGGAACACCTGCTGCTACATCAAGAGGCTTAAAGGAGGATGATTTCGACAAGGTTGCAGAGGCAATCGCCATGATCATCAAAGAGGGCGAGAGCGCAGTTGAGCCTGCAAAGGCTATCATCAAGACACTTACTGACAAGTATCCTCTTGCATTTTAAGGGTTTTCAGAGTAAAATGTTATAAGTTATAAAAACATAATACTTTGGAGGAATTATGATAGACTTAAAGTTTTTAAGAGAGAATCCGGATCTCGTAAAAGAAAATATTAAAAAGAAATTCCAGGACCACAAGCTTCCACTCGTTGATGAAGTAATCGAGTATGACAAGAAGGCAAGAGAAGCACAGCAGGAGGCAGATGATCTTCGTGCAAAGAAGAATCAGGTTTCTAAGCAGATTGGTGCTCTTATGGCACAGGGCAAGAAGGAAGAGGCTGAGGCTGCAAAGGCTGAGGTAGCACAGATTTCAAAGCGCCTCACAGAGCTTGAGCCACTCGAAAAAGAGTATCAGGACAAGGTGCTTGAGGATATGATGAAGATTCCAAACATCATCGATCCATCAGTTCCAATCGGAAAGGATGATACCTTCAACGTGGAGAATGAGAAGTTTGGTGAGCCTGTTGTTCCTGATTTCGAGATTCCTTATCATACAGATATCATGGAGAGATTTGACGGAATAGACCTCGATGCAGCAGGAAAGGTTGCAGGAAACGGTTTCTATTATCTGATGGGAGATATCGCACGTCTTCACTCAGCCATGACAGCATATGCGCGTGACTTCATGATTGGAAAGGGCTTTACATACTGTATCCCACCATTCATGATCCGTTCAAATGTCGTAACAGGCGTTATGAGCTTTGAGGAGATGGATGCCATGATGTACAAGATTGAGGGAGAGGATCTCTACCTTATCGGCACATCTGAGCACTCAATGATCGGTAAGTTCATCGATACAATAAACGATGAGTCAAAGCTTCCATACACACTCACAAGCTACTCACCTTGCTTCCGTAAGGAAAAGGGTGCACACGGCATTGAGGAGAGAGGTGTTTACCGTATCCATCAGTTTGAGAAGCAGGAGATGATTGTTGTCTGCAAGCCACAGGATTCAAAGGAATGGTATGAGAAGATGTGGAAGTACACAGTAGAGCTTTTCAGAAGTCTCGATGTGCCTGTCCGTACTCTTGAGTGCTGTTCAGGAGACCTCGCAGATCTCAAGGTTAAATCATGCGACGTAGAGGCATGGTCACCAAGACAGAAGAAGTACTTCGAGGTTGGAAGCTGCTCTAACTTAGGCGATGCACAGGCAAGACGTCTTAAGATTCGTGTAAAGGGCGAGGATGGCAAGAAATACTTTGCACATACTCTTAACAACACAGTTGTTGCTCCACCACGTATGCTCATCGCATTCCTTGAGAACAACCTGAATGAAGATGGCTCTGTAAATATCCCTAAGGCACTTCAGCCATACATGGGTGGTACAGAGAAGCTTATTCCGAAGCACTAGTTTTTGAAATAAATTAGTTCATGTAAATATAACAGCCGTAGCTGCGATTGAAAAAGAAAATCGCGGTTACGGCTGTTTTGTAGTTAATGACCTTATCAATATTTATGTCAGAGATGATAAGCAAATACAGAAGGCTTTTGACAAAAACGGTCATGCAAAATTCTTTTAATAAACGTCATTGACACCAAATGTGATACCACGTATAATATAGATAGGAGGTATTCAGAATGTCAAAATGGGATAAACTATTAACGAGAATATGTGCTTTATCAAAAGACCTCCGGTTTGATGAATTGCGTAAGGTATTGGAAAGTTATGGATATGTAATGAATGCCCCAAAGGGCGGAAGCGGTCATTACACGTTCAGAAAAGCCGGATGTCAACCGATTACGATACCGAAGCATGAACCTATCAAAAAAGTGTATGTTGAGATGGTAAAACAGATTGTGGAAAGTGAGGCGGTGAATGATGAAAACGCTGAATGATTATTTTACAATGAATTATCGTATGGAAATTGTAGAGGATAAGGATGAGGGGGGGTTTGTGGTTTCATTTCCGGAGCTCCCGGGATGTATTACCTGCGGAGAAACAGTAGAATCCGCTGTCGCAAACGCTTTAGATGCCAAGAAAGCATGGTTAGAAGCTGCTATGGAAGATGGTATTGAAATCCATGAGCCGGACAGCTTAGAGGATTATTCTGGACAGTTTAAACTTAGAATTCCACGAAGTCTTCATCGTTCACTTGCAGAACATTCTAAGAAGGAAGGTATCAGCATGAATCAGTATTGTGTATATCTTCTTTCCAGAAACGATGCAGTTTATTCAAAATTATAGACTAAATGAAATAGGGGGTGTTCTGTTATGTTTTTTCTTATAGCGAAGGATAATGAATGGGCTGGATTGCTTAGTAGTCTGGATATGTTTTCTGATGATTTTATGGAAGAAGGACGGATACAGCCTGAAGTACAGGTAAGGGAAGATTTCTAATGAATTTACAGAGAAGAAAATCCCTTACCAAATACTTCACTGGTGCTCATCACAGACATAAAAGCATGCAGCTTATTCTGATGTATGAAGCTTCTAAGCTCTATGGCCTGCTTCTTTGTGAGAGTGCTGAAAACGATATAGTTTCTCTCACCGGTGTAAGCACCTCGTGCCTCCACATATGTGGCACTTTTCTCCAGCGTGTTAGTAATATAATCGCATATCACATCCTTGTCATCGCAGATAAGCATTATGGATTTTCTGAGCATGATATTTTCGATGATTGCATCAATCATAAATGATTTCACAACAAGTCCGACAAATGAATACAGAGCAGTCTTTATGTCAAATACAAAGCAGGCGATGATAATCATGACGAGGTCGGTGAGAAATAAAGCCATGCCGATATTTTCTACATGTGCATATTTTTTTACAATCATGGCGATGACATCGGTTCCGCCACTTGAAGCCCCTACATAGAAAAGCAGTGCAGATGCGATTGCAGGAAGAGCGATGGCAAAAATCAGCTCAAGCATTGGCTCATTTGAGAGAGGATGAGTGATCGGGTCAAGTTTTTCAAGTACCAGGAGCTCAACAGATAAAAGTATTGTGGCATAGGTGGTCTTAATAGCAAAGTCTTTGCCAAGGAAGAAAAAGCCCACTACAAGCAGAAGCATGTTCACAATAGTAGAAAACATACTCGCTGAGAGCGGTGTTATCTTTGCAAAAACAACTGCGGCACCGGTTACGCCACCGAAGGTGAAGTTGTTTGGGAACTTGAAATAGTATACACCGATTGCCATGATGGTGATACTGAGTGTCATTATCAGAAAATTTTTTATCTGTTTAAGCATTTGTTGTTCTCCTTGCTTTCTTTTGTATTATTAATCGTTCAAATCTAAATATTTATTTGCATGGATAGTGTAGGACGATGAATGTCTGATGTCAATATAATCCGTGAAATAAATTATAAGT
>ULSP01008780.1_pt1 | contig 15889 bp, 9 predicted proteins | sample 1956811 | NCBI WGS metagenome assembly ULSP01 (sample SAMEA4835711, study PRJEB28245) | human gut metagenome | biome: gut microbiome; material: fecal sample | place: Denmark | collected 2008
TGACTTGTGCGTAACCTTTTCAGTTACGAACGTGTCGCACTCTTCCCGGCCCCCACCACATGCGCAAGCAGGGTGTTGCCGCCGTAGAGGATATGGGCAATGGCATTGACCTGATGCGGCCTCAGCGTGATCTCCGGATTGATTCCCACGAAATTCAGGTGGCTGCCGTCATACTCACGGGGGCGAATGCTGTTGAACTTCTCGTTATACAGCTTGGTCAGCTTTTCACGGCGCTCTGGATCGCTCCAAATCCAGTCGGCAAAGGCCTGCTTAATAAGTTCCTGCTTGCCCTGCGCGATAGCCGTCTCTTTCTTGTTGAGCACAGCCGTTTTCCTGCCGTTTCCGTCCTCGATGTAGTCAAAGATTCTTACATCTCGGAGGTTCAGGGTTTCCTCCATGATCTTATAGCCATTAACTCTGCCGGTGCCGTAGGTGTTGTGGGCTTTTACATTGCTACGGTCATAGGATTTCCCCTCCACATTCCATTCGCCGGTGTACTGCGCGTAGTGAACATGGATGTTCCACTGGCAGTAGCGTGGGGTGCTGAACAGTTCAAACATGAACTCCTCAATGATTTCCGGAGGCAGCCATGTTGCGCCCAGCCTTACGGAAATTTCACTTGCCGTCAGGTCAACCGGCTGCACCGCCTCAAGAGCACGGACATTCTCACCGTAATCTTCGGGGTAGAGCTCCGCACTCCGCTTTGCCCAACGGAGCTTTTCACGGACATTGCCGGAGAGATATTCATCGGCAGGGAGATACTTCGGCTTGCCGTCCTCTTCGCTTATGTGCATGGGGTTGAGGAAGATCACACCCTTCAAATCCTCAAACAGCTCCTGCTCGGTTTTACCGGTAAGCTGCGACATATATGGCATGTCGATTCTCGCTTTTTCCGCAAGGGACAGAGCATAGGCCTCGGAAGCCGTGTCAACCGACTGCACCGTTACCTTCTGCTTGATGGTTCGTTTGGAGAACATATCTGCCTTGCGGAGGAAGTTGCCCTCATCATCCAGCACCTCCAGCGAGGCAAGCAGGCAGTAGGAGCTGTCGGAATTGAAAGCCGAATTGTTGGCTCTTGCGCTGATAAGCCCGTATTTCTTGCTGAAGTCGTCGTAGAGCCGATTGAGTTTTTCCTGCTCTGCCTTGATATCGGCATCGGGATAGTCCTCCGTCTGGTACTCGATCAGCGTCCGGACACAATCACGGATGGCAATCATGCCTTTGATGCGGCTTTCGGCAGTCGCGGAAACATCCACGGGATTCATGCGGCTGTTTTCACGGTAATAGATTTTACCGTCCACCACCGTGAAGCTGAAATTGCGCACATCAGGGTCAGCGGGGATAGAAAGGTCCTCATCCTCCGCTTCAAGATCGTCGATTTCAAATTCGGTAATCTCGGCATGAAAGTTCTGGATGGCATCCCGCAAGAGGTCCCCAAGCTCTGCATTTTCATAAGCAATACAGGCGGGCTCCATGCCGTGAGGCCCGCTGACCATCTGCATGTCGCCCAACACCATTTCAGGGTTGTCCACAAAATAGGCGTTCATCCGGATGCCATTGGCGTCGGTGGCCAGATGCACCCAATCGGGCTCAATGTCAATCAGACGGTCTCTCTTCTGGAGAAAGATAATGTCCGATGTGACCTCCGTGCCAGCAGCAGCCTTGAAGGTGTCGTTCGGCAGCCGGATAGCGCCGAGCAAGTCGGCTCTCTGGGCAATATACTTTCGGACATTGGGGTTTTCCTTATCCAGCGTACCCTTTGAGGTGATGAAAGCAATCACGCCGCCGGGTCTCACCTTATCCAAGGTGCGGGCGAAGAAATAGTCGTGAATGAGGAAGTTGTGCTTGTCGTAGCGCTTGTCGGGCACCTTGAACTGCCCGAAGGGGACATTACCGATTGCAGCGTCAAAGAAGCTGTCGGGAAGGTTTGTATTCTCAAAGCCCTGCACCGCGATGCTGTTTTTCTGATAAAGCTGCTGCGCAATTCGCCCGGAAATACTGTCAAGCTCCACGCCGTAGAATTTCGCGTCATTCATGCTTTCGGGAAGAAGCCCCATAAAGTTTCCGATGCCGCAGGAGGGCTCCAGCACATTGCCGGTCTGAAAGTGCATGTTCTCCAGGGCACTGTACACCGCCTTGATTACCACGGGCGGCGTATAGAAGGCCGTCAGCGTGGATTCTCTCGCCGACGCATATTCCTCATCGGAAAGCACATCCTTCAGCTCGGTATAATGGGGATTGTCCTCCTTGAAGAACTCAGAGAGACCGCCCCAACCCACATAGTCGGCAAGTACGCGCTGCTCCGTGGGTGTTGCCAATCGGTTTTCCGCATCCAGCTTGTTCAGGAGCTGAATGGCACGGATATTGTGATAGAACCGTTCCAGCGGCGTGCCCACACCGATATCATCGCTCTCGATTTGGAAGTTGGTTCGGTACTCGGTGTCGATCTCCGGGTGCAGCACATGAGGCGCAACCCTGGAGGATCTTTTCACCTGCGGAGGCGGGGCGAGCGATTCTTTCTGGTCATCCAGCAAGGCCTCCGCATTGGGGTAGGTCACAACCTCGCCGTCTTTGACGGTGCTGATGGGCAGAGCATCCAGCTTCTCATCCGGTAGGCTCTCAATTTCGGAATCGTCTTTTGCCAAATCTTCCGTTTCTCTGAATACCCGTGTGCCGTCCGCACCAAACTCCGCCTCATATCGGTCAGTCTCTCGCGCTGCTTCCCGGTCTGCCTCTAAAGATAGAATATCCTCGTGAATCTTCAGGAGGTTTTCCGGTGTGAACTCGATATAATCGCAGTCCATCTCATAGTCATTTTCAGCTTCCATGAAGAACGGAGTATTGATGTCCGCAAGGAACTGATCCGACATTTCTTCAAGGTCATTTCGGAAGTCGGCGGCGTTTTCCGGATGGATGGCAATGTCATACTGCTCGACAAGCTCTTCAAAAACAGAGAAATCAAGGTCACCGGAAACATACTGTCCACCTGCATCTGCATCGGGATTGAAGTAAATCCAGTGAACCTTGTTACTGCCGGTGTCAAGGGATATTCTCGCCTTCGTATTGTCTGCGACAGGGGGTTCTTCCACGGCTTGCAGCAGCCTGTCATTCAGCGGATTTTCTTTGAGCCGGTTATCGAAATCCTCACGAGGCAGCTCCTTATTAAACAGCGGGAACTGTGTATCAAAGAGAACGACCTTCTTTTCATCAAAAGATAGAAGCTCGTATTCCTGCGTGCCGATATAGACCGTGTCACCAAGATGATAGCGGTATTCCTTCCGGGCCTCCGGGGGAGGGTTCAGCTCATCAAAGGTCGGCTCAAGGGACTTCGCCACATCGCTGTTCAACGCTTCCAGCATGGCTTCGCACCGTGCGGTCAGGTGGGTGTTGTCCGCAATGATCGTATTCATTGCTTCGCGCATCATGGGGAGGATGAAGTCACCCTCCGCAGTCCTGGCGTGCATTTTCTTTTCGCCCACGCTGAACGCACCCCAGCAGCTTGACAAATAATACAGATTCAGCGCTTTGCTTTCCTCGCCGAGCTGCGTCACGAAGTCGTTATAATCGTAGACAATCGACCGGAACTCCTCAGAGATTTCACCTTGTTTCCTCCGAGCTTCTGCCTGCTCCCGGTAGGCAGGATAGTTGTCCTTTTCTGCTTGGCTCAGATAGCGGTCGGTGCGAATCAGCTCCCCGATCCGCTTCTCGACCTTGTTCCACCGCAAAAGCAGTTCCGCATCGGGCCGAGAGATTCTGCCTCTGCTGATTTTGATTCCCTTGGCGTCGTGGCTTTCATCGAGATTTCTGCCGGAAACGGCAGGATACGCGCCGCCGATGCCGTATTCGTTTTTCAAAAAGGCCATATTGTTCTCAGAAGAATCCTGTTTGAGAAACTGCTCATAGATGCGGAATTTGCCATGATGGATGCCGCTGCCCCGTGTCAGAATGGCGTCGATGTCCTCCTGAGAAATAGAAAAAGCGGAGGACTTTTCTTCCTCCGCCTCTGCGATAATTTCCTGTTGCTGTTCAACTGTGGGGAGCGTTACGCGTAGATCAGATCGTTCAGAATCACTTCCTCCGCCGAGTGACGAATGGAATTCATCATCTGCACCCATTTCATCTGATCTTCCGCTTTCAGGCGCTCCGTCACGCCCTGCTTCTCTGCCATCTGTCGGGTCAGGCGTTCCATCATCTCGTTGGCTTGCCGGTCCACTTCCTCCAGATGACTGTTCAGTGTTCCGTTCAGCAGCATCCCGGTGTAGATCCCGTCCCGGTGCTCGCGGAGGAATGTCCGCCGCAGCATTCCATACTTCCCAAGCTTCGGGCTCTCCGGCACGGTCAGATCGGGAATCAGATAGTCCCTCTGCATCGTATAGGTCAGTTCCATGTTCGTTGCTCCTTTCCTTGTTTTCTGTTCGGTTCTTATGATACGCAGAAGAACCGGTCTGCGCAAATGTGCGAATCTTCCGCTTTTCCTCCTTCTCCATCTCCTTGACGGTTTCGCCCATTTCCCGGATGACCATCTCAGAAATATCGCTGACTGCGGCACCGAGCACGGAGATAACCTCCACGGTGTTGAAGTCAAAGAGGTGGCTGAAATCCTCTCGGTCAAAATACCGCCTCGGCTCATAACCTGCACGGGAGAGCGCCATAAAAGCGACGCTGCTTTTCAGCGTGGTTTTCAGCCACGCCTCAAGGCTTGTGTCGTCCAGCTCCTCCAGAAAGCTGCCGGCTTTGACAGCGTTCAACTCCATGAGATAATCTGAAAGATTATCCTCCACGGCATAACCGGAAATATCTATGAGAAGGTGCGGGAAATCTCGCGGCTCCTCCACATCGCCGAAGCTGGCCTGAAGGCTTTCCGATACCGCATATTCGTACTCTGGCTTCATCTGCCAAAGGGTGATGTTCCTTCCGGCACGGCTGTTGGTGTCGGAGATATCAAAGACATGTCTCAGCTTGTAGGGAACATCTCTGTCGATCAGCAGCGCGATGCCTTTCGTGCCCTTGTTTACCCATCTGCCGAGTTTATTCCATGTGTCGATTTCCGCACACGCCGTTGCATCTGGCTTCTGCGCATGGATGAGCAGCTGCTCCTTAAAGCTGTACTTGTAGTTGTTTGCCGCCGTAATCAGAAAATCGGTATATCGGTCGGCATTGGAGGCGATATCCCTGGCAGTCTGGGACGCCATCTCCAAAATGATTCTGTATTTGCTCGGCATGGGAACTCCCTCCTTATCTTACTTTGATCGTGACCTCAACGGTCTGCGCATTCTCTCCGAGGATCGATGCAAATAAAAGCCCGGTTCTGGCGTTGGACACCTTGGTCACAAGCTCATTCAGCCGACAGACGGTGGTATTGATCTCTTTCTGGTTATCTGCGTAATAGTAGCCCGTTTCATCGCTGCAAATAGGAAAGCCATCCTGTCGCAAGGCACTGATCTTGCGGCGAATATTTCGTCCGTCAAGCAGAAACAGCTTTTCAAGCTCCTTGCTGTGGATGGCATTTTCTTTGCCGATATGATTTTTACGGAGATACTCGCAGATGGCTTTCTTCTTATCCATAGCTTCTCCTTATCTCTCAGGTTCGTGTTCTTTTTTCTTTGGAGCCATTGCCGGAAGCTTTCTGTAAGGATTGTCCTCAACAGAAAGTCCCTTTGGCAGTGTATCCAGGTCGTTCAGAAACGCACGAGAAATCGTCTTGCCGTTCCGGTCTCGGTAGAGAACGACGCACAGCGGAACACCGTGATAGAGCGACTCCTTCAGGTCTGCCAGGAAGCGCTGCTCGTCGCTGTACTCAACGCTGCTGCAAACTTTTCCGTTGAAAGCCAAATAGTCCAGCCTGGCAATATAACTTTCGCTCGGCAGTCCTTGGTTCATCGTGCCTCACCTCGTTCTCTCTGCCTGGTTGGAAAGCTCCAGCCGTACACCTTTCCGATTTCATCGCCAAGTCTGCGGGTGACACGGACGATATCTGCTCTGGTGGCTGTGCCGTTGTAGATTTTTTCTTTGAGCCGGTCTTTCTGTGCCTGGGAAACATTGTCCTTATACACCCGATAGAGATAATGGTTTGTGCCGTCATGGTGAGTGTCATCGCACCGGAAGTCTCCGTTTCGGTCCACATACCATGTGGTGTAGTCGTAATTAGAGTAAAGGCAGTCCCGGATATTGCCGCTGGGAATTTCTTTGTATCCCGTGCGCCTGCCATTCCAAAGCCCCAGATCGGCAACAACCAGAATGGGCTGGGAAAGTTGAATGTCCAGATTGAGCCGTTCGTCCTCAAGGTAGTGCCCGTTTTCCTCATACATCATGGCGACGCGCTCGTCCTCGGAAAGCGTCGGATATTCTTCCTCCATCCAATCTTTCCACTCCTCATAGTCAAGGTCGGCATTAGACCAGATACGATAATCGTCCTTACTCATCGTGCATCACCTCTGTCCTTCGGCATCACAGGCTTTCCGTCTGCGTCATAATTTCTCGGGTCTGCGGCGGGCACCTGAAAGCCGAACATAGAGCCGGCCTTCATCGCTTCTTCCTGCGCTCGGCTGACGCCGAGCTTTGCATTATACTCATTCACGATGCTCCGGGCTTCGTCCTTGTCGGTAACGGGAATGTCCGTCTTGAAGTAGCCCTTTTCGCCGCGCTTGATGATAATGATTTCGTCGCTGCCGGAAAGGACGCTGTAGCACTGCTCGGGCAGGTTGTCCCGAATCGGCTCGCAGGTATGGCCGCCGTATTCCATGCGCTCGGCAAACTCGCAAATGTGATAGAGGTTGCTCCCGATCTCCACATGGTAGTCGTCGATATACCGGCAGGTGCGAATCTGGTCTTCATTCCACGAATAGTGGATTTTCACCTTGCCGCCATCCGGAATGTGAAACCGCTCCTTGTAATGGCTGTCAATAAAACGGATTCCTTTCTCTGCGTCCTTCAGGTGCTGATCGAGCCAATCCCGGCGATAGCAATAGCAGTACAGGTTGTATTCGCCTCTGTCCGGGTTCAGGCGCAGAAGGTAGGCGTATTTTTCGGTATCCACGCGAACGCCATAGTAGCCCGGCTCCTCCTGCATCCGGCTTTGAGGTGTGCAGTAGCAGTACTTGGCAAGCGCCCTGCGGTTATGAAGAATGTCGCCTTCCTCACGCAGAGAGTTGATGACTTCGTCAAACTCCGCCTTGAACTCATCGGTTTTCAGCTCCTCCCGGAAATCAAACCAGCTGCTGAAAAAGCCGTTACCGTCTGTATCCATGTCTGCCCGGAGGTGGCCGATCAGTCCGGTTTGCATGGAAATCTGCGTGCTCTGACGGAAGGTATATTTGTCCTCCGCCTCGATCATTGCTCTTTTTTCATACTCGATCATCTTGCGTCACCTCTTTCTTTAGTCGGTTTCTTTTCCTGCGCGTGTATCTCTTTCGCTTTCTCCAAGCCCTTCTGCGCCCATTCGGGAAGCTTCTTTTCCTCCATGACACCGAGAAAATCCGTGCGATAAAAGGAGGTCTTTCTCCCGTCGTACAGAGAAATGCAGCAGCAGGTACGGCCTCGCGCATTTGCCTGCGCGCCGAAGCCGTCGGTACACAGCATAAGCTGGTGATTGGCGTGGCGGAACTCAGGCCGGAGAATGCTGCCCTTGACGACAACCACCTTGTTTTCAATGGAATCTTTGTAGGAAACCGGCGCGCAGCTTTCTGCCATGAGTTCCTCATTTATGCCGACCTCCTGACAGGCTCTCTCGTTTTCCTGAATAATTTCCTCGGCTGCATCCGCTACGCGCTGGCCGAACACCTTTACAATCTCTGCAAAATCGTCACTGACCAGCACTCCGGAATAGCGCTCGAAAATGGCGTTGGTCTCTACGAAGCAGCACATATACCGTTCATCCTTGTCGGCACCGGGGTTCTCACCCAGTGCAATATCCTTGTGCCCGATATACATGGAATACTTTACGGAGTAATCTCCGATTTTTCTTGTCTCTTCCATAGCGTCTCCTTTTATAAGCGGGGCGGCATCTGTAAAAAGATGCCGCCCCTTGCCGTTTTACTTCCTGTTCTTCAGGCGAAGAACGATCAGCCCTGCGATAATAAACACCACAAGACCGATGCCGATAATGACCTTAGCGTTCATGCTTGCCTACCTCCTTCTTTTTGCGGAAGGTAAAGAAGGCCGCTGCACCTGCACCGATTGCAGAGATACCGGCAAGTGCTGCCCAAAGAGGCATATTGGTGGTATCTCCGGTCTTGGGGATATCCGTAACAGGCTTGAGCTTGTTATGGAACTTGGCAACGACCGTCTTTCCCTCGTGAACGGTTACGCTGACATTTGCGGGAAGCTCATACTTCTCGTTGGCTTTGTTGGACACCTCGGAGATCACATAATCACCGATGCGCAGGCCATCAATGTGGATCTGCCCCTTTTCGTCGGTCACAAAGTCCTTGCTGAAGGCATTGCCGGTGATATCCGTGCCCTCCACGCGGAAGGTGAAGCCCTGCAGCACGCCGTCATCCGAAGTCTTTTCAATGCGGATGCCTCCGGTCTGTGCCTGGTTGACAAAGCCCTTTCCGGCCTCATTTTCCACGACGACGGTTTTACCATCTTCCTTAATGGAGAAGCTATAGGTTTTCTCATCAAGGAAGAAGCCCTTGGGGGCCTCGGTTTCCTTCAGCGTGTAATCGCCGTAGGGCAGATTGTCCAGCTTGTAGACGCCGTCGGACAGCTCCTCCATCTGGCCCACAAGCTTTCCGCCACAGTACACCTCAAAAACTGCGCCGCTCAGGTGATGATCGGGATAGTCTTTATCCACCTTGGTCAGCTGAACGCTGCCGCGAATGAGCTTATTGGTGATCTCGATCTCGATCACAGCACCGTTCTGTTCTACCTTCACGGTATAAGGCGTGTCATCCATCACATAGCCCTCCGGTGCAGCGATTTCACGAACCACATACTCGCCATAGGGGATACCCGTGAAGGCAAAGCTACCGTCCTCTGCGGAAACAGTGGTCAGGATAGGCTCTGTGCCGTCTGTGAGGAACAGACCGATGGTAGCTCCGGCCAGCGCCTTGCCGTCCTCATCCTTCTTCATGCCGTGGATCTCTCCGTAGATCATCTCGTTGGTAATGCTCTTTCCGTCATTGACGGCAAGCTCTACCACGGGAATTTCCTGACCGGCATAGGCAAAGGTCACAGGGTACTTCTCATCGGAGAGCATATAGTGGCTATCGGTGCTGATTTCTCTGACATAGTAGCTGCCGAAGGGAACATCGCTCTTGAGCACAGCCTTTCCGTTTTCATCAAGGGACATGATCTCGATGAGACCGTCCGCAGGAATGACGGAGCCGTCTGCTGCGGTAAGCTCCTCGGCGGCATAGAAGCCGAAGGTCACGGCGGAAAGCTCGTTATTCATGCCGATACCGAACTGCTTGTTCTGCTCCAGCACCTTGGAAAGAGAAATCCGCGCCTTCTGTCTGTCGTTGCAGAAGCTGGCAGCAGTTTCAGTGATCTCGATCTCCTGGCCAGCGTAGACAAGCTCTGCGGTATGGGCGTCCTTGTTTACGACCATGCCGTCGGGGGCTTCCATCTCGGTGATTTCGTATTTTCCCAGATACAGCGGCTTGCTCTCCGCCATGCCATCTGCGCCGGTGGTCACCGTATCCACCACCTCGCCGGCACTACAGCGCAGCGTACCATCTGGGGTGTAGATGTCCTCCGTTGCCTTGATCTCATAGGTCGCTCCCGCAAGGCCCTGCACCGCATAGACCGGCTGATAGACCCCGTCCGTCGCTGTAACAGAGGCAAACACCTCGCCGGTTTTGGAAATCTTGATGATGCCCTTCTGCGCGTAATTGCCCAGCTTCACTGCAACGACCGTCACGCCGCTTTCCTCGGTGGAATTCTCTTCGGCCACATCGAACTTAACCGCCTCATGACTGAGCACATAGCCGTAAGGAGCGGAGACCTCCTTGAGGGAGTAGCCCTTGCCAAACTCCAGCTTCTCCGGCGTAATGAGCATGCCGGCGTCATTGGTGTAGAAGGTGTCGATGGTGGTAACCTCCGGATAGGTAAAGGTCATTTCCACCTTGGAGCCATCTGGACGAAAGATCTGGAAGCCCGCACCCGCATAGGGAATGGTATTGCCGGTCTCCGCGTCCACCTTGATGACCTTAATGAAGGACTCGAAGTTGGCGTTGTTAATGAGGTAGCGGTAGGTCTCGCCGTCCTTGGCAATGAACACATCAAAGTCGCTCATCAGCTCACGGCCCTCCCAGCCGGAGACCTGATGCACGGTATACACGCCGTAGGGCAGGTCCTTGCTTTGGACAAAGCCGTTTTCATCGCAGGTCAGATAGTCCCGCTCCGTATCCTTTGCCGCCTCATAGCTGCCTGCGGCTTTCAGATAGACAGCGAACACAGCACCTTCTTCGGGAGTTTCAATCTGCGTATCACCGTTATCCGAGTGCTTGATGATGGCGATATTGCCCTTCTGCACCTGCTCGGCAACAGCCACAGCAGGTGCAGCGTTCAGCTCAACGGTGTAATTGGCCGCCTCTGCACCGACAGGATAAACAGTGCTGTCCAGCAGATAGCCCTCGGAGGGACTGATCTCACGAATCGTCCAGTCGTCACCGCAGACATAATAGCCGGTGGTGAACTGGCCGTTCTCGTCGGTGTAGTAGGTATCCACAAGCTGATCGCCCTTATAGATGCCGTAGGCGGCACCGGCAAGCGAGGCGTCGCCCTGCGCCGTTCCGACCTCACAGTCGCTCTTAGTGACGGTGACATTGAATTTCTTGAGGATGTTGGAAAAGCTCTTATTGGTTACACTGTTCCATTCCACTGCGGCGCTCTGACTGTCGGGAATCACATAGCGAATGGCGGCGTCCATCTCCTCCAGCGTGTAGCCGGTGCCGATAAGCACATCCTTGAAAGTCGCAACACCATTTTCATCGGTGACGGCGTATTCATCTACAGGAAGGCCGCTAAGGGAGGTTCCAAAGAGGTGGAACTTCACACCCTGATTCAGCCCGTCCTCGGAGGTCTTGGTCACGGTCAGATCGCCGCGGCGGAGTACATTGTTGAAGGAAACCGTCGCCGTCTGCCCGGCAAGCACGGTGACACGGTGGCTTTCCTGGGGTACATACTTGTCGTAGCTCTGTTCAGTGACGGTATAGACACCGGGCATCAGATTGTCGATGCGAATTTCACCGTTCCGGTCGGTGGTAACAGTCTGATTGACGCCCTCGCCGGTGATGGTGAAGGTAATGCCGTCCACCCTGCCGTCCTCGCTGGTCTTGATGATTTTAGCGCCGCCATAGCTGACCTTCAGATTCAGAAAGGCTGTGACCGGGTCGCTGACCGTAGCGCTGTAGGTAACAACATCCTGCATGGTGCCGTCCGGACCATAGTGGCCATCGCTCCACACCACAACACCCTTACGCAGAGCCTCCTTTTCGGCAGTGACACGGAGCGTGCCGGTAGGCGCATTCTGAGTTGAGATCGTCAGCACATTCCCCTGAACAGAGAAGGAAACGCCTGTTTGGTTAGCAGAGAAACGGTAATTGCCCAGGACGCCGTTGGTATCGGTCAGCGTGGCCGAATAGCAGCTGCCGTCCCAGTTCAGCTCGACAGTCTGTGCCTTGCCGGTACTTCTGGCCATGAAGCTGGGAACGATGGTATGCTTCTGCACGCTGTCCTCAATGCTGTCATAATAAGCGGAAAAGCGACTGTACAGCGGGTGGCTGGTGCGGTAAACGGATTTCACTGCGTCGGCGCTGCCGGGGTCTGCATGGTTGAAGTTGGCATCCCGCTCTCCAACGACCGTTTCCCACACTAACGCCTGGGTGGCCATCATATGTGCCAGTTTGTCGGCATCCGCATCATTCTGCGATCTCCACGAGGTGGAAAGATTGCCCTGATAACCGTACTGCATGATCCGGCCCAGCAGGGTTTTGATGGTGTCAGCGTCGATGGTGCTGTTGCAGTCGGACGGGTAGTTCTTCCAATAATCCTCGCCATGGTGGGAATATGTCTTGCCCAGCAAGCGGGGCACGCCCGGTTCAATGCAGTAGCAGGCCTGTCCATCGAAGGAGCCGATGGTGTGCAGCGTGGTCATCCAGGTTGCCTCGCCGGAGGTCCAGCCATTCATGTAGTGAAGCTCATCGTGACCCCATGTGCCGCTGTAATCCAGATTGGCGTCCCCGTCTCTGGGGAAGCCTACGGAATAGGACTCAGCGGTTTCTGCGGCAGTCGAGGCAGCAAAGGCCGTAGTCGTGCCGATGCCCATGAGCGCGGTGAATGTCATCAGAACCGCAAGAAGTCCCGACATTCCCCGTCTGAAAATGTTCTTTTTCATATTGGTTTCATTCCTCCTGAAATTGAATTTTGGCATGAAAAAAGCGCCGTATTTCTACGACGCTTCTCAATGTGGTATAAAGTTTTATGCGTACCCGATGTAGATCAGATACTTGTCTGTGCCGACGCATTCGTACCAGATCCAGACATCTGTGATGCTCTTGTCCTCGGCATATCGCTTCAAACACGAGTTAATGTCTCGCTCCAGATAGATGCAGCCCTGCTCTGCGGAAATCGGATTGTCCCAGCAATCGGTTGCCGAGCTATCCAAGGTCAGCCCCAAGCTCACCGCCGTGCTTTTTGCGTAGGAAATCCAGCAGTCGATATCAAATGTGGGCTCAGTTTCCGGAGTCGGTTCTGGCTCGCTTATCGCAGGAACGGACGGTTCCTCTTTCGGACTTTCTGCTTTCTCCGGCTTCTCCGGAAGCACGGGTGGCTGCTTGGCTTCCTCCGGCGTCGGCGCATTCGATTCTGTGGGTGCGCTTACCGGCTCAGAAGAAATAGCAGGGCCGCTTTCGTGTTTGTCCTCATTTGATGTGCAAGCTGCTGGATCGGCGGCTTCTGTCGGTGCTTCTGTGGGAGCGTTTGGTTCTGTGGATACCGGCTCAAAGGAAGCAGGCGTTCCTTCCTGCAGCGTGGGAGCCTCCGTGGTGTTTGCTGCCGCTTGCCCTTGCAAGGGCTCTGCGGCGCATCCGGAAAGCAATACAGAAAGCAGGAGCGCGCACAACATGAGATTCTTTTTCATGGGATGACCTCCAATGACTGTTTTTTCTCATATTGTACGAATGCACTTGGTTTTCTTCAATTGTGCCGCCTGTATATTTTCCTTTTGAGCTGGTATTGCCGGTAAATAAAGGGGGGAGTGTGAGGGGGGAAAACATGGTTTTGCCCGGAAAAGGATACACTGCCCCCTTGGCGAAGAACCTATCTTGCGTCATTCCGACTTTTCTGCCTTTCCTGATACCGGTGATAATATTCCAGCGCTTTCAGAATATACTCACCGGTTTTTTCGTAAGGAACGCTGGCAGGGATAAACCTTCTGGCCTCTGCGTACTTGATGTTGATCTTCTCCCGCTGGTTCGGCTTTTCCTCGCTCATAATCGACTCAATGACCTCGTTATTCAGCTTTCCGTCCTGGGAGAATCGCTTCAGCTTAATGGCCTGGGCGAGGGACGGCGTGGCATCTGCGTAGGCGATTTGCTCCAGCAGCGCACCTTGTTCCTCTTTTTGCAGGTACGAAAGCTCCACCGCAGGTCTGAACGCAATGCGTCCCTCGTCAACCAAATCCAGAAGCTCCGGAATGAGCTCCGTGAGGCGGATATAACGATCAACTTGTGCTCGACTGTCTCCCGAATTTTGAGCAATCAACTCGCTGCTTCTCAACTTTGTCTCCACTGGAGACAAAGTTAAATCTGTCCGTTGCCCTTGCCTCTTCATGGCCTCCAGGCGCATCTTGTAGGAAAAAGCTTTTTCACTGGGCAGTATCACAGAGCGCTGCAGGTTCGATTCTACCATTAGAATGATGGCCTCGTCGCGGGTCATCTCCCGCACCTCGGCTTTCACTGTATCAAAGCCGGCAAGCTCACAGGCCTTCTTTCTGCGATGCCCCGATACGATTTCGTACCGCCCGTCCTCCTTCGGTCGGAGGGTGACAGGGGTGATGATCCCGCGCTCCTTGATACTCTGGACAAGCTGATCCATGTCCTCGTCCAGCTTCACCTTGAAGGGGTGGTCTGGAAAATCATCGATCTCCGAGAGGGGAATATCATAAATGCGCGGGAGTTTATTTTCCTTTCGCTCCGCGTCATTCATGAAAAGCTCATCGTACCCGGTCAGGCCCAGATCGATTTTTTGCACGTTCTTCAATTTCTGTCACCTCCTTTGTGAGTGCCTCATACGCTGCTGCGACCTTGCCGTTCTTGTCATGGGAGAAGATGCTTTCTCCGGAAAGACTGCACTCCGCAGCTCTTACCGAAAAAGGAATTTCGGAACGGAACACGCGGATGTTCTCTCCCACGGTGGAACGAAGCGAGGAAATAATCGCCTTGGCGTTGTTGGTGCGGTTATCCACCATCGTCAGCAAAATGCCGTCAATCTTTAGTCTCGGATTGATCTGCCGCTTGATCTTTGAAATGGAGCGCAGAAGCAGGTTAAGACCTTTGGTTGACAGGAAGTTCGGCTGAGACGGGATAATCACACTGTCTGCCGCAACCAGCGCATTGACCGTCATCATACCCAGCGAGGGCATACAGTCAATCAGAATGTAGTCGTAGCTCTTTCTCATGCCGTCGATGGCGTTCTTCAGAACATACTCACGGCTCATGACATTGAACAGACCCGTTTCCATACCGGAGAGTTCGATGTTCGAGGGGAGCAAATCCACACCTTCCTGGTGCCGGATAATTGCACCCTCCGCAAGCGGCTCATCATCAATGACCGACTGCATAAGGGAAGACAGCGATACATCCAGCTCGTCTGGGTTCTTTATGCCGAGGCTCACCGTTAAGCTGCCCTGCGGGTCAGCATCTACCAGCAGGACCCGTTTCCCGGAGCTTGCAAGTCCCACGCCGAGATTGACTGTGGTCGTCGTCTTGCCGACGCCGCCCTTCTGATTCGTGATGGCGATCACCTTACAGTTTTCCATGGGGTTTTCCTCCTTTCTCTTTATTTGAATCATTTCTGATCCACGAAAGCCTCAAAATACCTTTTGGGGCTTTCGTCGCTGCATTTCATTTTTCCTCGAACCCAAAATGCAGAAAAGGAAATCAACAGGCGTTCGGCTGCTGACCGAACTCATAGGAATCTCACCTCTGCCGGGTACTCCGCCAGCCCCATAGGGAAGTATCATTGTCCCTGAATCGTTTCATCGCCTTATCCGCAGCAAGCGGATATTTCAGAATGGTTCGGAATCGCTACCAACCTTGCTTTCCGTGATAACCCTTGCGGGCAGGAAGTTCGTGGCGCACCTTCATCCGGCTGGGGCCTTCGCCCCCGATCAGGAATGTACCTGTTGAATGTGTATTCGGTTTTCAAGGTTCCCGGAAGGCTTTTCGCCTTCTCACTTTCTCTTTGCCGAATTTTTTTGCGAGATTCCCACACTTTTTCAAAAAAATTTTTTGTGCCGGTTCCAGAAAACAAAAAAGCGCCCACTGCACCTGTTTAGTAGGCGTAGTGAGCGCAAAAAATAAGACCCGGTGATTTCTCACCGAGTCTCATATCTGAATATATAGTTTTCAAAAAAACAGCCCCGCAGAATCACTTCTGCGAGGCTGAAATTCAATCGCACATTTTTCTCGGCATCCGTGGTGCACCCTTGGTGTAAATTGGTGTACGGATTGGTGTACGAGAGGCTTTTTTAACCCGATCAGGGGGGCAATCAATAGAGCTTTGCGCCGGCGGGGATGTGGGGATCAACCATCAGCAAATGCAACTTTTCTTCACCGTTTTCGTGATGCACGGCTGAGATCAACATACCGCAGGAATCAATGCCCATCATCGCTCTCGGAGGCAGATTGGTGATTGCAATGCAGGTCTTACCGACCAGCTCCTC
>ULSP01038144.1_pt1 | contig 15817 bp, 17 predicted proteins | sample 1956811 | NCBI WGS metagenome assembly ULSP01 (sample SAMEA4835711, study PRJEB28245) | human gut metagenome | biome: gut microbiome; material: fecal sample | place: Denmark | collected 2008
TCAAAAAAGGCCGCCTCTCGGCGACCTTTTTCGACAGTCTGGCGGCTCAATATTATGTTGAGCCGTTTTTTTATAACAGAGGTAATTATTATGCGCAAACACTTTACTTTTGCTTTAGTAATATTATGTGTTTTGGGACTGACCTTGGGCTGCGGCAGACAGGCGGAGCAAGCCGATGCGGGCAGCGACAGTTCTGTGGGCGTAAAATACATCCGTCAATTAGTCGCAGAAAATAACAGAACTACCCGCACGCTCATGTGGCAGAGCGATGTGCGGCAAAATTACAAGGTTGAATATCAAGAAAAAGGCACTAACCAGCTGGGAACGCAGTATGCGACAGAATGCTCCTTTACCGAGGGCAGGGGCGATTATATTCAGTATCAGGCGCAGCTTAAGGGCTTAAAGCCGGGTACGGTTTACGAATACCGCATTGTGAGCGATAAAAATAAAGGCGCTTGGCATAATGTGAAAACCGACGGCAGAACAGGCTTTACAGCGCTTATTTTTCCTGATTCCCAAAGCAGCGATTACAGCGGCTGGCAAAAGCTTGCGCGCAGCGCCTATCAACGCCATAGCGATGCGGAGCTGTACATCAATATGGGAGATTTAGTTGATAACGGGCAGGATGCCGGGCAGTGGCGCGCCTGGTTCGCCAGCGTAGAGCCGTTTAGCTCCGAAATAAGCTTTGCGCCCGTAATTGGCAATCATGAAGCATATAGCATTGATTGGCAGCTGACGCCGCCTAAAAGCTATGTTAATTTGTTTCAACTGCCGCAGAATGGTTTAAAGCAATATCCCAATCAATTTTATAGCTTTGATTATGGCTCTGTGCATTTTACCGTGCTGGATACTAATTTTTATGAGGCACAGAATTGGCAGCCAAATCTTTTGGAAGAAGAACTGGCGTGGCTGGAGCAGGACCTGGAGAAAAGCAAAGCTAAATGGAAAATTGTTTTGCAGCATCGCGATGTTTTTATGTATGCCTTTAGCAAGGACTCAGGAAGACCGCAAAGAGAAACCTTTTTTCTGGATTTCAGCCGCCGGCTGATGCCGGTGTTTGAAAAATATCAGGTAGATGCGGTGCTCAGCGCTCATCTGCATACTTACCGCCGCCGCGTGCCGCTGCGCAATTTTGCACCGGCGGCAGACGGTATTACCTATATTCTGACAGGCGTGGCAGGCAGCGTGCGCTATCCTACGCTGTGGGGTGATTTTGCCTGGGACGCAGCTCGTGCGCCGCAGCCGGAAACCGCTAACTATATGACGCTGCGGGCAGAGGAGGATAAGCTGGTTTTCAAAGCCTATCTGCCTGACGGCAAAGAGTTTGACTCGGTAGAAATTACAAAGTAAATAACGTGCAATACCCTCTTAATACCTGGTGATTTAAGAAAAATTTGAATGCTCGGTAATAAGATGGTTTTAACTATGCTTAAAGAAAAATATCTCAAGATATTCTTTACCGATTAAACTTTGCTAAGTGTACTTTGCGCGATAGATGTGATATAATAAAACAGGTTGTTTTTAAAAACAAGCTTACCGTTTAGAATGCAACGCTTACTTTTTGGTATGTATTGCATACTCAAACGTGGGGCTTAAGTAAATTATAATAGGATGGTGACAAAATGAAAGTATCTGCTGAAGACGTAAAGCACATTGCGCAGCTTTCCCGTTTAACAGTTCCTACTTCCGAAATGGAAGTGTTCACGGAACAGTTTAACCAGATTCTTAACTATGCCGATATTTTGGAAAAAATTGATACCACCGGTATCGAGCCTACTCCCTATGTACTGCCCGTCAGCAACGTATTGCGTGAGGACGTTGTAAAAGAGGGCGTTTCTCATGAAGAAGCTTTGAAAAACGCTCCTGCTGTCCATAATGACGGCTTCAAAGTACCGCGCGTAATTGATTGATAAGGAGGCACTGCTGTGGAACTATATAAACTTACGGCGCACGAGCTGCATGATAAGCTCGTTAATAAAGAAGTCAGCTCCGTTGAATTGACCAACGCTCTGTATGAGCGCATCGACGCAGTTGAAGACCAGGTTAACGCGTATGTAACACTGGATAAAGAAAACGCTTTGGCACAGGCTGCTAAAGTAGACGCTAAAATCGCTGCCGGTGAAGCTATTGCTCCTTTGGCCGGCGTGCCCGGTGCAATTAAGGATAATATCTGCACTAAAGGCTTACTCACTACCTGCTCCTCTAAAATGTTGAGCAACGTAGTTCCCATTTATGACGCTCATGTTATTAAAAATCTGCGTGCCGACGAAACTGTTTTCTTAGGCAAAACCAACATGGACGAATTTGCCATGGGGTCTACCACCGAAACCTCTTTCTATGGCCCCACCCATAACCCTTGGAATTTAGAGCGCGTACCGGGCGGTTCCTCCGGCGGCAGCGCTGCCGCTATTGCTGCCGGTGAGGCTGTTTGGACCTTGGGCTCCGATACCGGCGGTTCCATCCGTCAACCGGCATCCTTCAACGGCTGCGTTGGTATTAAACCCACCTACGGTCGCGTATCTCGTTATGGCTGCGTAGCTTTCGCATCCTCTCTGGACCAAATCGGACCTATCACCAGAGACGTAACCGACGCTGCCATTGTTTTGAACACCATCTGCGGCAAGGACGAAATGGATTCCACTTCTTTGGATGTGGAAGTACCTGATTTTACTAAAGCTTTGCGCTCCGATGTAAAAGGCTTGCGTATTGGTCTGCCCAAAGAGTATTTTGGCGAAGGCATTGACCCCGAAGTGAAAGCGGAAATTGCTAAAGCAGTTAAAAAATACGAAGAACTGGGCGCAGAAATCGTGGAGGTTTCTCTGCCGCACACCGAGTATGCCGTAATTACCTACTATATTATCGCTCCCGCCGAGGCTTCCGCTAACCTGGCGCGTTATGACGGCGTCCGCTATGGCTATCGCAACATGAACGCTGCTTCTGCTCCGGAAATGACTACCATGAGCCGTACCGAAGGCTTCGGCCTTGAGGTGCGCCGCCGCATTATGCTGGGTACCTATGTGCTTTCCAGCGGCTACTATGATGCTTATTATAACAAAGCTATGCAGGTGCGTACTCTTATCCGCCGCGACTTTGAAGCAGCCTTTGAAAAATGCGACGTGCTGCTGACTCCGACCTCTCCTGTTCCGGCATACAAGATTGACGGCAAAATGGATCCGCTGACTATCTACATGCTGGACGTTACCACTATTCCTGTAAACATGGCGGGCCTGCCGGGTATTTCCATCCCCTGCGGCTTTGCTAAGGACGGTATGCCCATCGGTATGCAGCTGATTGGTAAGGTACTGGACGAAGAAACTATTCTGCGCGCAGCCTATACCTTTGAACAAGCAACCGAATATCATAAAGTATTCGCACCGCTGGGAGGTAAACAATAATGACTAAATATATTACTGTTATCGGCCTGGAAGTTCATGCCGAGCTGAAAACCAAAACTAAAGCCTTTTGCAGCTGCTCCACCGAATTCGGCAGCACTCCTAATACTCATGTGTGCCCCGTTTGCTTAGGTATGCCCGGCGCTCTGCCCGTACTGAACAAGCAGGTTGTTGATTTTGCTATTAAAGCAGGCTTGGCTTTGAACTGCGACATTCAAAAATTCAACAAATTCGACCGTAAAAACTACTTCTACCCTGACCTTTCCAAAAACTATCAGATTTCTCAATTTGATAAGCCTATCTGCTTAGGCGGTCATATTGATATCGTGGTTGACGGCGAACATAAACGTATCGGCGTAACCCGTATTCACATGGAGGAGGACGCAGGCAAGCTGAACCACAGCGGCGCAACTATTTCTACCTCCGATTCCTCTGCCGTTGACTACAACCGTGCAGGCGTGCCTTTGATTGAAATTGTTTCCGAGCCCGATATGCGCAGCGCTGCGGAAGCCCGCGCTTACATGGAAAATCTAAAGGCTATTTTGGAATATACTGACGTTTGCGACTGCAAAATGCAGGAAGGCAGCCTGCGCTGCGACGCTAACATTTCTATTATGCCCGAAGGCGCAAAAGAATTCGGTACCCGTGCCGAAATCAAAAACCTCAACTCCTTCCGTGCTTTGGAGCGTGCCATTAACTATGAGGTTGAACGCCAAAAAGAAATTTTGGAGGACGGCGGCCACGTTGTGCAGGAAACCCGTACCTGGGACGAGGGCAACGGCGTAACCTTGTCCATGCGCTCCAAAGAAGAAGCGCACGATTACCGTTATTTCCCCGAACCGGACCTTGTTCCCGTGCAGCTGGATGACGCCTGGATTGAGCGTATCCGCGCAACTCTGCCGGAGCTGCCTGCACAACGTCAGGCGCGCTTAATGGCGGAGCATGGTCTGCCGGAATACGATGCTTCGCAAATTGTTTCCACTAAGGCTATGGCTGAATATTTTGATGAAGCAGTTAAAACCGCTAAGGACAGCAAGGCTGTTGCTAACTGGCTGTTGGGCGACGTTTCCGCTTACATGAACAACGAAGGTATTACCATTAGCGAATTTAAGGTTGCTCCCGCTCATTTGGCAGAGCTGGTCAACCTGATTAAAGACGGTGTGCTTTCCAGCAAGCTGGCTAAAAAGGTCTTTGCCGAAATGATCAAAAATGACGAAGCTCCTAAAGCTCTTGTTAAAAAGCTGGGTCTGGAGCAGGTTAGCGACGAAGGCGCAATACTCAAGCTGGTTGAAGAAACTCTTGCGGAAAATCCGCAGTCCGTTGCCGATTATAAAGCCGGTAAGGATAAGGCTATTGGCTTCTTAGTTGGTCAAATTATGAAAAAATCCCGCGGCAAAGCAAATCCGGGCATGGTTACCAAGATGCTCAAGGAAAAAATGAGCTAAGATAAAATGGCTGATTATTTTGTTGGCGGTTTGCTGGCAGTGCTGTTTGTTTTAGCTGCCCGCAGCTATTTTGGCAGAAAATATGGCAGCGGCTGCTCCGGCGGGTGCAGCGGCTGTCCGCATGCCAAAAACTGCGGACGCGGGCAGAAATAAGACGATAAATTTGTGGTGTGAAATTGTGCAGGGAGGTCTGTTTGGTGCATATTCAACGTGGAGCGTGGGCGGAAATCAATCTTGATGCCGTTGCTCATAACGTGCAGACGGCCAAGGCTAATTTAAAGCCGACCACTAAGCTGTGCGCCGTGGTCAAGGCTGACGCCTATGGTCATGGAGCTGTGCGCGTGGCGCAGGAGGCGGCGCGCAACGGTGCAGATTTCTTTGCAGTAGCGCTTTTGCAGGAGGGCGTGAAGCTGCGCGATGCAGGTATTGACCAGCCGATTCTTGTTTTAGGCTCGCTGCTGCCGGAGGTAGCGGATATTTGTGTGCGCTATGATATCAGTCACGCTGTTTTTGACGAGGAAAGGCTGTATGCTTTAAACGAAGCGGCTTTGCGTCAGCACACCAAGGCTAAAATACATATCAAAATTGATACCGGCATGCACCGTATTGGCGTGCATGTGCGTGATGCAGGAAAGTTTGCCAAGCTGGCGGCATCTTTGCCGGGGATTTATATTGAAGGCGTTTTTTCGCATTTCGCTACGGCGGATGCTGACGATAAGCATTATGCCGCCTATCAATTTGCCCGCTTTCAGGAGGCCTTGCGCCTTATTGAAGCCGAGGGCGTGCATATTCCCCTGCGTCACATTGCCAACAGTGCGGCGCTGACGGAATTGCAGGAATACCAGCTGGACATGGTGCGTCAGGGTATAACTTTATACGGGCTGCATCCTGCTCACATGATGGACTGCTATAAAAATTTTGAGCCTGTGATGACTGTTAAAACTAAGGTTTCCTTTGTCAAAACCCTTCCGGCCGGTGAAACTATCGGTTATGGCAGAACTTTTTCTACCGCACGTACCAGTGTGATTGCTACTGTGCCCATTGGTTATGCGGACGGTGTGAGCCGCCGCCTTTCCAATCGCGGTTATATGATTATCAACGGCCAGCACGCTCCTATTGTAGGCAAGGTGTGTATGGACCAAGTAATGCTGGACGTGACCGATATACCCGACGTACATGTGGGCAGCGAGGTTATTGTTTTCGGCGGCCGCGAGCTGCCAATGGAGCTGGTTGCCGAGTGGGCGGACACCATTTGCTATGAAATTATCTGCAATGTAAGTCCGCGTGTGCCGCGCGAATATGTACGCGGCAACTAAATTATTACGCTTTCCCTTATTTTATGGCTGCCGGAGGTTACGGCCAAAGGCAGTCCTTTTTTCAATATAAAATAAAACGCTGACTCTCGTTTTCAGGGTCAGCGTTATTTTTATATGTGCATGTAGCCGCTCATGATGCAGGCGCCGGAGGCTCCAGCCGCTTTGAGCGCCTGCCATTGGGCAGCGTCAAATTTTATGCCGCCGATAGCGTAAACCGCGACGGGCGGCTTGCTGTTTAAAGTGTGCTGCGCATTATATGTGGCTGCTGTCTGACAAACGTCGCGCAAAAAGTGCAAGCCTCTTGGCGGCAGCTTTGCTTTGCAGTCTGTGGCATAGATGTGCCCCGCCAGCAGAGTTTCTGCTCCCAGCTGCAAAGCCTGCCGCGCTTCGGCAACGCTGTGTACAGAACTGCTGATGGAGAAAGATTTACGTTCGTTAACCGGCATAGCGGCCAGCAGCTTTAAGGGCAGATGCAGATTTTTTAGGCCCAGCCTGCGTGCGCTTTGCCAATGCGTATGCACAATTAAGGAGATATGATGTTTTTGGCATAAGGGCAGCGCTTGCTGTGCCAGCAAAAAATATTCTTCTGCGGATAAATTTTTGGCGCGTAAAAGTAATGCTGTTGGTTTGTAGGAGCTTACGGCGATGCGCTCCAGCTGCTGCAATAAAGGCCGCAGGCAGCTGGCGGCATCGGTCACGGCAACGAGCGGAAAATAATCTGTCTGATAATATTTTTGGGCGCAGAGGCTGTGCGCTGCTTCTTCAAACATAAACATACTCCGCCATAACCGGCTGCAAATGTAAGCGCTGCATATCCGCGTAAATTTGCGCCAGCGAACGATTATCGTCGATAGTAAATTGTTCGTCGCCCAGCTCCTGCGCTTGACTGTGACCGCCGATACCGGTGTTGACACCCGCAGAAATTTTGTTGGCGCAGATAAGCATTAAGTTATCGCGCACTCTGGCGCATTCGCGGCTGGAAACGGTAATGGACGCAAAAGGCAGAAACAAACGGTAGGCGCAGACCGCCTGCAAAAGCTGGCGCTCGTGTACATCCAAAGGCTTGATTTTATCGTTGTTGATAATGGGGCGCAGGCGCGGGCAGGAGAGGGCAATTTCGGCGTGGGGATATTTTTTTTGCAGCAAGTAAGCGTGCAGTCCCGTAGCGAAGGCATCCTTGCGAAAATCGTCCAAGCCTAGCAGCGCGGCAAAGCCTACGCCGCGCATACCGCCGCGCAGAGCGCGTTCCTGGGCATTAAAACGGTAAGGGAAAATTCTTTTGGGTCCTGCCAGGTGCAGTTGGCTGTATTTAGCGCTGTTATAGGTTTCCTGAAAAACAGTAACGTAATCGACGCCGCATTGATGCAGATAGGCGTATTCGTCGCTGTTGACAGGATAAATTTCTACGCCGATAACCTTAAAATATTGGCGCGCCAGCCTGCACGCTGCACCGATATATTCAATATCAGACATTTTGCGGCTTTCACCGGTCAAAATTAAAATTTCCTGCATACCGGTTTTGGCGATATTTGCCATTTCCGTGACGAGCTGTTCCTTGTTTAAACGCGCCCTATGAATGCGGTTGTGGCTGTTAAAGCCGCAGTAAATGCAATAATTTTCGCAGTAGTTGGCAATGTAGAGCGGCGTAAAAAAGGTGACGGAATTGCCAAAATAACGCTGGCGCTCCTGCTGCGCCTTGTGAGCAATTTCCTCCAGCAGCGGCAGGGCGGCAGGGGAAAGCAGTGCCGCAAAATCCTCGGGCGTGCGCTGTTCGTGCGCCAGCGCCTGCTGCACGTCGGCGGCGGTATATTTATTGTAGTCAAAATCAGCGCGTGCTTCCGTCACCTGCTGCATCAGCTGCGCATCAAGCTGCTCCATGCCGGCTTGGTAGGTCATGTGGTCAACAAGCTGCTGTTGGCTGAACTGTGCCGCTTCGTCATTATAAATACTGCTGTTAAAAAAATCGTCCTGCTTTTTGACTTGCTCGTTATGCTTTTTATTCATTGTTGTTCTCCTAATCACGCAAAAAACCGGTTAGAGGGGATGATGCAGAAGCGCAGTCATTCACTCTGCCTAGGCCTGCCAAATACGCTTGGCGGCCGGCGCTAATGGCATTTTTAAATGCTGCCGCCATTAGCGGCAAATCCTTGGCAGTGGCAAGGGCGGTGTTTGCCATAACTGCTGCTGCGCCCATTTCCATGGCCTCGCAGGCCTGCGACGGGCGGCCGATACCTGCGTCCACGATTACAGGCAAATCAATTTCTTCGATTAAAATTTTGATAAAATCCCTTGTGCATAAGCCTTTGTTGCTGCCAATAGGCGCGCCCAGCGGCATAACGCAGGCAGCCCCCGCGTCGCGCAGCTGGCGTGCAGCCTGCAAATCAGGGTACATATAAGGCATGACAACAAAGCCTTCCTGCGCTAAAATTTCGGCAGCCTTAATTGTTTCTGCGTTATCCGGCAGAAGATATTTACTGTCCTTGATAACTTCAATTTTAATAAAGGGGGTTTGGCAAAGCTCTCTTGCCAGGCGGGCAATACGCACTGCTTCGTCGGCAGTACGCGCGCCTGAGGTGTTAGGCAATAGCGTGACGTTTGGCGGAATGTAATCAAGAATATTTGCCAGCTCGCCGCCGTTGGCACGGCGCAGCGCCAAGGTAATTATTTCTGCTTCTGCGTTTTCTACTGCAGCCTTGATAAGCTCCAGAGAATATTTGCCTGAACCTAAAATAAAGCGGGAGTTAAATGCGTGTTCTCCCAAAAAGAATGTGTCTTTCATTATTTCGCCTCCGTTTTTGTATTAGTAAAGCCAAGAATAATACGCGCGATAGTCAGCGCCTGCTGCGCGGCGCACAAGCCGACTCTGGCTCCGCAAAGGGGAAAATCATTACAATCGCTTTGTCCGTCGCCGCAGAGAAAAAAGCGGTCGCTTATTTGGCGTATCTGCATCTTGTTGCCGCTGTCAAAGCCTGCAATACCGGACGCCGCCACTAAATATTTTTCGGGATAGTCAGCGAGAATAGTATTTGCCAGCATAGCCTTATCAGCAGCGTTGTCCAACGCTTCGCAGATAATAGCGGCATCGTTTAAAAGTTGGGGGATATTTTTCTCTGTAAGGCGTTCTGTATAAATTTGGTAGGCGCCGTAAGGATTTATCTGCCGCAGCAGCTTTTGCAGTGCAGTTGCCTTGTATTCGCCAATATCCTGCAAAAAATAATACTGACGGTTTAAATTGCTTAATTCTACTTTGTCAAAATCAATAAGCGTCAAATGACCTATACCAAGACGCGCCAGCCATACAGCGACGTTGCTGCCTAAGCCGCCCAACCCTGCTATGGCGACGTGCGTTTGCTGCAAAAGCTGACGCTGTTTAGCGTTCAGCCCCTTTTGCAAAGCATTTGTTAAATTTTCCTGTGTAAGCATCTTAGCCGCCTCCTACAAAGCTGACGATTTCCAGCTTGTCGTCAGCTTTAACAATAACAGCTGCAAAATCAGCACGCTTGATAATTTTGCCGTTAAGCTCCACTGCCACCAGCTGCGGCTGGTAGGCTAGACGCCGTAAAAGCACCGGCAGGCTTATAGGCTCGATCAAATTATAAAAATTTCCGTTAAGAAGCATAGCTTTTCCTTTCCGTGCCAACAAAAAAGCTCATGAAGAAACTACACCCGCGGTGGTGTACCCCTTCATGAGCTATAAGCACTCACTCTAAAAAATTGTTATGAATTTGTTTTTAGTATAGTAAGCGATAGGCACGTTGTCAAGAAAAAAGTAAGGAAAATGTAGGAGAGAAAATTTTCTGTTTTACAAACGTTTTTATCCGATTTAGATGTGGTAAATATAGAAGGATTTTCTCCAACTGAAATAGATGATTTGAAAGAATTTGCTGCAGATAACGAAGCTTTGATTTGGGAACGCGTTACAAATAAAAAAAATTACAATCGTTTATAAGCAAAACTGTTACAAATGATAAGACATACAGAAATTTTCTGAAAATCAGCTTGACTTGCCGGTCAAAATAATATACAATAACCCTAGCGAATTAGAATACCGTATACATTAGGCACGTATATGGCTAATCGCTTTCACCCCGCTATTATAAAATTTCTAAGGCATTGGTAATGCTCCGCTTGGTAGAGGAAACAAGGCAACTCGTACCGGTCTGCGGAATGTGAGCCTCTGCAAGGAGATTTTATAATAAATAAATATCTCTCATGAAGAGGAGGAAATTATAATGAAAAAATCCTTAGTACTCGCAATGGCTATGGCTCTTGGCGTAACTGCTAGCGCTTATGCTGCAAATCCGTTCTCTGATGTTCCTGCTGGCCACTGGGCTTATGACAGCATCTCCAAATTGGCTGCTGCTGGCGTTATCGAAGGTTATGGCGACACCACTTTTGGCGGCGACAAACTGATGACCCGTTATGAAATGGCTCAAATCGTTGCAAAAGCAATGGCAAAAGGCGCTAACGTTGACAAACTGGCTGCAGAATTTGCTGACGAGCTGGATAACCTGGGCGTTCGCGTTGCTAACCTGGAGAAAAAAGCTGACAACGTAAAGATTACCGGTGAAGTTCGTTATCACTATGCTGATAATGATGCTCCTGCTTTTGCTAATGCTGCTGATGAAAAGAAAAATAAAAACACCTACAAAACTGTTTTGCGTTCCCGTATTTGGATTACCGGTCAAATTAACGAAGACTGGAAATATACCGGTATGCTGCAAAACGAGCAAGACTTGAAAGATAACGAAGCTAATGAAACTACTGAGTTCCAACGTGCATATGTAAACGGCAAATTGGGCGGTTTGGCAGTTCAAGCTGGTCGTTACAATAACAAAGTTGCTGAAGGTAACGTATATGACCATCGTTTTGACGGCGTTCAATTTACTTATGGTAAAGACGTTAAATTGATGGCTGGCTATGGCAAAGCTACTTCCAAAAAGGCAAAAGATGTTTACTATGCAGAATTAAGCGGTAAAGTTGCTGGCTTGGACTTAATGGCTGGTTACTATGACTTCTCTGAATTAAATGAAGCAAAAGATGTTGACCAAAACATTTGGGTAGTTGGTGCTAATTATGCATTTGATAAGAACTTCAAATTGGGCGCTATGTATCTGAATGGCGATAAAGATAAATACAATGGCGACGATGATGGCTTTGTAGTAACTGCATCCTATAAAGGCGCTAAAGCTTCTCAACCTGGTTCTTGGGGCTTAACCGCTAAATACTGTGACCAAGGTCGCAGCACTTATGTTGACCACACCATGGATGGTTTGGCTGATGACTATACTGACGGCTTGGAAGGCTTCAAAGGTTACAGTGTAGCTGCTAACTATGCTTTGGCTAAGAACATTGTTGCTACCGTACAATGGTTCGATTTGGAAGCTAAGGAAGGCGAAGCTGACGCTGAAACCCTGTGGTCTCAAGTAGTATTCACTTTCTAATTCTTGCTTCAAATTATCTAGCAAAAACAAAATTAACGGGACTGCTTCGGCAGTCCCGTTTTTTACGTGATTGATCTAGCTGTTGATACAGTTGTAGAATTTATTTTTTTAGAAACAAAAAAATATTGCAGAATATTCTTAAAACTGTTATACTTAATAAAAACAACAGTAGTGGAGCGGTCGGTATGTATTTCGTAGGTAAAATCAATAGAGAAATATATAGTTGTATAACTCAAGACATTGTAACTGATGAAGTTGTAATTACCGATAAGCAAATACAACATATTTTTGGTAGACATCCAGAGGCATATGCTGAAGTAATCAAACGTCTGCAAGAAGCTGTTGAAAATCCAGATTATATTCTTAGAGATAAGCATGATGCTTCTGGCTTATTAATAAAAACTCTTCAAATTAAGGAGAGTCATATTCAAATAGTTTTGCGTATATGTACTTCAAAAGATGTGCCAGGATACAAAAATTCTATAATATCTTGTTGGAAAATAAGTGACAGCAGATTGCGTAACTACTTAAGAAATAAGGATATTCTTTACAAAAAATAATAGATAGTATATAATATAAGCAAAGAACAGGGGATTGTCTGAGGTGGTAAATTACGTTGCAACCACGCACCATTTTGGTTAAAAGAGATGTAGGAGAGGCGACGCCTACCAGATAATTTCCTGTTTCGTTATAAAACTAAAGATTTATTTTCTAATGCGTCCGGTATTTGCCGGGCGCGTTTTTGCATATTTAAAAATTATTTTCCGTGCTTTATTGTGTGCTTGTGAATAAGAAAAGCACAAAGATTATAAAAACTAATCAGTCAAAAAAGTTTTACTAATAATGCTTTTTGTGCTACAATATAAAAGGATGTTAGCATTTAAAATGCGTTTGGAGGTATTAAAAAATGAAAAAGATTTATCGTTATTTATTATTGACGGTGTTGGCTCTGTGCCTGTCCATTCCTGTTTTGGGCGCGGAAGCTGCCAGCGTTGCTTTATTGCCTTTGATTAACAATGTTCAAGGTGACGAGCTGGCTAACCAAATTTATTACAAGAGTGCTATTAACGCTGTGAATGCGCAAAAAGGCTTTATGATTGTAGAAAATGATAAGCTGGATGCTGCTATTAAGGCTGCTAATATTGCTAATCAAGTTCCGTCACAAAATGTTTTAGCAAAAATTGCTAAGGACGGCGATGTAGATATCGTTATTGTTATGCAGCTGGACGAGCTGAGTGATACCTTGCTTCCTTCCAGTCAGGAAAATGTTTTACAGCTTAATTTAACTGGTCATGCAGCTGCTTATAATAAGCTTACCGGAGAATTTTATCAACATAAAATTTATGATGATAAAACCATTCCCGAAGCTTTAACTGCACGTTGGGATTGGACTCATGAGGAATGGGGCCGCAATGTCAGCCGCGAAATTAACCGTATCTTAAAAGTTAAAAAGATTATGCTTGAAGCTCCCAGAATGGGCAAGCTTTAATTTTTAAATAGTGGAAAAGGAAACTGCCCTAAACTCAGTAAAGTTTTGGGGCAGTTTTTTTATGTTTAGATTGCTTTTTGTAATTTAGGGAAATGAAGCGCTATTATAATATATGAGTAGATGTTGCGCCATTAAAAAATTCTCTATATTTGACGGCAAAACTTAAAAAAAGTATAATATTAGTAGTTATTGAATATAAGAAATGTTTAGGGAGGTGTAAGCGTGGATTTGTTTTTACCTAAGGATGTTTTAGAAAAAATTTCTTATACATCAGGTTTTACCCAAAGTCTTAAAACGATATCTCTGCGTAAAACACCGCTAAAGGATATTTTAGATGATATTACTAAGTATCGTGAACAATATACATCGCAAATTATATTCCAAAGTAATCTTATTGGTTCGCGTTTTAAAAGTACCCAATCCATAATACGTAAATATGAAAAGACTTTGCGTGTTGGCGGCGGTTTTAAACAATGCTTTAATGATGTTTTAGGATTTAGACTGCATTTTACCGAGTATCCAACAGAATATCCTGATTATTTCCGAATAGTAGATTTGCGTAATGGTAAACAAATTGATGATGGTTATAGGGCTATTCATCTATATTATCAAAAGGATAGTCACTCTTATCCCATTGAGGTGCAGCTTTGGTGTGGAGTAGATTATATGTTTAATATTTGGAGTCATAAATGGGTCTATAAATATTTAGATCCAGAAATTGGCAAAGTATTATATCAACAATATAGAACTGGCGAAATTAAAACAGAAAATGACTTCGTTACAAATCTAGCTAAAATGAAAGGAGAGCAAAATGGGCGATAAGAAAATTTATATAATTGCTAAAGTATTTGATAAGCAAGGATGCTATGCTTATCAATGCAAAAGCCAAAAAGAGCTTAAGTATCTACCGGAAACTTTAGAATTGTTGAGAGATAAAGATACGCAAATAGTAATATTAGATAATCCTGAAATCTATTCTGAATATTCTCCCTACAACTACATAGAAAATTTAAACGATTTTGTTGAAAAAGTTATTCACTTAAACAAAGTAGCTTAGTAGAAATAAAAAGTGGAATATTTCTTCTCTATAAATGACAAAGCCCTTGCTCCAATACCGGAACAAGGGCTTTTAATGTCGTTGTTTAATTTTGCAGAACCGTGGTGCTGCTAAAAATTATTTGCTGTGTTCGCAAACTTGGTTGCCAACGGTGCAGGAAGTTTTGCATGCAGATTGGCAGGAAGCAGGGCATTCACCGCAGCCGCCGGTACGCAGAGTTTTTTTCAGCATAGCTTTATTTACGGTTAAGGTGTGTTTTCTCATTTGTGTTACCTCCCAAAGATAAGATTATTGCTATTTTATTTTACCTTTTTTTGCTGCTTTTTGCAAGAGCTTTTCTGCGAAAGAAGCTAGAGAAGCTTATAAGTTATTGGCGGGCTTTAGAATTTTAAAATTTGCATGACTGCTGCTTTTTCTTGTGATATAATATAGAAGTTAAATATTTATCTAGTAAGGTGTGATTTTATGGCAAAAAAAAGTAATAAATATAAGGGTTATCAGCCAGGCGAGAGCTATGACCCGACGGGCATAAGTCGCTATTTGGGTTTGGGCCGCCCGCTGGAAATGGATAATAAAATGACCAAGCTGGCTATGATGTGTACGATATTTATTTGCGTAGCAATAACCTTGTGGAAAAGCTCTAGCGGCATGGATACTAACGCTGCGGTTATGTATTCTTTAAACGGAGCCTTAGGATTTTTGTTTAGCTATATTATTGCTTTGGAGCTTGATCCGGACCGGCGGGCTGGCGGTATTATCGGCGGCTTTTTGACGTTGGCAGCGTATTATTTTTTTGGCGACGGCAATATTTTGGTGCTGTTGTGGCTGCTTTTCGTCCTGCGTATGCTAAACCGCAGCTCCGGCGACCGTCACCGTATTTTAGATAATGTTATCATGATAGGCTCCGCTGTTTGGATGGGTAAGCAGGGGTTTTGGATTTATCCTTTGCTGACAGGCGCGGCTTATGTTTTAGAAAGTCAAATTCAGGGAGGATATTTTCGCAGCTTGTACCTAGCCGGCATTTCCTTTGCAGGTTTGGTTATTGCAGAATATCATTTAGTGGATAATACACTTTCTTTGTCCATGATTTTGATTATGTGCCTGGCAGTAATTTTGTATCTGCCGGAACTTCGCCTTGCCGTTTATATTAAGGCTGTGGGCGATAAAAACAATAAACGTCTTTTGGTAAAGCGTTTGCAGAGTATGATGGGCTTTTTCCTGATGATTCTTTTTAGTGCTACCTTCCTGCATGGCGATGCTGCCGGCGTGCAGCTGCTGCCTGCGGCTATGGCGGCAATCGGCTGCGGTGCTTATCTTTTTGTAGCGCTGATGCGGCATCAGGTGGATTTCAGAAAATATTAAACTGGAGGTTTTCAAAGTGAGCGAGAACAGAAAAATTAAATTTACAACTAATAAAGGTGTTTTTGTTGCCGAAATGTTTGAGGATAAGGCTCCTTTAACTACAAAAAATTTTATTGATTTAACGGAAAAGGGCTTTTATGACGGAATTATTTTTCACCGCGTTATTGACGGCTTTATGATTCAGGGCGGCGATCCTACGGGCACCGGCATGGGCGGCCCCGGCTACAAAATTAAAGACGAATTTGGCGCAGGCTTAAAGCATGATGACGAAGGCATTCTTTCTATGGCTAATGCAGGCCCTAATACCGGCGG